>Ga0105048_10000828_pt1 | contig 49031 bp, 42 predicted proteins | sample MAT05_FD_78382 | JGI IMG/M metagenome (GOLD analysis project Ga0105048, IMG submission 78382) | Freshwater microbial communities from Lake Fryxell liftoff mats and glacier meltwater in Antarctica - MAT-05 | ecosystem: Environmental > Aquatic > Freshwater > Ice > Liftoff microbial mat | place...
CCCGAGTGCCCAAATGGACACTCAGATTCTTACGTCTGAAATCGTAAACAAGAATACTTCAACAAGTCAGGCAGCCTCCAGCAGTTGAATGATATTGCGAATAGAATTATCAGCTTTGTGAAAAGCCGTCTCCAGTTTACTGTTGGGTCGCGAAGCGTCGTCGGGGCGGTGGTGAAAGAGGCTATTGGCAAGGGGTCCGCAGAGTTGTTTGTGGAAGAGTACGAACAGGAGCGCCACTTTCATTCCCTTGTCGGTAAGCCGGTAGGCGTAGAAGAGCGTATCGCCATGAGCGGCCAGGACCATTTTGCCAGGTTCGCCCGGTCTTGCCCCTTGCGGGAACATGCCAATAGAACTGTCGACCGTTTGCGCATCGAATGCCTCTTCAACGAGACCCGGTATTCCCAGTGTTGCAATATGAAGTTTGGCCACGGGACGCCGCGGAGAGAGAGATTTCTCGCCGCTCAGCCGGCTGGCGCCAAAACTGTTTTGGGATTCGGTCCGCGCTAGCGCTCTATTATTTGCTGCTTTCCCGGCGGTGTGTTCGTCACGAGGTGCGTTGCCCTGCCGTTGTGCATTCGCTTGGTACCAATGCCCGCTCAACCAGACTCTTCCGCTCCACAAGAAGAAGGTGAAGGAGCACCCAAGAAGGTGAGGCGGAACACCGCTTCAACCGGACCGCATCGGTTGTGCTGCTTCATCGGGGGCCTCCTTTCTTGCTTGTCGAAATTAGAAATAAGAATCGGACTCTTTCAGAATTCCCAGTCAACGAGGGGCGCGACGAGTTGTTCGAAAGTTTCCGAGAACCAGGATCGCGGCTAGGATTCCATACAGCGTAAACTTCGCCAACTCGGAGGCGGTCTGAGGCGGCGCGAAGGGAACTTGAGCCGATTCCTCCGTGACCGCAGGCGCGGACACCGGTTGAGCCTGAGTCGATTTTGCAATCGGCGAGGCCGCCGGTGAGACCGATGGGGCGGTGAACGGTGACGCCCGATGGTCATCACGAATCGAAAGTGCCGTCACTTTATCCTTCGAAAATGCCTCGATCCGCTGGGCGGCGCCGTTTAACCACTCCCGCAGGGCGGGCGGGCTACCGACCGTCACGCTGCCAGAGCGGAGGGTAATCGCAGGAATCTGCAGCTTCGGACCGGTTTTGACGACAGTCTTTTCATCCCAGACGTCCGCAAATGCCACAGAGAGCGGGATTGCTATAACGAAGGCGACTTTCCTTAGAATTTTATTGACCTGCATTGCTCGCTGCACTCCGGTGATTCATCAGCTTTGTGAGTACCGAAGTAGAACAATTGCTCTCTCCGGCACTTAGCGGAATGGGTGCAAGTACGATGCCAAACCCCTTCGTGGGCGCAAATCCCGAGATATCAACTTTTTGTCAGGTAATGGTTCGGCTTCGCTGTTACATTACTTCCCGTTCTTATCCGGTGTCGGGACCCGGTCAATTTTTGGAGACGGGACCAAGAGTGGGCGACGTCACGAGGATTACAACCGGCGCTATCCGAATCAATTCTGGTTTGATCGCTTCCCTCGGCTCCAGCCAGAAAAATACCGTGGCCGACATCTCGATGGGCTTTCGGCCACGGTGCAAATCGCCGCGTAGAACTTGTTAAAGGCGGGCCGCTGCCCTCCAGCGCGTTGGTCGATTCCGCCGGTCAGCGCCTGACAGGCCGGGGATCGCGCGCCACGGAATTCCCGCGCATTCCAGCGGCGGTTTACTCACCGGAGATTCTGATCCAATCGGCCAACCCAAATTGTTTCGCCGTGGCCCGGCGCGACTGATTGGTGCTCCGATTGCAGAGGCAGGTGGGTAGTTCAGAAAGGACGACACAAATGGCATCAATGAAAACCGTAGAAGATTTACTGAAGGCAGAGATCAAGGATCTGTACTCCGCCGAAAAGCAATTGGTGAAGGCGATTCCCAAAATGGCTGCCGGGGCGAAAAACGCAGATCTGAAGGCCGGGTTAAAGGCCCATCTTGAAGAGACGAAGCAACAGGTCGCGCGACTGGAAACGATTGCGGGATTGCTTGGCGTCAAGGCTTCGGGTAAGCTGTGCAAGGGCATGGAGGGCATCGTGTTGGAAGGCGCGGAAGCTGTGTCGGAGGACGCACCGCCGACGGTTCGCGACCTCGGGATCATAGGAGCGGCCCGCCGAGTGGAACACTACGAGATGGCCGGATACATGCACGCAATCGCGCTGGCCGAGAAACTGGGGATGAGCGAAGTGGCATCGCTGCTCAACGAATCCCTCTTCGAAGAGAACGGTGCTGAGGAGTCGCTGAAGAGCTTGATTCCCAGGTTGATTTCCGAAGTCGATGGGGAAGAGGTCACGCCTCCGAAATCGGAATCGAAGGCGGCGGAAAAACGGAAGACGCGAGCGGCGTAGGCGGGCTGTACCTGATACCTTTAGGGGCGCCGTCACCGGCCGGACTCAATCGAATTCGAAAGCGGATCTCACAGTTCCTAACGCCTAGCACATAAAAGTAATCTCGCGTGAGGGAGCGGTGACGCTTCGCGGGACCGCTAAGGCCAACGAGAAAAAGCTTGCGATCACGATGATTGCTAAGAAAGTTGCCGGGAATTGTGTGGTCGATAGCCAACTGGAAATCAACCCGCGCAGTTAACCTTCAGCCACCCACACGAATGAATCAAACCGGAGAAACAAATGAGTAAGAATATTTCTGTGTACGGAATTATCAAGAACCAATCTCAGTTGGAAGAGAGCCTTGGCCAGCTACGCAATTCCGGCTTTCGGGCCGAGGACATATCAGTATTACAGCCCGAGACTGTCGGCATCAAGGACATGGGCGTCGAAAACTCTACGAAATCTCCAGAAGGAGCTGCGACTGGCGGAGCGGCCGGCGCCGTAGCCGGGGGAGTTTTCGGCTGGCTGGTTGGAATTGGCGCTCTTGCCATTCCGGGTGTGGGTCCATTCATCGCCGCCGGCCCCATCATGGCGATGTTGGCGGGCATGGGTGCGGGTGCGGCGCTCGGCGGCGCCAGCGGGGCGTTGGTAGGCTTGGGTATTCCTGAGTATGAGGCCCAGCGCTACGAAGGCCGCGTCAAGGAAGGCGGCATTTTGCTGTCGGTTCACTGCGATAACGACGAATGGTCCGGCCTCGCTAAGAATGTCCTGAAGACCGCCGGTGTTGAGGACATTTCTTCGTCAGGTGAGGTGTCCGCGGAATTTGCTGTTACCGAAAAGCCCATGGTTCGCAGCACGCTCGATTAGTTGAATAAAACGGCAGGGCGTCCGCGGCGCCGGCGGTAGCCCTGCCTGGAGACGGCGCCTCTTGAGGTACTGCTTACAAATCGACATCGTGGCTAAGGTAGGTCGGGGCTGCAAAACGGTCGAAGGTCAGTTCCCAGTGTTTGTCGATCCGGCAGTGGCGGCGAACTGTCAAAATAGCCTATCCGCCGCCAAGGCAGTTTTCACTTTCCAGTCGACGCTCTCCGGATGGGTCACGCGCATGACAATACTGCGGGTGCCCATATCCACGAGCCGTATCTTGTCTTTGTGTACCTCCTCACCAACGGGCGCCGGCCTTAACAGCCGGTCTGGTTGAGCAAGAACCAAGCGAGCACGAGAACGCCCGGTACACCGAGCAAGTAAGCAATTCCGTATTTCATGATGAAACCTCCACAAATCGAAGAGCAATCAACTGGCCAAATAGCTCCACTGAGCCCGCCAACAAATAAGAGTGCGCCGAAGAAGAACCCACCGATCGAGAAATACTGTAGCCTAACCTGAATGCAGCTTACAGACAAACACGCCCGGTGAGGCTGGCGTCCCGGTCCGTACGCTCGGCCATCGTACCGCTCGTGCCGTGCAACAGCGTCGAACTCTTCCGATTCCGAGCGCTCGCCTACAGGCTACAGAAGAACCACCGAGGCGACATTCAGGCGATCGGCTTCAGGAAAACCCGGCCGTGCGATGAATGCCATAAGAAGGCCCAGCACGCCGCTCATGATTATAGACGGGGTCTCGCTGTACTTGACGTGCACCCAGATGAACACGATGCTCTCAATCGCCAGAACCGTTGCGGCCACCGCGGTGAGCGAAGGCTGCCAGCGGATGGCAGCGGGGACGATCAACCCGACCGTGCAGACGAGTTCGACAATGCCGAGGACCCTCCAGGCTTCGCGCGGCATAGCACCAAAGGACGGGACGTCCCCGCTTATCTTTTTGAACATGAAGACCTTCATGGCGCCTGAGGCCCCGTACAGGAGCGCCGCGAGGGCCTGGAGAATCCACAACAACATGTTCATCTGGCGCCTTCTTCCCGTTTCCGCATCGGCATAACAAGGGGAAAGTTATCACCTTCGCCGTTCTGGAAAGGAAGTAAATCCTTACTGAGAGTGCGAGAAGCGTGTGTTCGACGACGGAGTGGGGAGCGCGAACTAACATTCGCTCCTTAAAGGCGGCGGCTTTCTGAAAGGAGTATTCAACCAGGAATTGCGGCCGTTAGCGATGAAGCGCGATGGCCGCCGATGTACTGCCGGTATTGGCCGAATCCACAGCGTCCGAGTTCGCCGGCCTTACTGGCGATGCGCACTTGAAGAATTTTGGGATGGTTTACGACGAGGTCTCACCGTTCTACGTTCTCGCGCCAAAAGGCTTGTATCCCCCAAAGACAGCCAGGTCTTGACGCTCGACGGCTCAAACGAGTGGCGGACACCAAAGGAACGCGGGAAGCTCGGTGAAACCAGGGGCGGAGGCACGCCCGCGAAGATCGGGCAGTTGCTGGAGTGCATCGTCGCCGAGGGTCAGGACGGCGGCGAAGGTCTCCCCGGGAATACCGCTCGGCCGTCCCCAGCGGCTAACGGAGAGACTAGCGAGGCTATCACCTGGAGGAATGGCCGGGAGGGAGCTGGACGTTGCCAGGCAGCTACTGAGCGGCAGACAAACGGAAACGGCGCGCAATACTCTTATTTCAACTGACCCTGCTGAGTGCTCTCGCACCTTCTTGCTATCGGCGTAGTGCGAAAACCACTTTCGCCTGGGCCAGAGGATGCAATGGAATTGGTGCATAATAACAACCCTAAATCTAGAACATTGGCTGGAATTTAGACGTGCCCGGCGCGAAGTCCGCGGGCGATCCAATCGTAAGAGGCCATGCGGACGGGATCGGGGAAGTCGTGTTCGCTATCGGGATGTTCGACTTTAATGTTGGCTTGCGCGTTGTAAAGGGCGTAGACGGGTAGCGCGGCGTCGCGGATACGGTCGACGCTGGCGTGACGGAAGTTGGCGTCGCGAAGCGGGGCGTTGACGAAGACCGGCCGGGGAGCGAGAGCAGCGATCAGTTCGTAGAAATCAAAGGGGACGTTTTGCGGCTGGGTCAGATAGTCATTCAACCGCATCATGTAACGATCCTGGACCCAACCTTTGATATTTCCGCCGTAATAATCGAGGAACGAGTCGAAACCGCAACTGGAGACAATGACTTTTATGCGGTCATCGTGAACGGCGGTGTAAATGGCGTTATGACCGCCGAGGGAATGTCCAATGGCGCCGTATCGGCCTTTACGGACAGCCGGCATTGCGTCCAGCAGGTCAAGGGCGCGGATGTTATCCCAGATTGCCTTCATCGTTCCGCTAACATACCCGAGGTCTTGTAAGTCGGGCTGATACTTAGCCAACTGGACATAGCTGGGCGAGATCGTCACATATCCGCGTTCGGCTAGTTCGGAAGCATATTGCCGGTTGGGCCGGCCGCCGAGGCCGACAACGACCTTGTAGCCATCCGTGTTGTCGGTGGGATGAAGACAGAGTACAGCGGGCGCTTTCTTGCCCGCCAAGGCCGTTTTGGGGATGCAGAGATAGGCCGTTGTCCGGGAGCGCGGTTCGGAGGAGTAGGCGATCGCGCGGCGAACGTACTTACCCATGTCGGTTTCGTCCTCGACGGTGACGTTTAGCGGGCAGCGTTTTTCGGCGCCGGGCAACGGGCCGGTGATCCGGTGCATTCCATCGAGGGCCTCGCGGCGGCGAAGCTCCCATTGGCGGCGATTCCGAGCCACCTTTATTTGCCCGTTCTCGCGATACTCCAGCAGGTTTGTCCGGCTTAGCCCGCGGATGGGCGGGATGGGCGCGGCGGTCAGTGGTAATCCGGCGAGAAAGAGCCGTCGTGTCATGCCACGCTCTCGGCGTACTCTTCGATCGGCGGGCAGACGCAAACAAGGTTGCGGTCGCCGTAGACATTGTCGATGCGTGAGACGGGCGGCCAATATTTGTCGCCTTTGGCGGCGCCTTTCGGGAAGCACCCTTCGGCGCGCGTGTAGGCCCGTGTCCATTCATCGGCGGCGATGTCCTGGGTGGTGTGCGGCGCGTAATGGAGCGGGGAATCCTCGACTTTGAAACGGCCGTTTTCGACGTCGGCGATTTCGTGGCGGATGGAGATCATGGCGTCGATGAAGCGGTCTAACTCGTACTTCGATTCCGATTCCGTCGGCTCAATCATCAGCGTACCCGCAACCGGGAAGCTCATGGTGGGGGCATGGAAGCCGTAGTCGATGAGGCGTTTGGCGATATCGTCGACGGTGACGCCGCACTTGTCTTTCAGTGGACGTGGATCGAGGATGCACTCATGCGCGACGCGCCCGTTATGGTTCTTGTAGAGCACGGGGAAATGTTCATCGAGCCGGGCGGCGACGTAGTTCGCGCTGAGGATGGCGACCTGCGTGGCGAGTTTCAGGCCCGCGCCGCCCATCATGCGGATATAGGCGTAGCTGATGGGGAGAATGGACGCGCTGCCGTAAGGCGCGGCAGAGACCGGGCCGACGGGCGTACCGGGGTTGGTGAGCGGATGGCCGGGCAGGAACGGCGCCAAGTGCGATTTGACGCCGATGGGGCCCATGCCGGGACCGCCGCCGCCGTGTGGGATACAGAAGGTCTTGTGGAGGTTCAGGTGCGAAACATCGGAGCCGAAATCGCCGGGGCGCGAGATGCCGACTTGGGCGTTAAAGTTCGCGCCGTCGAGATAAACCTGTCCGCCATTCGCATGGATAATGTTGCAGATCTCGCGAATTGCCTCTTCAAATACGCCGTGCGTGGAGGGATAGGTGATCATGACGGCGGCGAGGTTGGCGGCGTGCTTTTCCGCTTTGGCGCGAAGGTCGGTGAGATCAACATTGCCTTCGGCGTCGCAGGCAGTCACGACGACTTCGTAGCCCACCATGTGGGCCGTGGCGGGATTAGTCCCGTGGGCGGAGGAGGGAATCAGGCAGACATTGCGGTGGGCGTCGCCGCGGGAGACATGATAGCCGCGAATGGCGAGCAGGCCGGCGTATTCGCCTTGCGCTCCGGAGTTCGGCTGCAGGCTGACCGCGTTATACCCGGTGACTTCGCAGATATCCTTTTCGAGCCGGTCGCACATCTCCTTGTATCCGGCGGCCTGCTCGGCGGGCGCGAAGGGGTGAAGCGCGCCGAACTCGGGCCAGGTGACCGGAATCATCTCGGTGGTGGCGTTCAGCTTCATGGTGCAGGAACCGAGGGGGATCATGGCGCGGTCGAGGGCGAGGTCGCGGTCGGAGAGTTTGCGCAGATACCGCAGCATCTCGGTTTCGCTCCGATACCGATGGAAAACGGGATGAGTGAGGAAAGGGGTTTGCCGGACGAGGCCGGCGGGAATCGCGGGTTCGGCGACATCGCCGTCATACGATACGGTTCGGCCGCCACCGAACGCTTCCCAGATGTGCCCGATCTGGTCCGGCGTGGTGGTTTCGTCGGTGCTGATTCCCAGGGATGTTGCTTCGATACGGAAGTTCAGTTTCAACGCTTCGGCGCGGGCGACGATCTCCTTCGTCTGATCGCCGGTCTCGACCGTGATGGTGTCGAAGAAGTTATCGCTTTGCAGCTTGAATCCGAGTTGCTGAAGGCCTTCGGCGAGCAGCGCCGTGCGGCGGCGAACCTGCCTAGCGATGTGCGTCAAGCCTTCCGGGCCGTGGTAGACGGCGTACATCGATGCCATGACGGCGAGCAGCACCTGCGCGGTGCAGATGTTCGACGTCGCCTTTTCGCGACGGATGTGTTGTTCGCGCGTTTGCAGGGCGAGGCGGTAAGCGCTGTTGCCGCGGGCGTCGATGGATATGCCCACCAGACGGCCGGGCATGTGCCGTTTGTAGGCGTCCTTAACGGCCAGATAAGCGGCGTGCGGCCCGCCATACCCCATGGGAACACCGAAGCGCTGCGTGGAGCCGATGGCGATCTCGGCGCCGAGTTCACCAGGGGAGGCGAGCAGCGTCAGGGCGAGGGGATCGGCGGCAAGGATTGGAATGCCGCCTTGCGATTTCACTTGCGCGATAGGCGCGCGGAGGTCGCGAAGAGCGCCGTGGGAACCGGGGTATTGGAAGATGGCTCCGAAGCAGTTTTCGAAGGTCGCGGTCATCGGGTCGCCGGTGATTACGCTTATGCCGAGCGGTTCGGCGCGGGTGAGGATGAGCGCGTGGGTTTGCGGGTGCAGGTCGTTATCGACAAAGAACGTGTTGTGCCTGGCGTTGCCGACGCGCTTGGCGACAGTCATGGCTTCGGCGGCGGCGGTGGCCTCATCGAGCAGGGAAGCATTGGCCACGTCGAGCCCGGTGAGGTCGGCTATCATCGTCTGGTAGTTGAGCAGCGCTTCCAGACGGCCCTGCGAAATCTCGGGCTGGTAGGGCGTGTAGGCGGTATACCAGGCGGGATTTTCGAGAATATTGCGCAGGATCACGCCCGGCGTATGCGTACCGTGATAGCCCATGCCGATGAAACTGGCGAAGATCTTGTTCTTCGCGGCAATGGAGCGCAAGTGAGAAAGGACTTCCACTTCGCTCATGGCGGGGCCATGCTCCAGCGGCTTGGGATGCCGGATGCTGGAAGGGACGGTTTGTTCGATCAGCGCGTCGAGCGACGGGACGCCGAGGGCGGCCAGCATGGCTTCCACTTCGCGTGGGGAGGGGCCGATATGGCGGGAGGCAAAATCGCTGCGCAGTTCGGGCATATGGAGGTGTCCTTGTCTGCCCGCTCTGTCTTTGGTGCCTGAAAAAGTTATCTCTTCGGCGGGTTCGTTTCGGAACCACTTTCCAGATTGTTTGGGGGAATCGGTGCGGTCCTTTTGCCTGAGAGTTTCCGGGGCTGTTGCTCCTTCGGCGCCTGTTTCCAGGTCTCTCCCGCGCCCGATTTTGGCGAATTTTTGCGAACTCCTTTAGCGTAGCGCGCGGCGGGACCGGCTGGCAATGCGAAGGGGGATTTCCGCCGGTTTCACGACATACTTGTTGAGAGACGATTTGACGGAGACGACATTATTCGTGGAGGACCGGGCACTGGCGGCGGCCATGCTCGCTCGGGACAGGAAGGCGGCGGCGGAGTTCGTGCAGCGATTCACGGGTCCGCTGGCGGGATACGTCCGTTCGCGTTTGCAGCCGCGATGGGAAGATGTGGACGACATTGTGCAGGATACGTTTTTGACGGCGCTGCGATCCATCCACAATTACCGCGGCGACGCGCCGATGCGGGCCTGGATATTGGGCATAGCGAGACACAAAGTGGAGGACCACTACCGGGAACGCCTGCGGCATTCGGTCGTGCCGGAGGAGACAGCGGATTCGGAGCTAATCGAAGATCCGGGAATGGACGCGCTGTTAGACAAAGTGAGCTCGGAGGAACGGACGGCTTCGATCTTGCGTGTGCTGCCCGAGCATTACCGGGTGGTCTTGTTGTGGCGATACTGGGAGCAAAGAAGCGCGGCGGAGATGGCGGAGATGAGCGGGAAAACGGTTAAGGGAGTGGAACGGTTGTTGGCGCGGGCGCGGGACGAATTTGGAGCGCGATGGCGCGGGAAGCAGAAGGAGGCGGCGGCATGAATTTAGATCAGTGGATGGCTGAACTGGCCGCCGAGACGCCATTGGAAGTAAATGAACAGGCTTCGTCATGCTTGAAATCGAAGATCTACAGCGCGTTGATATTGGCATTGGAGGAGGACGGGCCGCTGCTGCCGCTGCCGGAGACGAAGAAGGCTGGCCGTGCGTTGTGCGTGTTTGAACAATTGGTGGAAATACTGCCGGCGCCGGACGCGGTGCAGAGCTTGCAATATTGCAAAGTGTGCCACGCCAAGGCACTGGGCGAACGCCTGGAGAATGCCCCGATCTACTGGCCTGGATGCCCGTACTGCGAATTCCAGAATCGTTAGAACGATTTCAGCAAGCTGAAAATGCTCTGAAAATTCGCCAGGCTTCGCGCTCCGGGCGGGGAGAGTTGCTTGCTGACGGGGTTCGACGAGATGGTCTCCCAGAAGTTATAGCGGAAAGAGAAACCGCTCTTGATCTGGATGTCGATTCCAACCGTGGTTCGCCAGAACGGGCGGGTGTCTTTGAAGGTGGGCGCAGGAAGCTGTACGGGGCCTTTGGACACCGTGACGGCGCCGGCGGTGGCATTGAAATTGACAAGTCCGAAGCCGCCGGAAAGATACGGGCGAAAGCGGCTTGCGCGAGGGCGGAAATAGAGGAGGCCTTCGCCGGCGGCACTGTGGGAGCGGCTGCGATAGTTCTGTTGATAAGTGGCCTCGACGCCATTGGCGACGCGAGAGCCGGTGAGGCTCAGCGCGTTTCGGTTCCAGGTGTAGCTGCCTTGCAGGCTGAAATAGTTGCTCACCTGTCGCCCGATGAAAGTGTGTGCCGACGGACCATTTTCAGGCTTGTAAAGAGAGATTGCAGTGGCCGCGTTGTCGATCCGCGTCTGCCCATCGGCGGAGAGCGTGGAGACGCCGGCGCCGGCTCCAACGAACCACTGGCCATGTAGCCCCATCATCATCACCCCGTACAACACCCACCCGCGAAAAACCATTCTTTTATTTTGCGGGGGATTCCGCGATTTGTCACGACACAAACCCTGGAAGCGCTTCCAAACCATAACATTTCAAGGACACGAAAATGCAACTCAACTTGGGCAAAACTTTCTTCGCGCTTCCATTATTGGCCGCGGCGCTCGCCGCGCAGCCGGCCGGACTCCGTACCATTGGATCGCCAACGACCATCGACCAGTCCGGCTCCTATATTTTGACCGCCGATTTGTTCATCCCCGGCAGCGTTGGCGTTGGCATCTTGATCACCGCGAACGACGTCTGGCTGGACCTCAATGGCCATACCATCACGGCGCCAGGCAACCTTACGGGCGCAGGGATTCGCATTGTGAACGCGCAGAATGTGACGGTGAAGAACGGCAATCTTGTGAACGCGCTGATGGGCGCGGTGGTCATGAATTCGGTGAATGTACGTTTGGAGGGTTTGAACATCCGCGCGACCGGAATGCCGCCAACCGCGCCTCCGCCGGAGATGGGGATTCTGCTGGTGCAAACTCGAAATTCGGTGGTGCAGAACAATATGATTTACAACGCGGCGCTCGGCGTGTTCGTCCGCGGCAGCCGCAGTTTCGGCAACCGCATTGAGGGCAACACGATCACGGGAACGACCGCGGGCGCCTTCGGCATTTGTTACAACCCTGCTGATGGCGACCCCAGCGCGCCAAAGGGCGATCTGGTGACGCGGAATCTGATTCGCGGTTATCCCGTCGCCATTCAGATCAGCTCGCGGGCGGACTATAACGTCATCAGCGGCAACACGCTGTTGTACACGATGGAAGGCCTGCTGAATGAGAATGTGACTAACGTGGCGAAGGATAATACGCTGGTGAAGATACAGTAACTGAGCTAGATGGAAGCGGGATGCTCGAACTTAGAGCAACCCGCTCCCCCAGGGACCCCAAATTGCCAAAGTCATCGCTTTTTCATTAACCTCCGGACCAACAACATACTGGATAGTTACACCCAACGGAGTAATCGTTCTAACGGCGCCGCGGCCATACAGATTGACAAACATCGTTTCCCCATCGGGCGAAAAACAGGCTCCTGCAAATTCCAGAGTGTTTTGGATGTTGCGGGCGAAGTTAAAGATCTGCCCCGCCGGCGTGAGTCCGCGAAGAAATTGCGCGCCCGCGCCGTCTTCGCAAATAATGATGCCTCCGCGCGGGCTCACGGCGATGTTGTCCGGAAAGTCCAATTCATGGATGCCCGGCGATTCGTAGACCAGCGTGATTGTCTCCGCGCGCGGATCGTAGAGCCATATCTGGCCGGACCCCGCTTCCCCTCCATTCGTCGAACTGAAATAGAACTTACCCTTGAAATACCAGATTCCCTCCAAGCGGCGGAAGATAGCTCCACCCGCGTCCAACCCCTCCTTGAAAATGCTACCCATCGTCACACCGTTCACAACGACGGATGGCGGCTTGGGGTCGGGATTGCTGATCTTTACCCAACGGATCGGTAAGGCAACGCCGAGTTGTTGTCCGACCGAGGTTAGGTAATTACTCTGCCGTGATACCGCCATCATCTCCAGGCTGCCGGCCATGACGGCCAAGTCCCCTGGTTTGGCCGGCTTCGTTGCCGGAACAAAGCGGTAAAGGCCGGAGACGTCGCCTTGGTCTTCGGTTTCGTAAATGATCCCGGAATCAGGATCGACCGCCGCCGCCTCATGATTCATCCGGCCCAATTGCTTCAACGGGATCGGGGCCGCGGGCCGTCCTGGCACGGTATCGAAAGGCACCTCAAAAACATAGCCGTGGTCCTTCTCCGCGCCAGTGCTCGCTGCCGCTTCCAGCGACTCCTCGCAACTGAGCCAACTGCCCCACGGCGTCACGCCCCCCGCGCAGTTGCGAAACGTACCCACTAAACTCCAGTGTTCGCGAACCCTCCGCCGCCTTCCGCCCGGTTCCACTTCAATCGAAGTCGCGCCGCCGCCCATGTAGCGATCGTAGGCGAACGACCGCGGACCGTAGTCTGACTCCAGGATCGAATTGAGGATCCCAGCGGTTGTCGAAGTACTGTTTGCCGGACGCGGACGGAAGCGGGCCGGGGTGTCCGAGTCTTCGTGATTCCGAATAAGCAACATGTTGCCGTTTGGCAGCGGGAATGCCGCCATGCCGTCCATGGCTTTGGGCACCGGATAGCCATCTGTCATCTTCTCGCCCTCGTAGCTCACGATCGAGTATTGGAAGCCCGGAGGCAACGCAAGTTCATTGCCGGCGGGGCTAAGGTCGCCGTACCCGGAAATGAGCGTAGATGGTCCCTTCGCGGCGGCGGCTCGGGCCGCGAATCCATCGAAAAGCCCCGCCATTGTAGAACTGCGGACAAATCCCCTTCGGCTCCATCCACTCGCTTGATTTTCTGGCATCTGGTTATGGCCTCTTTACAAAATTTTACAATTCGGCAATGCAGCGATTGTAGTGTCAATTAGTACCCGATGCAAGCTGCGTTCGGTTCGGCTGACGCGCGATATGATAGGGCCTTGCGGAAAGGGGCCGCGAGGAGAGTGAATGAAAGATTGAGGCCCGCATTGATCAGGTGGGGGGCGGTCCTCGCTATCGGCGCTCTTCTCTATTTTCTGCCGCTGCCGGGCCTCAGCGCCCCCCAGCGCCAGTTGCTGGCGGTCTTCATCGCGACGATCCTCGCGCTCGTCGTCCGCCCTGCACCGATGGGCGTCAGTGTATTGATCGCCATGACGCTGCTGGCGCTCACCGGCACGATTCCGGCCAATCGCGTGCTGCTCGGCTTCAGTAACCAGACGGTCTGGTTGATCTTTGCGGCTTACCTCTTCGCCAGGGCCATCGGTAGTACCGGGCTTGGGATGCGGGTTGCTTATGTTTTGATCCGGCGCTTTGCCACCACTCCGTTGCGCCTGGGCTACGCGATCGTTTCCGCGGGAATGCTGGTGGCGCCGTTCGTGCCGTCGGATACCGCTCGCGGAGCGGGAGTAGTGTTTCCGGTGACGCGAAGTCTGGCCTTGGCGTTCGCTTCCGAGCCGGGTCCGTCGGCTGGAAGAATCGGATCCTTCCTGATGCTCACCGGCTTCCACGGCAACTATCTTGCCTCCGCTGTTTTTCTCACCAGCATGGTGGCCAATCCGCTTATCGCGCAATTCGTGATGAAGATCGCCAACCTGGAGATTACGTGGCTTGGCTGGCTGGCCGGTTCCTGCGTTCCGGCGCTGTTTTCACTCGCCGCGGTGCCATACTTCATTCACCGCTGGCATCGGCCGGAAATATCGGACACGGCCCCAGCGCGCACGATGGCTGCGGATCGATTGAAGGAAATGGGCCGAATGAGCCCGCGGGAAAAGGGGCTGGTCGTCATTCTTTTCGCCGTCATGATCGGCTGGGTGACGTCGCCATGGCACGGAATTGGCAACGCCTTCGTCGCGCTTACAGGCGTTTGTGCGCAATTGCTCACGGGACTGCTGGATTGGGATGAGTTGCTGAGCGAAACCAAGGCCTGGGACGTGCTGCTCTGGTTCGCGCCCCTGATTATGATGGCCGACGAACTCAACTCCGGCGGCGTCGTGAAAGTCCTGTCGGAGTCCCTGTTCGTGCACTTGGCGGGTCTCTCCGGGATCGTCGCACTGGCTACGCTCGCGCTGATCTATTTCTACATCCACTACGTCTTTGCGAGCATGACGGCGCATACTACGGCGCTTTATCCGGCTTTCTTCGCCGCCGCCTTGACCACCGGCGCACCGCCCCTGCTCGCAGCGCTCCCCTTGGCGTACTTCTCGAACCTCAACGCCGGCCTCACTCACTACGGCACCGGGTCGGCGCCGGTGTTCTTTGGAGCCGGTTACGTGAACGAACGGGAGTGGTGGCGCATCGGCTTCCTGGTGTCGCTCGTCAATGTTGCGATCTGGATGGGCGTTGGCGGGCTTTGGTGGAAGGTTATCGGACTGTGGTAATTATTCCCAGGGCTGGTCTTTAACGAACGCAACGTGGTCCGGCAGCGGCCGGCGCGTCCGGAAATACTTCTGGTACGCGGCGATCCAATCATCGGCGATTTCGCGCTGCGCCGTCGCCAGATCAACCGACCCACTGCAGACCATCGTCCGCAGCCGGTCCTCCAAGGCGTCTTTCACGCGCGCATTCCAGATCCCATCGTTGTAGGGCTGCGGCCAAAGATTGCGCAGGTCCTCGGAACCGCCTAAGTCCGGCGGGATCAGATAGTCGACCTCATACGTCCTCGGACGCGGATCATGAATCCCGTATTTGCGGAATACCTCCATCGCCGCTGTGTTGGCGATCACCGGCCGCTCGGCTTCGACAGCGCACGAAAACCCGGCCTGGACGGCGCCGGGCGTTAGTTCCGGGCGCGGCGCGGAGGGGTTGGCGCGATCCGGGGTCCAGTGCCACAGCAGCACCATCAGCCCGGCGGCCAGTGCGCCCACAGCCAATACCGCTCTTCCTCCAACCGGCCGCAACCCGGACGCGAGCGAGGCGCGGGCGCCGTCAATGGGCGGCAATGCAAGTTCCCGCTGGGCGTCGACGGCGGCTCCCAGAGTTTCCATCAACTCCGCCTGACTTCTCCGGCATTCCGCGCAACCGGCGAGATGCCGGCGAACCTCCGGTGTTCTGGAGGCGTTCAACTCGCCGTCGGCTTCCAGCAGCAGTTCATGGCCGGGAACGTGGTTCATCGCGCGTTCCTGATCCGCGTGAGTGCACGCTCCAGCGCCAAGGCAACGCCACCCAGGGAGATGCCCAGGACATCGGCGATCTCGCGGTAACGAAGCCCCTCGGCACGCAATGCGATACACGCCCGATCCAGTTCCGGCAAAGCCTGGATGACCGCCGCCACCCGCCTCCGCGTCTGATTAGCAATTGCCTGCTGTTCCGGTGTCGCCAGCGGAGCCATTTCCAAAACCGGCGCCGGTCGCCGCTGCCGCACTTTCAGTGCCTGATTGTGCCCCACCTTAAACAGCCAACCCCGCAAATTGTCTCGCGGTTTCCCGGCCCGGAGGTGCTTGAACAACGCCAGAAATACCTCCTGAATCGTCTCCTCCACATCCGCCGCGGTCAGGCCCAGTGAGAGCAGGAAGCGAAAGAGCGGACCGCGATACTCCTCGAAAAGGGCCGTCACTTCCGCCCCCATTGATGGCGCCGAAACGTGGTCACCGCTCACCAGGCCGATGTCCGGTTGTAAAACCCGCATGAAGCTACTGTATCCGTTTCAGACCCGTCGCCGCATACTGCATCGGAAGTGATTCGCGGACGCGACGGCCAGGTGACAGGGCTTCTGTTCCCGCAGCCGGACGAACCTGCTGAAGAACTGCCGGCGAATCATCCCCAACGATTTCCCGGCGGCGCGCGCCACCTCGCTACGGGCAGGGTTGATGCCGGGCAGGGGAGTGGTAGCATTGATGTCGATTGAACGGTCAGACGCGACACGGTAGCTGAAAAAGGGAACCGTTACCTACCCGGCTCAGAATCGCCAAGCCTTTCGCAGCACCGCGAACAGCCAACGTACCGGACGCCGCCATGGCCCCTCCGGCAGCGCCGGTCACTTCCCACAAAGGCGTATTCCGCGCCTGCACAATTTGTTCCGCATTTTTTTGTAGGATTGGGAGGTGCGAATGCCACGCGTCGGAATCCTTGGATTTCTGCACGAATCGAATACGTTCCTGGGCGTCCCGACGCGGTGGGAGGACTTCGCCTCCACATCGATGACGGCCGGAGCCGAGTTACGCGAGCGCTGGACAGGGGCGCATCACGAATTGGGCGGTTTCTTCGCCGGTTGTGCCGCCGCGGGGTTGGCAGCCGTCCCGGGTTTCGCGACCTACGCCGTACCGAGCGGCGCGATCGCCGCCGAAGACTTCGAGAGGATCCTGGCCTCGCTGATCGGAGCAATCAGCGCCATGGAACCCGTTGACGGACTGCTGGTGGCTCTCCATGGCGCCACCGTCAGCGAGGAGTTCCCCGACGCCGATGGCGAGGTTCTCCGCCGCATCCGTGCTCACGTCGGTTCCGTCCTGCCCGTTGTCGTCACACTGGATCTTCATGCCAACGTCTCGAAGCAGATGATGGCTTTTAGCGACGCCATTGTGGCTTACCGGACGAATCCCCATCTCGATCAGCGGGAGCGCGGCGAAGAGGCCGCCAAGCTGATCGCTCGCATTTTGCAGGGCCGGATCAACCCCGTCATGGCGCTTGCCGCGCCGCCGCTGGCGGTCCCGATCTCGGCACAAAAATCCGATGAGCTGTTTCTTTTCGATGACCTGCGCGAGGTGCTCGCGTGGCCGGGAATCCTCTCGGCCAGCGTCTGCCTTGGCTTTTACTATGCCGACGTCCATGAGATGGGAACTTCCTTTCTGGCGGTCGCCGACGGCGACTACGCCCTCGCTCAACGCGCCGTCCGCTGGATGTCTGAACGCGCCTGGGCACGCCGGGAGGAACTCGTGCCGATTCTGCCGTCCCCCGCCGAAGCCGTCGCTGCGGCAATGACGGCCCACGCCAAGCCCGTAGCCCTCATGGACATTGGCGACAACATTGGCGGCGGCAGCGCCGCTGACTCGCTGGTGTTGTTCGAAGAGTGCCTGCGCCAGGGGGCGCGCAACGTGCTGGTCGTCATTTGTGCCCCCGACAAAGTGGATCGATGCGTGGCCGCGGGAGTCGGCGCTCGGGTCGCGCTTGGGTTTTGCGCCGGTACCGTCCGCCTTTTGTCCGATGGCCACTTTACCGAACGAAAAGTCCGTCATGGCGGCTGGATGCATTGCGATCAGGGCCTAACGGCGGTTGTTGAAACGCCGGAGAAGCACACCGTCATCCTCACTTCACGCCGCATGGCCCCGATGAGCATCGAACAGATCCGCAGCGCCGGCGTGATACCGGAAGAAAAGGACATTCTGATCGTCAAAGGCGTCATCGCGCCGCAAGCCGCGTATCGCGAAGTCGCCGCCTCTATCCTCCTGGTTGACACTCCCGGCCCCACCGCCAATGATCCCGCATCGTTCAGCTATCGGCACCGCCGCCGCCCCATGTTTCCCATGGAGCCCATGACGTGAATTGGCTGCTGCTTTTGTCCACCGCGCTGCCGGCATTGGCGCAAGTGGAATTGCATCTCACGTTTGGCGTTCTGCAAAAAGTCATCGGCGGCCAAGTCTTTACTGACGACGGCCGCAAGTACGTCAAAGGCAGCAAAGACAAGCGTTGCAGCTTCGCTTACCTGGAAAATCCGCGTGTGGGAGAAGCCGATGGACGTCTGGTCGTGCGTGCCAAATTCAGCGGACGCTCCGCCATGACGGTGCTCGGCCAGTGCGTAGGTTTGGGTGATTCCTTTGAAGTTGTCATCCGCATGACGCCGTATGCCGAGAAGAGCCTGCTCCGCCTCCGCGACGTGGACGTAACCAGCGATGGCAAACGCGGCGTCTATGTCCGCGCCGTCTGCAAACAGTTGGCGGCGACCCTGCCCCGGGTCCTGATTTACGATTTTGCCCCTGACTTTAAACGCGCCCTGGAAGCCGAGCAGCCCGGCGTTCCATTCCACAAAAGCGTTGATAACCTCAACGTCCAAACCATCGGCGTGTCCCGGGAAGCGCTGGTTCTCCAACTCGGTCTTAAGTTGACTCTGCGCTAAGGAAAAGGGGCGCCGCGGCGCCCCTCGCGCAATCTACTGCAAGGATCCGCTCACCGCTTCCAGCGCCGCGAAACACTCGCGCAGCCACGTCCGGCAGTAGCGCCGTTCCGTGTAACCCGCATCGCCCTCGCAGAACGCCGAAAACGCCAGGCTCGCTTTGTCCACCGATTGGTAGACGGTCCCGTCAAGAGCCGGAATCGAAATCTCTTTCGCCCCTGCCGCCAACAGATCTTTCCGAATGTTGGAGCCGTCGTAGACATCGAACTTCGCCGCCACGCCGAAGTTCTTCACGATGACGTAGTCCACTTCATTGCCCAGCGCGCCGTAGCATTCCTTCAAATGCCCCACGCTGTCCACGGCGCCGCCGACTACATAAACCACCGTAATTCCCAGGTTTCCCGCTTCGGCCTCTTCCAGCGCGCCGCCTTTGTACAGCCAATCCTTCAAGTCTTCGCCCGAGCGCGCGCCCAGATCCACCAATGCCAATCGCTTCGGATTGCCGTCCATCAGGAAATCCAGCACCGGCGCGATGGACGCCGCCTTATCGACTTCCACCGCCGACGTTTGGCCCGGATGAAACCGCAGCAGTTGTCCGGCGGCGCCTTCAGCGTCGAACGCGCGGAATGACGCGTCCCGAGAGGTGAGAAAATCGGCGAGAAGCCGGGCCGCGGTGGTTTTGCCCACGCCCCCTTTCTCCCCATGTGTCAGGATCAGACGCGGTTTAACGGCCGCGGCCGCTGTCTTCGATTTCTCAATGATTGTTGCAGTACTCATTACTTTTAAAGGTCCTCTATGCGAGAGAATGGATGAACTTTCTGTATCGGTATGATGGCCCTGCCAAGCGGCTGCCGCACTATTTTCCGGCGTACCGAAGGCGTCAGTTGCCCGGCAAGTTGAATTGTAAGCAACACCCACGCCGGTACTGGAATCCTGCTCGCCAGCCAGTCCTCCACGTCCTGTCCAGGCACCTCCGCGATCCGCGCAAACTCCAGCGGAGTCAACGCCGCCTTCTCCAATTCGGCTCGCAGAGCCGACGGAGCGACGACGGCAAAACCGCGCGGAACCGCTAAAATCGCCAACGAACGCAGGGCCGCGACTTCTGTTTCCAGAACGTCGAGCATCTCCTGCACCGTCGCCTGTAATGCGCAATTTTCAGCCATTAACAAAGGACATCTGGGACTGCGAAAAACAAAGACTCAACCGGCATATGGGCGTTGTTCTATTCTACCCCAGCCCTGCCGTTTGCGCCCTGAAATTTACAAATTCCAGGGCGCTGTTCGCACCCGGCGTCAGGATCGCGCACCCCGCAAATAAACGTTCTTGGCGGTCGTCGCAAATGCACCGGTTAGACGACTTCCCCACCGCAAAGTAAGGTCCGGGTGTCAGCGGGCCCATCACCGTCGTCAACGCCTCCTTGTAGAGGAATATTCCATTCGCGCCCGGTCATAGAATCCGTGGCACGATCCGGGCGGAATTGACGCGATGCCGTCTACCTGCAAAGAGTGCCGCAACACAACCTGAACCTCTCACGACACAGACTGCCGGCAGCAGGGCGCCCATCCCGTTGAACGGCCAACCGCGACCTCCGGCAAAAGTGCAGTAACCCGCAATGCAAACCACGGCAACGAAATGCCCAAGGGCCTAAACCGTACGCCCTTAAAATACACAAAGCGCAAACCGTACGCTACTAACTGTTCCCTTCTTCAATCGCCACTCGGCGCTCCAAAAAACGCCGCATCGGAGCCCGCCCTTGCGGCACTAACGGCTGATTCCGCGGGTACTCCCGCGCCGGAAACGGCTTCACGTCATCACCAACCGGAGGCGCTGCCGCCGCAGGCTCATGATGCGTATCTTCCGCATCCCGCATTCGTCGCGCCACACCCGGCCGCGGACACGTCGATTTCAAGCCGTCGATATGCTCATGCAACTCGTCGGAGATCTCTTTCCACATCGGATCCAGAATGAAGTCGATCCCCTCGCGCCGCGCCAGTTTCGCCGCCGGCACAAAGTCTGCGTCTCCCGCGATCAATACAATCTGATCCACTTGCTTCTTAAACGTCAGCGACGCAATATCCAGCCCGATACGCATATCGACGCCCTTTTGCCGGACTTCGTAGCTAACATCCTGGGGTTGCAAATCCCCCGCCGTGATCGTCCCCGCGATCATCTGCTTCAGCTTCGCTGGCTCTAGTACCCAGTTTCCGTAGTCGGCCAACCGCCCCTGCCGTAACGCCACTTTTCGTAGCTTTCGCAACTCCGAATGTACGCCCGATCGAAAAATCGCCTCTTCCGATTTACCCAGATCCACCACCTCCCGCGTCAGCGGATGAAAGATCTTTTTGTCCAACGGCGGACAGTCGTAGTAGAAGATCCGATACAACTCGCGCAGCTCGTTGTTTTTGCCTTCGAGGTGCTTTAGCGACCACGTAAACAGGTCTTTTGCAACCTGACGGGTGTCCAACGTGTGGCCTTTTAGAATGCGGTATCTACGCAGAAAGAAACCGCCATCGACCATGATGGCTGTGGGCATTGGGACTTGCTCCTTACCCATGTCGAGACACATGGGTCAGTAAAGAAATGCCCCTGGGATCGGCACCACCTCGATTATTTGGCGGCACTTACGGCCAAGGGCTCGATGAGAGCAGTATAGCAGATCTCTGCAGTCGTGTGAATAGTATGAAATCTTATACCCGGATCAGCGAAAACGCCCGGCGCATCGAATCCGCCACAATCGAAAGAATTTCCTCCCGCGGTTTCGCCCGTAGCGCCGCGTTAAACGGTTCGCACCTCACCGGGGCGTCGCACCCTAATCCCTGCAAAGCATTCAGGAAACCCGCCGTATCTATCACCCCCGTTGCCAGGGGTATCTCTCGCTTGCTGTCGATTTGTTGATCCAGCGCCACGCCCGCCGGTGCGTCATTGAGATCGATGCAAACAATTTCGTTGTTTTTCAGCGTCGCCAAATCCGCCACCGTCTCCCCGGCCGTATGCCAATGCCATGTGTCCAGCACAAACCCTGCGTTTGACACCCCTATCTCGCCCAACAACTCCCGCATCTCCGCCATCGAATGTAAAAACGGATACCGCTTCGCCGTCCACAACGTCTTCGGCCCAACGTACTCCAAACCCAGCCGCTGCCCGTGATCCCCCAGAATTTTCGCCACTTCCCGTAGCCGCGCCGCGTGCTGTTTTAAATTCGCCAGATACGGCAGCGCATCGTGATTCGGCGAGATCCACGTCCCCACCCGCGTCGCCCCCGCCTTTTGAAGCGCCGCCGCAATCGCCGGCAGTCCCGCCACGTCTTTACGGAACAGCCCCTCGTCCTTCCGGAAATCCACCGTCAACCCCGACTGTCCCCACGCCAACCGGAACTCTTGCCGCTTCCCGTTACATGCCTCCAACCGCCCCGCGCTCATCGCCGCCAGCTCATCGCCAAACGGCTGCACTGCCTCATAACCGAAGTTGTGAGCGTCCTGGATCGTCTCCATCTGATTCGCCTTAACGCCAATCGATCCCGGCGTCAAACATATCGTCATTTTACGTGGCATGTGTGTACTATATCGGAAACTTCGGCCTTCATTTCTGAATCTAAGCAACCGTGAGCCAGATCATCACCGAAGAATTACCGGGAATAGGTTTCGGCGTCACCGGACCCCGCATCCGTTGTCCGCTTTGCGACTGGGAGCCCTCGCGCGACGAAGTCTGGGGCTGCTCTTGCGGCCACGAATGGCACACGTTTGATACCGGCGGCGTATGTCCTAGTTGCATCATGCAGTGGGCCTCGACGCAATGCCACCAGTGCAAAGGGTGGTCCGCACACTCCGATTGGTACGAATACTAGATCTAATCTCATCCGGCGCGCGTAAACTGGATTTCAATGGACAACTGGATCGATAGTATGGCGCGGCACGGAGGCGGACTCGTCTTCGCGGTGTGCCTCGTCGAAGCCCTCGGACTTCCTGTTCCAGCCGCCATCGTTTTGCTTACCGCCGGAGCACTGGTCGCGCTCGGCAAATTGGCGCTGGGAACCGCCATCCTCGCCGCCGTCACTGCTTTCCTTTTAGGTGATATCGTCTATTTCCTCCTCGGCCGTTACACCGGCTGGTGGCTACTCGGCATCCTCTGCCGCATCTCCGCCAACCCCGATTCCTGCATCCTCACCTCCGCTGAAGCCTTCTACCGCCGTGGCCGCGTGGTCCTCGTCTTCGCCAAATTCATCCCCGGCCTGAACACCATGGCGCCTCCTCTGGCCGGCTCCATGCGCATGCCGGTCGCGCAGTTTCTCGCCCTCGATCTGGCGGGAATTATTCTCTACGCTGGCGCCTACATCGGCGTCGGCTACGCCTTTCGGGATCTCCTTTCGGCACTGCTCGATACCATGGGCCGCGCCGGTCGCGTCATGGAAGCCGTCGTTTTCACTGCGTTCCTCGCCTACGTCGCCTATCGCCTTTGGCTCGTCTGGAAATCCCGTGTCTATCGCGCTGTCCCTCGCGTCGACATCACCGAAGTCGATGGCCCCGTCTTCGACGTCCGCAGCCACGGTTACTATGACGCCAACGCCCAGCGCATCCAGGGCAGCACCCGCCTGGAGCCCAACCGTCTTCCCGAGACCATCGCCCTCCTCCCCGAAGCTGAAAAGATCTACCTGTACTGCACTTGACTGAACGATGCCACCAGCGCCCGTGTGGCGCACATGCTTCGCTCGCAAGGATTCGACGCCCGCATCATCCGCGGCGGCCTCGCTGCGTGGAAGAAGGCCGGACTGCCGCTCGAAAACGTACCTGAGGACGACATGGTTCAGCTTCCCACCTTCGCCCGCCGTTAAGAGCGCCGCAACCGCGCCGCCAGATTGCCGCGTTCGTCGATATCGATCCGGGTCAGTCCAAGCCATTCGCGCACCCTGTCCAACTCCGCCATCAACGCCCCCGCAACATGCTCCGGATCCTCGCCGTCCTCGTGATAAGCCGCCAATATCCGTAGCGTCCCCGAACTGCGGTCCGCCTTCAAGTCCACGCGTCCCGTCAGCCGCTCACCCTGCAAAAACGGTAGAACGTAGTAGCCAAATTTACGCTTCGCCGCCGGTGTATAAATCTCGATGGTGTAGTCGAATCCAAATAGCCGCCGCGTCCTCGGCCGAAACCAAACCAACGGATCAAACGGCGACAACAAGGCGCACGCCCGAACCGCCCGCGGCCGCACCGCCGCCGGATGCATATACGCCGAATCTCCCCAACCCTCCACCGAAACCTCTTCTAACTGGCCCTCCGCCGCCAATGCCCGCAAAGCCACCCGCGACTCCGATATCGGCAGCCGGTAATAGTCACCCAAATCATGCGCGGTCCCAATGCCATGCGCCGCGGCCGCCTTCAATAACAGCGCTCTTACCGCTTCTTCCCTGGATGGCGCATGTCCGTGATGCAACGCAGGAATTCGCTTCTCCGCTAAGTCATACGACCGCGCAAAGTTCGGCAGCCGGTTCGCTGACGCCAATCGTCCCTGCCCGAAATATGCCTCCAATACCGCCCGCTGGAATGTGCCAATCCAAGTCCCGCGAAACGAAGCCACCGCCTTCGGAGGCTCCGGCAACTCATGTGCCGCCAACGGCCCCTTATCCGCAATCGCCGCCAGCACGTTCTCCGCATATTCTCGATGTTTCTTCAGCAGCTTTTCAAATCCGTCAGGCCGCGGCCGATGTTCCGCCATTCGATGCTTCAACAGCGGCCACGTTTCCACCGGAATGACCGCGGCCTCGTGCGCCCACTGCTCTGTAAACCCGCCGTGCCCATAGAGCAAAGAGTGCAGCGCGGGCCGCGAATACGGTCCCAACCGCGAGAAAGGAACCAGGTAATGCGCCGGCGCCAGAACATTCACAAAATCCAACTGCAACGGAGCGATCCGCCGCACTGTCGCCTCCAGGTGCGCCGCCGTTACACGCGCCGGCCGCGCCTTCCCAAATCCTTGTGCCGCAAGGGCAATTCGTCTGGCTTCCAGTGTCGTTATCATTCGGATAAAACTGATCGCCGCCTAATCCAAGGCATACGCCACCCAAACCGCCCCCGACGCTGCTCCGCTCTTCCCACCGCCCGCCGCAATCACCACATACTGCTTACCCTTCACTGAATACGTCGCCGGCGTCGCATTCCCCCCAAACGGCAACAATGTCTCCCACAACAACTTTCCCGTCCGCTTGTCATATGCCCGAAACTTTTTATCAAAATTCGTAGCCCCGATAAACAACAATCCCGGCTTAGTAACTAACGGCCCGCCATAATTCTCTGACCCCGTATCCTTCATCCCTTTAGCGGCCAACTCCGGAAACTCCCCAAACGGAATCTTCCACGCATAATCACCCGTATCCAGCGAAATCGCATTCAAAGTCCCCCACGGCGGAGCAATCGCCGGATACCCATCCGGATCCAGAAACTTGTTGTACCCATCCGTCGTAAACGCCTGCTCATATAACGACGACGCCGGCGCCACCACCACTTCCTTCTCCTCCCCAGTCAACAAATAAGCCTTCAATGCGTCAATCGACGCCGTTCCCAAATGCGCAAACCCCGGCATCCGCCCCACCCCAGCCCGCAAAATCTTATCTAACGCCGTCGCATCCATCTTCGCCCCCAACCCCTTCAACGACGGGAATTCCGGCGGACTCCCGCCCAAATCATCCCGATGGCACCCCGCGCAACTCCGTATATACAACCGCCGCCCATTCGTCGCCGCCGTCGCTTTCGCCCGCGGAACCAACCTCAATATCCAAGCCATCTCATTCGAATTGACATAAAACAACCCCGTCTCCGGATCAAACGCCTGCCCGCCCCATTCCGCCGCCCCATCGAACCCCGGAAAAACAATCGTCCCCTCCACCGACGGCGGCGCCCACTGCCCGTCATTCCGCACCGACTTCAATCGCGCCCGAGCAATCTGATTCGCCTCCGGCGTCCGCGTCGTCAACGTCTCCTCCGTCAACCTCTGCCGAGCAAACGGCTCCGGTTTCAACGGCAAAATCTGGGTCGCCGCCAACTGTTCCCCCGCAGCCGCCGACGCCGGCGCCGGCTTCTCCTCCAACGGAAACAAACTCTCCCCCGTCTCCCGGTTAAACACGTACACATGCCCCGACTTAGTCGCCTGCGCCACCGCATCAATCAACTTACCTCCGCGAGACACCGTCACTAACACCGGATTCGTCGGAAAATCGCGATCCCAAACGTCATGCTTCACCGCCTGAAAATGCCACACGCGCTTGCCCGTCTTCGCGTCCAGGCACAACAGCGTATTCGCGAACAAATTATCCCCCGGCCGGTTCCCGCCGAAAAAGTCAAACGCCGCCGAACCCGTCGGCACATAGACCAGTCCCCGGCGCGAGTCTAACGCCATTCCCGCCCAGTTATTCGCCGCGCCCAGGTTCTTCCATCCGTCTTTGGGCCACGTCTCATACCCAAATTCCCCCGGATGCGGAATGGTATGAAAACTCCATCTCAATTTCCCCGTCCGCGCATCGTACGCTCGAATATCCCCCGGCGCCGCCGGCAGCCCCTCACTGCAAATCGACCCGATAATCAACAGGTCCCCATAAACCACCCCCGGCGTCGTCATCCCCACTGACAACGTTTCCTTCGGCCGCCCCAACTCCTCCCGCAAATCAATCCATCCCTGCCCCCCGAACGTGGCGTCCGGTTTACCCGTCTTCAAATCCAGCGAAAACAACTTGTGCTGCGCCGCCACATACAGCCGCGAATGCTTCCCATCCGTCCAGTGCATGAATCCCCGGTTGCGCTGCTTATTCCGCACCTGCGCCCCCTCAAAAGGGTCAAAACTCCAAATAATCTTCCCCGTCGCCCCATCTATCGCCATCACCTGCAACTTCGGCGACGACGCATAAATCACGCCATTCAAAACCAGCGGATTGCACTGGATCTCCGACCCCTCAAACGCATCGCGCGTGTCCAGCGTCCACGCCACCTTCAACTTCGAAACATTGGCGGGGGTAATCTGCCCCAGCGTCGAATAGTGCAGATTCTCCGGCCCGCCATGATAGGCGCCCCAACCGGAATACCGCGAATCCGGAACCGGTTTACGTTGCCCGGGACAAATCAATCCCAGCAGGACGAACAAGAGCAAAAATGGCATGCCCTCTATTCATACCGCAACGCCTCCACCGGGTCCAATCGCGCTGCCTTCACCGCCGGCCACGTCCCAAAGAAAACGCCGATCGCCACCGACACCCCGAACCCTGATGCCAGCGCCATCGGCGGCACCGCGCTCGGTAAGGACGGCACCAGCTTTCCCACGATCAGCGTTACTGCCACGGCGATGGCGATACCCAATACCCCGCCCGCCCCCGTCAGCGCCACCGCCTCCGACAGGAACTGAATGATGATATCGCCCTTCCGCGCCCCCAGCGCCTTCCGGATCCCGATCTCCTTCGTCCGCTCCGTTACGCTCACTAACATGATGTTCATCACGCCAATCCCGCCCACCAGCAATCCCAGCCCGCTGATCGCGATCGAAACCAATACAATCAGCCGCGAAATCGAATCGAATCGCGCCACAATCTGATCCGCCGTCGTCAACGAAAAATCGTCGCCAGCGGCCGTCGGCGTCTTCCGGAATCGCCGCAGAATCTGCCGCGTCTCCTCCTCCGCGTCCGGTCTCCGGTTCTCCTTCGCCTTCGCGATCACCACAAACCGATCAATTCCCGGATATCGCAGGCGCGCCACCGACAGCGGCACCGCCACTTGCCGGTCAATCGGATTCTCTCCGAAAAAGCCGCCCTTCGCCTCTTCCGTAACGCCGATAATCGTATACTCCGCCCCGGCCACGTTCACCGATTGCCCCACCGCTTCTCCGCTCGGGAAAAGCGCCGCCGCCAGTTTCGGCCCCATCACACAGACCCGCGAACCGCGCCGTTCTTCCTCTTCCGTGAATGGGCGCCCCGCCAGAAAATTGCGCGGCTGCGTAATAAACCCCGATGCCGTCAGTCCAATCATGTTCACCTGGTCGCTCTCGAAACCCGGCACCTTCGCCGTGATCGGACTCCGCCCGATAAATCCCGGCAGATACATCGTCACGCTCACTTCTTCCACCGATCCCACAAACCGTTTGATCAGCTCCGCCGTCTCCGGGCCCACATTCTTCCGGCGCAGTTCCGACGCTTGCGGCTGTTGATTCGGATCCCCGGAATACCGCGAAATAAACAGGTTATCCGGACCGAACTCCGCGAAAAACACCTGTACACCCTGCTGCAGTCCCGTCAGCAAGGAGGAAACCGTCACCACCGTCGTGATCCCGATTACGATTCCCAAAATCGTCAACAACGATCGAAACCGGTGCGCCCACACCGAATCCATCGCCACCGATAGCAACTCGCCAAACGAAATTCGTCCCGTTACGCTGTTCATCCGTTACTCCGACCGCATCGCTTCAATCGGGTCCAGTCTCGCCGCGATGCGCGCCGGATACCATCCCGACACCACTCCTACCGTCGACGACACGAACACCGACAAAAACACGTAAAACGGCGTAACTTCCAGGTCCACGCCAAATGCTATCGACAGCCCTTTCGCCGCCGCATACCCCACGCCCAATCCCATCAGCCCGCCCATCACCGATAAGAACACGGCCTCAATCAAAAACTGCAACAGGATATCGCCCTGCCGCGCCCCCAGCGACTTCCGTATTCCAATCTCCCGCGTCCGCTCCGTCACACTCACCAACATGATGTTCATAATCACGATCCCGCCCACGATCAGCGAAATCATCGTCACCGGCACAATGACAGCGCCAATCACGCCTAATATCTGATCGATAAACGCCCGGATCGAATCGGGTGTCAAAAAGTCGAAATTGTCGGGCTTCCCCGGCCGCGTCTTTAGCCGCGTCCGCAGCGCCGATCGCGTAATGTCCAGCCCCTGTTCCAACGTCAATCCCGTCTCCGGCCGCGGTCGCGCGAAAATCGACAAGGATCGCGCCGGACCGATAATCCTCGTAAATGCCGCATCGGGAATATAGACCGAAACATCCTGTGACCGGCCGCCCGCGTTTCCCAGCTTCTCCTGAACGCCCACAATCAGGAACGAATACCCTCGAATGATCAGCGACTTTCCAATCGGGCTCCCCGTCTCAAAAAACTTGTCCACAATGTCCGTGCCGATGATGCAGACAAACTGCCGGTTCTGCTCTTCCTGCTCGGTGAAGAACCGCCCCTCCGTCGTGATCACTTCCCGGATCTCCGGCAGCACCGCCGCCGTGCCGATTATCGACGCATTCTCGAACGTTTGTTCCTTGTATTTAACGTCCTCAATCTTGTTGCGATACGGGCTATAGAGCATCTGGTCCCCGGTCGTCGCCCTTAGATAAGCCAGATCCTCCGGCCGGATTTCTTTGTTCACCCGCAACTTCTCCGCCCGCTCCTTGCGCGTCATCTTCCCGACGTTCGCAATCTGCGCGATCAGAAAACTCTCGCTGCCAAACGCCTTTGACGTCGTCTGATTGGCGTAGTTCCCCAACCCCTCGATCGCCGCGCCCACCAGCACCACGCTGGATACACCGATAATCACGCCCAAAAGCGTCAGAAAGCTTCGCAGCTTATGCGCCATGATCGAACTCAGCGCCAATTCGAATGCCGTCGAAAGTTTGTACCAGGATTTTTTCATGAAGTAATTTGACCCGCGCGCCACCCGGCCCATGCCGCCGCCATTCCCCCAATATTGGATGCCGCTACATACCAAACGGCCGTAATAGTCATTCCGTTCCGTAATAGCTGCACTGTCTCCAGGCCGAACGCCGAAAACGTCGTGAACCCGCCCAAAAAACCGGTAATGAGCGCCAACCGCAAAATGTCGTCAGTCACCGTCTTGGCCAACAGCCCAATACAAAAACATCCTAAAATGTTCACGGTCAACGTCCCTGCCGGAAAACCCGATTCAGGTTGGGTCACCGCGCGCCAAACCAGATAGCGGCAAACACTTCCCGCTCCTCCCGCCAAGGCGATCCAAACGTAACGCATCTGAACTCCAGATTACCAACATCCTCACGTAGTCTCCAACAACTAAGAATCCCAGTGTAGTGACCAGGTGGGGTGTTTAAATTGGCCTGAAACCAGACGGATGCTCCTCCCTTTCGATCCGCTCGCCGAACGAAGTGACTTCCACAAAGGGACGCAGTTCGGACGGCCATTAACCTGTCCTCCGGATTCGCGAAAGGGAAGGGATGCTACCTAAAGTCTGTAGACCTATTGTCATCAGGTGCGCGATGCTCCTCTTTGAAATGCTCGACCCCGCATGCCTCTCAGTTGGGCAGATGATAAGACGGCTCCGTGTAGAAAGAAGCATCTCCCAAGAAACTCTTGCGGAAATCTGCGGACTTCATCGGACTTACATCGGTTCTGTAGAGCGCGGCGAGCGAAATATTAGTCTTCAAAACATCGTAAGAATTAGCCGGGCGCTAAAGATCGCTCCAGCAAATCTACTTGAAGGAATCCAATGAGATCTCTGTATAAGCCACTGCTGTCCAAATTAGCGGGTTAGTCGAGATGTGAGGGGCGCAGTGCTCCCGGCCAATGAGAGGTTGAGCTCCTGATAGGCTGGATTGGGTTCCAGAGAAGAACCAATTCAACTACAGGAGACTCAACCTATGTACAAAGTATGTAGCATTTTTTGTCTTGAGGCTGTTCCCGCGCGGGGAATTCGAAATGGCGGTAAAGAAGCACGAGGCCGAGCGACATGCGAGGGGCTTCACCAGTTGGGGCCATCATCTGCTTTCCCCGGCTGGCGCGGGAGGGAGAGGAACCGGTGCTGTTCCGGCGCATAGAGATCTGGGACGAGGAGAAACAGGAGACCATCGTGTTTCTGTCGAATCTGCTGGCTTTCGGCGCCACGACCATCGCGGCCATCTACAAGGACCGTTGGCAGGTGGAATTGTTTTTCAAAGCGCTGAAGCAAACGCTGAAAATCAAGACGTTTGTGGGGACCAGCGCCAACGCGGTCCGGACGCAGGTGTGGACGGCATTGATCGCCATGCTGGTGCTGAAATACCTGCAATTGAAATCGAAGTATAACTGGTCATTGTCGAATTTGGCCGCGCTGCTACGGCAGCAATTGTTCTTCTACCGCGATCTGTGGACGTGGCTGGACGATCCGTTTCAGGCCCCGCCGGCGCTATTTGGGCACCACGATGACGCGCAACAACTCGCGATTACGTGGTAGGCGGGGTTTGGACAGCAGAAAACGGGAGAAACGCGCGACAACTTGATTTCATGAGGTATCCGCCAAATCTGACTTTGTAATTCGGACAGCAGCCTGACAAAATACGGGAAGCGGCTAAGTTCGGCACCGGCCGGGACGCGAACGTGCGCCCAGCCTCAGAATCGCGCCGCGACCAATGTTTTCAGCGTCCGAAAATTGGTCAACCTGCTAATTTGGACGCGAGTGATATGCTCGTCGTAATGCCGACCATCTTAGTCCTTGTTCTTGCGATTACGGCGGCCGCCCAGGGTTGGCAACCTGTCAGCGGCTGGCAGGAAACCAAGTTCACTGGCCATGGCACGACTCGAGTTGAGAACGGCGTCATCTTTCTCGATCCCGGCTCTCCGATGAGCGGCGTTACGCGTTCCGCGGCATTCCCGAAAACCAACTACGAGATTCGTTTTGAAGCTACTCGAATCAAAGGCGGGGACTTCTTCGCGAGCCTCACGTTCCCGGCCGGCGAGTCACACTGCACGTGGGTAACCGGAGGTTGGGGCGGCGACATCGTCGGCCTCTCCAGCATCGACGGCTGGGATGCCTCCGACAATGAAACGCGAACGTATTTCACGTTCGAGACGGCTCGCTGGTACGCCTTCCGCATTCAAGTCACGGCATCTCACATCAAAGCGTGGATCGACGAGAAACAGATCATCAATGCGCCTATCGCGGGACGTGAAATCTCGCTGCGCCGCGGAGAAATGAATTTATCCACGCCGCTCGGATTCGCCAGCTACAATACCGCGGGCAGCATTCGGAATGTCGAATACCGCCCGCTTCCGCGCCCTTAGCGCGTTTTGACTTTGGTCCAACTCCGCGACGCCGCCGATTGCAGTACGGCGTCCGTCACATCATCGGTTGCCAACCCGTCGCGGAACGTGGGTGAAGGAGTGTTACCTCCCCCGACGGCGGTCAGGAAGTCCGCGACCTGATGGATAAATGTATGTTCGTAGCCGATCTGTAACCCCGGCACCCACCAGTTAGCCATATAGGGATGTTCCCGGTCCGTAATATGAATGCTCTTCCAGCCGCGTAACTTACCTTCGTCCCGGTAGTCGAAATACTGCAGGCGGTGTAAGTCATGGAGGTCCCACATGATTGACGCATTCTCGCCGTTGATTTCCAACGTATATAGCGCCTTGTGTCCCCGCGCATAACGGGTGGCTTCGAATGTCGCCAGCGAACCGTTGTTGAAGCGCGCCAGAAAGAGGCTGGCATCGTCAATCCCAACGGGAGTCACTTCACCGGTCAACGTATGCATACGCTCCTTGATGAATGTCTCCGTCATCGCCGAAACCTCGTCAATGCCGCCATTCAGCCACATCGCCGTGTCGATACAGTGCGCCAGCAAATCACCGGTGACACCGCTCCCGGCAACATTCACGTCCAGGCGCCAGAGCCCTTCCCCGCCCTGCGGCAACTCGGTCGAAATGGTCCAATCCTGCAGAAACTTCGCGCGGTAATGGAAAATTCGACCCAGCCGTCCTTCGTCGATGAGTTGCTTAGCAAGAGTAACTGCCGGCACGCGCCGGTAGTTATACCAAACCATGTTCGCCACGCCGGCCTTCTCAACGGCGTCGACAATCGCCTCGGACTCCGCGCCATTCCGGCCCAGAGGCTTCTCGCACATCACCATCTTGCCCGCCTTCGCGGCGGCGATGGCGATCTCCGCATGGGTATCGTTCGGACTCGCGATATCGATCAGATCGATATCCGGCGACTCCACTACTTTTCGCCAATCGGTCTCCGCCGACGCATAGCCCCACTTGGCCGCGAACGCTTTCGCCCGGTCCTCGTTCCGCGCGCAGATCGTCTGCAGCACCGGCTGAAACGGCACATCGAAGAAGTTATTCACTTTGCGGAAGGCATTCGAATGAGTGCGCCCCATGAACCCATAACCAATCAGTCCAACCCGAAGCTGTTTCATAAATTAGTTCCACCCATGCGCGTCGCGGACAGCTGCCATCGCCTGCAATACTTCGTTCCACGTTTGCTGATTCAGCATGACCGCATTCGAGAACATACAGCCGTCCCAGCAGATGTGCTGGACGGCGTGCGTCAGTTTTCCGTCATCGTCGCGCAACCAGGCGCCGGCGTCGCGAACGATATCCAGCTTCCCGTTCGGATCGAACGGCTGGCAGTGCCGGCCTGTCTTGTCGTGGGAGCCGGAGCCCTTTACCGTACCGTCATTCTGCGCAACATGGAAGTCGATCATCCACGGCCGCAGGGCTCTCGCCATCGTCCGGTAAGCCTGGGCCAAGGCGGCGCCGTCGTTATCGTCCGAGCCCTCCGGCAGCAGCCGGTCTTCCGGAGCGTTGTAACCCATCGTGAAGAGCATCGTGTGCGCCATGTCCGCCTGAAAGCCCAGCGTTTTTGGGCGCCCCACCATCTCTAACAGCTTCACGTTTTGCCGCCAGCTATGCATTCCCGCCCAGCAGATCTCGCCCTCGGCCGCCAGCCGTTCGCCATACTCCTCGGCGATGTCGCAGGCTTTGTTGAACGTATCGGCGATTCGCCGCGTGCCGGCCTCAGGATCGGCCAACCAATCGTGCGTACCGGTCGCCGAATCAATGCGAACCACGCCGTACTTCCGGATTCCCAAATCCTTCAATTTCTTGCCGATTCGGCAAGCCTTGCGAACCTGTTCCAAAAACTTCGCCTGCTCCGAGTCGTCGCCCATTGCAGAGCCCCCGCCCGTTGGTCCCCAAACCGGCGCGACCATGGAACCGACGAGCAGCCCTCTGCCGCCGATGTCGTCCGCAAGTTTTTTCAAGTCGTCATCGGACGAGTCGATATCGGTATGCGGCGAGGCCAGAAAGAGGTCGACACCGTCGAATTTCACGCCATTCACGGAGGCGCCGCAAGTCAGGTCCAACATCTGTTCCAGCGAAATCGGCGGCTCCGAATCGGGGCCTTTGCCCACCAGGCCGGGCCACATCGCATTGTGAAGCGCGGGAGACGCGTAGTTTGTGCTCATCGAAATTCCTCGCAAGCCAGCATACAACAAGCGGCTTTGGGCGGACTAAAAGAAGTCCGCAATCGCCTTCCGCGTGTGCGCTATATCGGCGGGGGTGTGCGCCGTCGAAAGAAACGCCGCTTCAAATTGAGATGGCGGAAAGTAGACACCGCGCTCCAGCAAGTGGTGAAAGAATTTGCCGAATCGCGCCGTGTCGGAGGTCTTCGCCGTCTCGTAGTCTGTAACCGGTGTTTCCGTGAAAAACAGCGTGAACATTGACCCAACTCGATTCACGGTCAGCCCGCCCGGCAGATCCGCGCAGAGTGCCGCCGCGTTTGCCTCCAATCCGGCATAGAGACCGGAATGGGAGCGAATGTGGCGCAGCATCGCCAGCCCCGCGCTCACCGCAAGGGGGTTGCCGGAGAGCGTCCCCGCCTGGTAAACATTTCCCACTGGCGCCACTTTCCGCATGATCTCTTTGCGTCCGCCGTATGCCCCAATCGGCAATCCGCCGCCGATGATCTTTCCGAACGTCGACATATCCGGCGTGATGCCGAAGAGTTCCTGCGCCCCGCCGCGGGCCACGCGGAAGCCGGTCATCACTTCGTCGAAAATCAACAGCGCCCCGTGCTTTTGCGTCAACGAAACCAGCGCCGAAATGAACCCGGGCGCCGGCAGAACGCAGCCCATGTTGCCCACGACAGGTTCCAAAATAACCGCGGCAATATCATCGCCGTGCGCCGCGAATGCCTGTTCCAAGGCCTCGACGCTGTTGTAGGGCAACGCAAGTGTCGTATCGGCAAACGCTTTTGGCACCCCGGCCGTATCCACAATGCCCAACGTTGCCATGCCGCTTCCAGCCTTCACCAGCAGCGAGTCGACATGCCCGTGGTAGCAGCCCTCGAACTTTATCGTCAGGTCCCGTCCAGTAAATCCGCGCGCGACACGCAGAGCGGACATAGTCGCTTCGGTCCCGGAGTTCACCAGCCGGATCATTTCCATCGATGGCACAGCATCGCGAATCTCCTCGGCCAGTTCGATCTCCCGCTCGGTCGGAGCACCAAAGCTGGTGCCGATTGTAAGCGCGTCTTCAATCGCCGCGAGAATCTCCGGATGACGGTGACCGAGTAGCATCGGCCCCCACGAACCAATGTAGTCGATGTACTCATTCCCATCGACATCCCAAAGCCGCGAAGCATTCGCGCGCGCCATGAATCGAGGTGTGCCGCCGACGCTGCGAAACGCCCGCACCGGCGAGTTCACGCCGCCGGGAATAAGTTCCTGGCCACGCGCCAACAACGCTTCCGATCGAGAAGTATTCATTTCATTCTTTCGTTTCCAAATTGCCGCCAACGCCGCCGTTAGGGGTGCGCTTTAGGAACCGGAGGGTGTACAGCGCCATTCGGGGCCGCGTCCATTGGCGGATGTCCGGCAGGCAATTCCCCGGTAGGCATGGCCGTATTTCCATGCGGATTGGCGGCGGCTGGCTGCACCGACCACTTCCCCCCCTCCATCACCAGCGAGTAGCTCATCTGAATCCCCGACCCGCCTTCCTTCGGAGCAACGGAAACCACCGCGTCCGCCGCATTGTCGCGAAAGTTTACCGAGACGATGTCGATCTTCATCGACTGCGCCAGCATGTCATTTCGCTTGCTCAAGTGGTCGATGATTGCCTGCTTGACGGCATCGGGATTTTGCGGGGCCTTGGCGCACGCAACCAGCAGGACTAGGAGGAAAATGAGAATTCTAACAGCCACACCCGAATTATAGCGGGCAGCAGTGAGAATGGGAAAGAGAGATTGCCGGGGACCGAGCAGGCGGAGGCCCCGGACGGTGCGGCCGATGAATCGGACATCAGTCCATCGCCGCGCCCGGCTCCTGCCCCGCCAACAACAAACTCTCCAGCTCCGCCACGGCGCGCCAGCCATCGCGCAAGGCGTCGAAGTACTCATCCTGTAACTCGAAATAGCTTTTTTGCGCCGTCAGCACACGCGGATACTCCCCCTGCATTGCGCGGAAGTTACGCTGATACGTCTCAAATGCCTGCCGCGCCGCGGGCAGCATGTCCTCGCGGTACTTCACCACGGCCGCCCGCGCCGCCTCATACCGCTGCCACGCTCCGGCAAATCGCGTGCGCAGCGCCCTGGCCGTGCGCTCCGCTTCCAATTGCGAATGTTCCACTCCCGCCCGCGCCGCCCGCAAGTTCCCCTGCTGCCTGTTGAACAAGGGAATCTCGATTCCAACATCGAAAATCCCCTCCAGCCCCACGGGCCGTCCGCCCGGTACGTCGCCATACTCCCCGTTCCGCCGCAACCCGCCGCGGATCTGCAAATCCGGCACGCGCGCCGCTTTCGCCTGCCGCAATGCGAACTGTGCCCGGGCCCGCTCTGTAACCGCCATTACGACTTCGGGGCTTTGCGCCTGGATGCGCGTCCAAACCGCCTCCCGTTCCAGCAGCGGGAGATCGTCGGCCATTCCATCCAACTGTTGTGGCTGCAAACTGTCGACATTCAACAGCGCCGCCAACTCCGCCCACGCACGGCGCTCCAGTTGCTTGGCCTGTTCCCAGCGCAATGAAGCTCGCTGTGCCTCGACGTCCGCGGTGCGAATATCAGGTTCATCCATACGGCCTATATTCTGCAACTCTCGCGCGATCTTCAGCGAATCGGCGGCAGTCGCCGCCAGTTTTTCTCGCGCGCCCGTTCGCTCGGCCGCCGTGATGGTCTCGTAGTAGAGCGCCGTTAGATGTCCCCGCAATCGAAGCCGCCACGCCTCTCTCATTGCCTTCACACGTTCCAATTCCTGACCCGCCAAACCGCGATCAATGCCGAGCTTTCCGCCCATCACGATCCGTTGTTCCACGAACCCGCCAACGCTCCCGCCGCGCGTCGCCCGCGAAACGTGTTCGCCTGTAGCGCCGATTACGGGATTCGGGTATAGTCCGGCCTGCTGCTGACGCCCCTCGGCCATTCGAACAGCCGCGTCCGCCTGCCGGTATTCCGGATTCTGCTGGAGTAGCCTACCTTCCAGATCCGCCAGCGTCAAGCCCGCGGCCAACAGGAATAGCGGCGTCATTTCACACCGCCTTGATGATGCTCATGGCCGGCGGCCGGCGCCTTTCGGGGCGGCGGATTCTTCCGCAACTCCTCTATTTTCGCGTACACCTCCGGAGTAACCACGCGTACCAACGTCATCATGCCCCCCATCGCGGCCGACCAGGTTTTCCTCAGCCCGAAATTCTCCGGTTTGTGAGAATACGGATCGTCATCGGGCATCCACATATCCTGGGGATACCCTGGGACTTTCTTCTTCTCGGCATCGTCCTTTGGCCAATGCTCCGGTCCGTGCTGCATCGGCCCCGTCATCGGGAACATGTTGTTCATCATGTGGTGCGGCAGATGGCAGTGCAGCATCCAATCGCCTATCATTTTCGCTGTAAATTCGATCTCCCGCACCTGTGCCACGCCCACCAGCACCGTATTCTGCGGGAACCACATTGTCTCGGGCATGCGGCCGCCTTCGGTTCCCGTAACGGCAAATTGGAACCCGTGCAAGTGAATGGGGTGGTGATCCATTCCCATGTTTAAGAGCCGGATTCGCACCCGCTCGCCCTCCCTTACAATCATCGGCGTGCAATCCGGTCCCGCCTTTCCGTTGAACGTCAGCCAGTTGAACTCCATCGCCAGCGAGTTTGGCACCGGGTTGTTGGGTCGGAGATCCCATTCCTGCAAAACCAGCCCAAAGTCCCGATCCACTCGCGGGCCCGCCGGCGCCTTCGGATGAATCAGGAAGAACCCGATCGCCCCCATCATCTCCTGCATCGGAAAGTGCGAATGGTAAAAGCAGGTATTCGTCTGATTCAGCGTGAACTCGTAGATGTGGGTCCCGCCGGGAAGTGTCGGGTCCTGGCCCAGGCCCACGCTGCCGTCTTGTGTGTGCGGCACTTCGAACCCATGCCAATGAACGGCCGTCGGTTCCGGCAAATGGTTACGAAATACCACCCGCACGCGGTCGCCTTCGGTAACTTCCATGGTCGGCCCCGGAACGCTACCGTTATAGCCCCAGGCGGTCAGCTTGCGGCCCGGCGCGATCTCCGCCTCGACGAGTTCGGCGGTCAAATGAAATTCTTTCACGCCATCGATCAGGCGAGGTTCTAGTTTCCCCAAATCCGGCGTAAAAAAGGGGGCCGGCGGGATTGTGGGCTGGGCCGCCTGCAATGCGGCGCCTCCCGTAAACATGCGGCCGAAAAAGCCGCGGCGATGGAAAGGCATATAGCTCCTCTGGAATTCGCGGACGAGAAAATAGCCGGGAAATGCGGAGGAAGAATCAGAGGCGGAGCGGAGTGAACTGAGCGATCGAGAGGTAGACCGGAGTTGCGAGGCGTTCCGGTGGAGAACCGGAATCGGCCAACGGGGTCCAGGCAACTTCAACGGCAGGCAAGGCCTTGGCCATCGGCAGGTCATCGGTCGGCTGCAAATTGTGCGCGCAGCCACTCGATATCGCCGCCGCGATACAAACCGTCGAACACCACGCGTTCCCCACTGGCGCTAACATCAGCACCAGGAACAACAGAACGATGAGTACGCGTCGGCCCACATCTCCATCATACAATCGAATCGCTGAAACATTTCTCCAGCCTCCGGAATTCTGAAATGGACCATTGGGCCTCCGTGGGGGAGGCAATTCGCCTACCCTGATGAGATGCGGCATTTCATTTTCCTTATCGGCCTCGCCGCCGCCGCGCAAACTGTCGACGACGCGGCCGTCCACGTTAAACGAGCCGCCGCGTTCAGCGCGCAATCCCGCCCGGAGGAAGCCGCCGCGGAGTATCAGAAGGCGCTCGACATCCATCGCAAGAACGGCGACCGCTTCAAACAGGGCGTCGTACTCAATAACCTGGCCGCCGCTTATACCGACGCCGGCGATCCCGATGCCGCCCTGCCTCTCCTCGACGAAGCCCTCACCATTCGCCAATCAATCGACGACCAAACCGGAATCGCCTACACCCACCTGGCCACCGCCAACGCCCACTGGTTCGCCGGCGAGCCTCAGCGCGCTCTCGATGCCTACCGCCGCCTGATCGCCCAGGCGACCGTCGTCAAGAACGATGTGCTATTGGCCCATGCTTTAAACAATGGCGGGCTGGTACTGCAATCGCTCGGCGAAGACGCCCAAGCCCTGGTCCAGCACAACCGCGCCCTTGGCTTATTTCAACAAACCAAGCAAACCCTCTACGAAGGCTACGCGCGCAACAACGCCGGCCTCGCCCAAATGAACCTTGGCCACGCGCGGGAAGCCCGTGCCTCTTTCGATCACGCCCTGCAAACATTCCGCGAACTCCACGACGCCCGCGCCCAGGCCTACACTCTCCACAACCTCGGCGATCTTGAACTCAAAGCCAACCGTCCCGATACGGCCATTCCCTACTTCCGCCAGGCGCTTGAACAGAAACGGGCCGTCCGCGACCGTTACGGCGAAGCCTGGTCCCTCGCCCGTCTCGCGGAAGCCAACGGCGCGAAGGGCGACAACTCCGGCGCCGTTTTACTTCTCCAGCAGGCTTTGTTCCTCCATCGCGCCGTCGCCGACCGCGCCGGCGAGGCCAGCAGTCTCGCCCTCATCGCCCGCGTCGAGCGGCGGACCGGCGATACTCCGCGGGCCGTCCAACACCTCGAGGAAGCCCTCGCGCTCATCGAACAAACGCGTAACTCCGTTGCCACTCCCGAACTAAGAGGAAGTTACTTCGCCACTCGGCAGTCGATCTACGAATTCTTAACCAGCCTCTTAGTTGAGCGAAACGATCCCCGCGCGCTCGAAATCAGTGAGCGCAGCCGTGCCCGGCTGCTCCTCGACAACCTCGCCGGCGATCCGAAACTGGAAGCCCTTCGGCGCTCCATTCATGCCCTCGGGCAACGCCTCCAACGTCCGGCAACGCCGGCCGCCGCCGAAGCGGGGCGGGACCGGCTCCGCCGCCTGGAAACCGAAGCCGCCAAGTTCCCGGCGCCCGATCGCGGCCGGCCGCGATCCCTCTCAGAACTGCAAAAACTCGCTACTCCGGAATCCGCCATTCTTGAATATTGGCTCGGAGCGGATCGCTCCGCCCTCTTCCTGATTCGCCAAAGTGGCGTCAAAGTCATTCCCCTCCCGCCGCGTCAACTCATCGAGTCGCGACTCCACCAGTTCCTCACGGCGCTCACTGCCCGCGGAATCAATGTCCCCAATGAAACACCCGCCCAGCGGACGGCCCGCCTCGCCGAAGCGGACGTCCAATGGCCACAGTACGCAGCCGCCCTGGCCAAACTCATATGGCCAACCAACGACTTGAAAGACATCCCCAACCTCCTCATCGTTCCCCATCACGCCCTTGCCCACCTTCCTTTTTCGCTCCTTCCCGGAGCCGAAACCGCCAAAATCACCGGCATACCATCCGCCTCGATTCTTCCCTTCCTCGGGCTCCGCTCCGCCGCGCCCAATCAAATCGCCATTTACGCCGCACCGCAATTCTCCGCGGAATTGGCGCCCTTGCCCTTCGCCCGCGCTGAAGCCGAATCGATTCTCCGCCTCGCCCCCAAAAGCACGGTCCGGCTCGGCGCGGCTGCGGCCAACACGCCCGCCCTGCCCACCGAACTCGCCCGGCATCGTTATTTACACTTCGCCACGCACGTCGAACTGACAAAGCGCCAGCCGAGTATCGAATTGACCAATTCCCGGCTTACACTCAACAACATCTACGCCCTCACGCTCGACGCCGACTTGGTTACGCTGAGCGCCTGCCGGACCGCCCTCGGCCAGGAACTCAACGGCGAAGGGCTCCTTAGCTTCACCCACGCCTTTCTTTACGCCGGAGCAAACCGTGTTCTCGCTACCCTTTGGAGCGTCGATGACCAAGCAACCGCTGCCTTCATGCAGCATTTTTACACCGCGCTTATCACCAACCAACGCGCCCCGGCGGAAGCCCTGAAGGACGCCCGCGAAGCGCTTCGCAAACTGCCCCGTTACAAGCACCCCTGGTATTGGGCCGCCTTCGCACTGCATGGGCAGTGGCGATAACCTTTCCGGTTGCCGGATCTATCCACTACCCCTGCACGGAGGCAATCGCGGCCCATCCATCGTTCCCGGTAACGCCTCCTCCAGCCGCATCATTCAAGCCGTCCGCCGCGTCGGCGGTCGAACTCTCCATGCCCCCCGGCCCGCCCATGGGCTCCGTTGAAATCGCCGTCCTCGAACAATGGATCGCCGCCGGCGCCGTCTGGCCGAAATCCTTTGCTCCACTCGCCACGCCGTTCCAAACGTGGTGGTCGTTCAAGAAGCCGGTTCGCCCTGCCGTCCCTGCTATGAAGGACGCCTGGGCCAAAACGCCAGTTGACGCATTCGTCCTCCAGTCGCGCAGGTTCCTCCAATACGATCCGGCCCGCGGTTACGATCTCGCTGAAGTCGGCCGCCAGGCGCGCCTCTACGAAATCAGCGATCAACGGACCGCGCTCCTCTGGCCAGGCGGTCCGCGGCGTCCGGGCACGACTGCGCCGGCGAAATCAAAGACCGCCCGTCAACTTTCCGGGGGCGGCGGTAGTTAGCTCTCCAGCCGGATTACGGCCGCATTGCGGTCCTGCACGGTGAGACGTACCGCGTTGCCGGTGACCGTAATGACGGGCGTCCCGGATTGCCACAGTTCGGTCGCTTTGCGGAAGGCGCCGGCGCGGCCGGGATCGAGTGTGACCGTAACTGAGCGCGGAGCGCGGCCGGGATTGACGGCCCATAAGTAGCTGCCGCCGTCGCCGGTGTGGAAGCGCGCCTGGACCGCAACGTCATCGACTTGCGCCAATGGCTTGACGCCGGCCCAACTCAGCAGGCTGGCGAAGAACGTCCGGGTGGCGGCGGCGTGGTGGCGAAAATAGCCTCCGCCGGGGAAACTGCCCAGCAGGAGCGTTCTGCCTTTGCCTGCCGCGTGTTCGACGGCTGCGATGGCGCCATCTGAAAATTCGCCCGCCTTTTTCCCGCCGGCGAGTTCGAAATGCTGGAGGAAGAAGATACGAGGTTTGGAAGGCTCCCGCGGAGGGCGGAACTGCCGAACAAGTCACGAAGAATGGCGGTAGTTCGCCAGCCGAGTCCCACGATGGAAAGTGGTTGTACTACGCGGGCAACAACCAATACCTCACCTCGCTTTGGCGCCAGTCCGTTACCGGTGGGGATGCGGAGCGTGTACTCGCGGCAATGCCGTACTTTTTCAGCGTGGGAAGGGCCGGCATATACTTTGGCGGCAGAAAGTCTCGGGAAATATGGTACTGGGACGCGTCGGAACGGCGGGAGAGGCTCTTGTACGAGTTTCCCGCTGGAATCGCGCTCGGGCTTTCAGTGTCCCCGGATGAGCGGGAGTTGTGCGTCAGCCAATCGAAGCGACACAGCAGCGATATCATGATGTTTGATCATTTCCGGTGAGGATATTGGTGGGCCTCGCCCTGTTCGCGCTCGCCCTCCCCGCCCAACCCCCACTCGGCGTCGCCTTCCTCGGAACCTCAATAACCTGCGGCGCCGGCGCCGGCGGGCCATTCCTTCCCAAGGTCAAAGCCGGCCTCGAAAAGTGCTTCCATCGCGAGGTGGAGACGTATGGCGTCCGCTTCGGCGGAGCCAACCTGCCGGGCAGCGTATCACCCTGTCAGATATATGGGCGCTCTACCCGACCGTTCCACCCTTCCAATTCAAATCACTCTTGCGCCGGACACCCTCTGGTAACGGGGCGATTGCGTTGTTAGACTGTCTGGTGTATGCGACTGGCTGTTTGCTTTGCAGTGGTGATTCCGGCGCTTTTCGCACAGAGCGCCGAGACGTTTGATATCTTCCAGTTTTCGGCGCCGGCGGGGTGGAAGGTGGAGCGGACCGAGGCATCGGTGGCGATGAAGAAAGACACCGGGGCGCGGTACTGCAACAGCTATCTGTTCCGTTCGCGGCCGAGCGCGGGGAGTCATGCCACGGATGTGGCGGCCGACTGGCGGTCCCATGCGGCCAAGCACGGATTGACGAAGCCGGAGAGCGTGAATACCTTTACAACGGATGGGTGGGAAGTTACTACGGGAGCCGGAACGGCGCGGTTTCAGAATCAACGGTTTCTCGTCGTTGTCAGTACGCGGACGGGGTATGGGTTGGCCTATAGCCTGGTCCACTACTTCAGTGATCCGGGGTTTGGAGAGGAGCTGGCAGCGCTGACGAAGTCGATTGCGGCGAGACCGCCGGTGTCCAGCGCGCCACTGCCGCAGACGGCGCCGGCGGGGATGACGATGACGAAGTTCAACACGAACTTCGATGACGGCTGGGTGGCGACGGTGACACCCGCCTATGTACAGGCGACCAGGAGCGGCACTGAGGCCCGGCTTTACTATATGAACGATGCGCTGGAAAAGGGGCGGCCGAACACAGTGGACGTACCGGAATACTACTGGGCGCGGGTGGTGCAGCCGGCGTTCCGGACCAGCGCCCCGCAGAAGTGGGTGGGGGTAACGTATCCGCCCGTCTATTTGATGCAGGGCAATGCGGTGGACCCGCGCACGGGGCGGGCTTGCTATGTGGCGATGAAAGTGATCTACGCGGGCGGGGCGCGGGTTGTGGTAGTTGTAAGTCCGAATCAGTCGACGTTTCAACAACAGTTTCCGCAACCGAATGATATGGACCGATTGATTAATTACAATAAGTTTTCGGTTACAGCACGTGATATTGTTGGCACGTGGGTGCGGAATGCCGGCGGCGGCGTGGAGTATTACAACGCCTACACGGGCAATTACGCGGGGATGAGCGCGAATTCAACTTCAGATGAATTCGTGTTCCTGGAGAACGGGACGTACAAAAGCACGCACCGGTATGCGAACACGACGAACGGCGCGACAAAATTTAACGGGCTGGATTATCAGGGGCGTTTCACGGTTAGCGATTGGGAGGTGCTGGCCGGCAACCGTGTAGATGGGAAGACGAAGAAGTTCCGGGCGCAACTGGAGGCGATTCAGAATGGCTACTTGTTAATTCTGACGGACAGCGATTATGACCGGCTGCAGTACGTGCTGTACCGGCAGCGGTGAGGGCCGCAGGAAGGTTCCCCGAGTGCCATGGTGGACCGTATTTTACTTTCCGTGAGGAACCGATTGAACGGCGGCGGAGGCGCTGGCAGGGGCCGAGTTGGTTAGGTTGCGCAGCCGGATTGAGGCAGCGTTCCGTCTGCAGAGCCGGTCTGTTTTGCTCTATCTCCATGGATTGGAGTACATGGACAGCGCGGGGATCGGGGATTTGGTAGTGCGTATGGGAGCGTTGTGCGGGATGGGGGTATGTTGAAGTTGTTGCGGCCACAGCGGGCTGTGCGGCACTTGTTGGAACTGGTGTACGGCTCGCGGGATCCGTTGCCACCGCCGCGACAGACGTGTTCAGCGGCACTGGCGCTGTTTTCGTTGGATCGAAAGGCCTGCCCTCGACAGGCGAGCGCCGCGCCGGCGTCAAACTTCTGACCGAAAACGCTGGAAGGATTAAACCCTTCCGCCGCAACTGCTCCCCCGGCCCCCCCCCATAAGCGTTAACAGAAATCCTGCCATTCCCCTCCAGCCTGATTGTCTTGCATCGCGGCCAGCCGTCGCGGCTACCCTGCGGCGCGAAGGCTGGCGGCCTTGACAGCCCCAGGCCGCGAAGCTGGATCAATTCCTGATGGGAGGGAATGGCGGGGCCTGCACTGGCGGCGTACGGGCAAAAGGGGACATTTCTACTTCGCCGCGACACCCCCAGGTTGAGGCTTGCGCACCTCGTTCATACCTGATACAGTTTTCCGCAGTTCGTAACGAGTGTTCGTGAGGGGTGTATCATGATTCGACTCTCTGGAGTAATCTTCATCGCTCTTAGCCTGCTTTGCTTCGCCCCGGATCGGGCGATGGGGCAGGCATTTCAGGGCTCGGTTGTCGGCGCGGTGACCGATCCATCCAACGCCCCTATTAAGGGTGCTCTGGTCGCTCTCACGAACATGGGCACACAGGAGCGGCGCCAGGTTCAGACGGATGATACGGGCGGTTACCAGTTCCTGAATCTGCTTCCGGGCTCCTACCGGGTGACGGTTGAGTTGCAGGGTTTTAAGCGGGCGACGCGTGGGCCGATTGAAGTAAGTGTATCCAGCGCCCTGCGTGCCGATGTCGCCATGGAGATTGGAGACGTCAACCAATCCGTGGAAGTGCAGGCAGTGGCGGCGCTGCTGCAAACCGAGAATTCGAACCTGAGCCAAGTGGTTTCGGGCCGGGCGGTACAGGACCTGCCGGTGAACGGCCGCAATATTCTGAACCTGATGGGGCTGGTTCCAGGCGTAGTGCCTCAGGGCTCCACCGAGGGCAACGCGCTGACGGGCAAGAACGTCTTCGCGGCGGGCAACTATCAGGTCGGCGGAGGGATGGCCAATCAGGCTGCCTCCTATTTCGATGGCGTGCCGATGAATGCCGGTATTGGCAATCTGACGATTCTCTCGCCAAGCCCCGATGTCGTCTCCGATTTCCGCGTGCAGACCAATAGCAATAACGCCGAGTACGGGCGCTACTCGGGCGGGGTTTTGAACATTAGCTCCAAGTCCGGAACGAACCAGTTCCATGGGTCGGCGTACGAGTTTCTGCGCAACCGGGCTTTAAATGCTAACAACTTCTTCGCCAACGCAAACCGGCTGGACCGGCCGGCGTTTACGCAGAACCAGTTCGGCGTAACTCTGGGCGGGCCGGTGATGAAAGACAAGCTCTTCTTCTTTGCTGGATACGAAGGCTACCGGCAACGGCAGGGCGCGACGTTTTTGACCACAGTACCGCAGGTGGCGATGAACCGCGGCGACTTTTCGGAGTACCGCAATGCGTCTGGCGCGCAGATTCCGATCTTCGATCCGTTGACGCAGTGCGGTGTCCAGAGCAACCCGGCCTGCGCGGCCGGAACGGGCGCCCAGCGGACCCAGTTCCCAGGCAATTTGATTCCGGCGTCCCGCATTAACCCGGTCGCCCGCAAGCTAAACGATTTTCCATTGAACGCGGCCCCGAACCGGCCGGGGGCGCCGTTCACGAACCTGTTCAACTACAGCAAGAACATCGCTTCGGGCGGCGACAACGACCAGTACAACGGGCGTGTGGACTACTCGCTCAGCGAGAAGATTCGCCTATTCGGCCGGTTCACGCGGTGGAGTAGCGCCAACACCCCGGCGATATTGTTCGACAACGGAATTTTCGCGGGAGATCCATTTTCGCCGGAAACATTCACGACGAAACAGGCAGTGGCGGGCCTGACCTATCTGATCCAGCCGAACCTGATTTTCGATTTGCGGGCCTCCTATGGACGTTGGGACTATGAGCGCATTACGTCGTTCCGCGGACTCGATATGGTGGACAAATTTGGATTTCCGAACTATTTCCGCGACCTGCCGAAGTTGCGGCAAGTGGACGGCGAAACCGGATATCCGCAGATTACGCTCAGCGACTACACTCATACGAATCCGGGCCCTTTCAACGGGCATATATTTAGCGTGGACAACACCTACGTGCTGCTGCCCAACGTCACTTGGGTGAAGGGCAAGCATCAATGGAAGTTTGGCGCGGACTTGCGGAACTTCCGCAACAACTACTATCAATTGGCGCCTGGCGGCACATTCGCCTTTGACAACCTTTTCACCTCGCAGAATGCGACAAACCCCGGCCGGACGGGCAATGCGCTGGCATCGTTCCTTCTGGGCCTGGGAGCCAGCGGCAACATGCTGGTTCAGGGCCTGCCCTATCAATCGCTGAGTTACCAGGGATACTATGCGCAGGATACCTGGCAGTTCAATCAAAAACTCACCTTGACTCTAGGATTGCGGTGGGAAATTCCGGGAGTGTACACCGAACGATACGACCGCACCACCTCGCTAAACCCGGTGGGAGAGAATCCGGCGACAAAAGGGGTTCTGATCAATGGCAAGCCGGTTCTCGGACGGCTGGACCGCGTAAATACCCCGGAACATCCCCGGCGCGGCAACAGGAATGAGACTTACAAGCTGTTCGCGCCGCGCGTTGGTCTGGCCTATAGGCTGCGCCCGAGGACGGTGCTTCGCGCTGGGGCCGGCATGTATTATCTGCCCACCAATCTGCAGTTCAATGAAGGCCCCTACGGGAATGCGTTGAATGCCTACGCCACGCCTTGGCTGACAACGATTGACCGCTCGCTGACGCCGCTGAATACGTTGAGCGATCCGTTCCCCGGAGGCGTGGTGCCATCGCTGGGTTCGTTGCCGAATTATCAGCAACTGCTGCTGGGACAATCGCCGGCGGCGGCGCTATTGAATCAGCCGCGCCCGTATCAGGGCCAGTGGAATTTAGCGCTGCAGGAACAATTGCCTGGAGAGATTGCGGTGGAAGTGGCCTACGCGGGGTCTAGGGGCGTGCATCTTCCGCGCGGCGACTACAACATGAATGCGATTGAGGACCAGTTCCTGTCGCGGGGCGCGCAGCTGAATGACCAAGTGCCGAATCCATTCTTCGGGCTGGTCAATGTGGGAGCGCTATCCCAACGCACGGTGACACAAGGGCAGCTATTGCTTCGCTATCCCCAGTACACTGGGTTCGTGCAGCGCACTGCCTATCTGGGCAACAGTACATACCATGCCTTGCAAATGAAGGCGGAGCGGCGCTTTGGGTCCGGTGGGATGCTACTGGGCGCCTACACGTTCTCCAAACTTCTGACCGATACGGAGAGTTTGACGGAGTGGCTGAACGCCGGCGTTGGCGCCGGAGGCGGGCCCCAGCAGCCGAATAATTTGCGCGCCGAGAAGTCGATGGCAGGTTTCGATTCGCGGAACCGATTGACGGTGGCATACTCAATTGACGTCCCGGCAGGCAAGGGCAAGAAACTGCTGGGCAACGCGAGTGGGGTGGCGGACAAAATAGTCTCCGGGTGGAGCGCGAGTGGAACGTCTACGTTCCAGGGTGGCTTCCCGTTGGCGCTGAACGCGTCACCCAACATTACAGGCCTCGGCACGGGACTGCGGCCCAATGTTGTTCCCGGCTGCACGAAGCAGGTGGAGGGATCGGCGCAATCGCGATTGCGCGGCTGGTTCAATACGGCGTGCTTCACGGTGCCGGCGCCCTTCACGTTTGGCAGCCAGAGCCGGACCGATCCAGAGTTGCGCGGCCATGGCATCGCCCAGTACAACTTTTCGTTGTTGAAGAAGACGAGCATCACCGAACGAACCAGTCTCGAATTCCGGACCGAGATTTTCAACCTGTTCAACCGCGTGCAGTTCGGCCAGCCAAACTTAAACGTGCCCGCAGCCGCGAATCCCCTCACCGGGCAGGTCTTCACGCAGATCAATCCGCCAAGGCTGGTTCAGTTCGCGTTGCGGCTGCTATTCTGACCGTATCATGCGGCTTTCGAGCTTCGCCCTTTTAGGTGGTCTGGCGTTTGCCGCCCCACCCGTTGGGCCGGGCTTTGACATAGTAACGCTGGATTTTCGACACGAGCACTCACCGTCCCCTCGCAAGCATTTGATTGAAGCGATGGGCGGCGGCGTAGCGTTGCTGGACTACGACAACGATGGCCGGTTGGATGTTTTTTTCGTCAATGGCGGCGCACCGGCGAAGACGGGGTTTGCCAGATCCGATCCCAAGCATTGGAACCGGCTATACCGGCAGAATCCGGACGGCAGTTTTTCCGGCGTGACGGAAGCAGCGGGATTGGCGGCGGCGGGCGATGGCAATTACGGTATGGGCGTTGCCGCGGCGGATTTCGACAACGACGGCTTCACGGACCTGTACGTCACCAACTTTGGCCGCAACGTGTTGTACCGCAACACTGGCAAGGGGACCTTCACGGACGTGACGGCGAGGGCCGGGGTGGGCGGAGGCGGATGGTCAGCATCGGCGGGATTCTTCGACTACGACAACGATGGGCTGCTGGACCTGTTTGTGACCCGCTATATGGACTGGAGCCTGGCGGCGAGCAAGGCGTGCGGCGACGGCGTGCGGGTGTACTGTCCCCCAGCGACGTTTCCGGCGATTGGGAACTTGCTGTACCGGAATCGCGGCGACGGCACTTTTGCGGACGTGAGCGCGGCTTCAGGCGTCGGCCGGGCGCTGGGGCGCGCGCTGGGCGTGGCCTTCGCCGACGCCGACGACGATGGGGACGTTGACATCTTTGTGGCCAATGATGGGATGGAGCAGTTCCTGTTTCGGAACAACGGAAATGGCACGTTTACCGAGCGCGCGGTGGAGGCGGGCGCGGCTCTCTCCGACGACGGCAAGCCGGTGTCGGGGATGGGCGTGGACTTTCGCGACTATGACAATGACGGGCGGCCGGATCTCGTAGTCACCACCCTATCGCGCCAGAAATATGCGCTGTTCCGGGGTCTGGGCGATGGGCAATTTGAATACGCTTCGCTTGCATCCGGGTTGGGGGC
>Ga0105048_10000829_pt1 | contig 49017 bp, 39 predicted proteins | sample MAT05_FD_78382 | JGI IMG/M metagenome (GOLD analysis project Ga0105048, IMG submission 78382) | Freshwater microbial communities from Lake Fryxell liftoff mats and glacier meltwater in Antarctica - MAT-05 | ecosystem: Environmental > Aquatic > Freshwater > Ice > Liftoff microbial mat | place...
CCGCGCGCTGGCTCGCGCGCCGGCTCCGCCACTGCGGTGTCGTCGAGGACCGTGTCTCGCTGGTCGTCCGGCCCTGCGCTCATGGCGCCCATGGTGCCACGACCTGCGTGTCGACACGTGTCACCTGATCGGGGCTCGCGACGACGCGAGGTCGCGAGGTTGCGCTGGCCGCGACCTTGCAATCGTCGTCGGCAGGAGGCCACGAACCATGAAGCTCACGACGACCATCACCTGCATGCTCACCATCACCACCATCCTCGCCACGGGCTGCAAGGACAACAAGGACGGCAAGACCGCCTCCAGCAAGCCGGCCGCGGGCGCCAAGGGCAACTTCCCCGCGATCACCGCCGACCCGGCGCCAGCGTCGATCACGCCGGCCGAGAAGGCGCCCTTCGAGTCGGTGCAGTTCCAGAAGACCGGCAAGCGCACCAGCGAAGGCTGGCCCGAGCTCCAAGCCTACAACCTCGCGACCAAGCCGATCACGTACTTGGCGATCAGCGTCTACGGCTACGACAAGGACGGCAAGCAGGTCGTCCGCTCGTCGCCGCCGCTGTCGTGGAACGGCAAGATCGAGCCCGGCGGCAAGAGCGACTGGGCCATCAAGGTCGGTGGCTTCGGCGACCCGGTGCCCGCCTCCGCGATCTCGTGGGACGTCTGCTACAGCGGCATCAAGTTCGACGGCGGCGACGCCACCGACGACTTCGCGCGCTGCCCGGACAACAAGCCGAAGAGCTGAGCTTTCACAGCGCCATCCCGGCACCGGCGCTCATCCGACGCGCCGCTCACCCGAGCTTGCCCGCGACCAGGGTGAGCTCGCGGGTCGCGACGCGGGTCCGGACCGCCGGGTCGTGAGTGGCGATGAGCACCCCGGCGCCGCGGGCGGCGGCGGCGGCGAGCAGCTCGGCCATCGCGGCCAGACCGCGATCGTCGAGGCCGTTGTCGGGCTCGTCGAGGACCAAGGCCGGCGGCGCGCCGATGAGCGCGGCGGCCAGACAGGCCCGGCGGCGCTGGCCCAGCGACATCCGATCGAAGCGCAGCGGCGCGATCGCGGGCAGCTCGAGGGCGGCGATGATCGCGTCGTCGAGGGGCGCGCCCGCGCCGCGCAGGCCGCTGACCAGCGCCCACAGCTCGGCCGCGGTGAGGTGGCCCGGCGCGTCGGCGCCCTCGGGCACGTAGCCGACGTGGCGGCGCCGCCCGCTGGTCGCGCCGGCGATCGCGACCCAGCCCCGATCGATCGCCAGCGCGCCGGCGATCATGGCGAGCGTGGTGCTCTTGCCGGCGCCGTTGCCGCCGACCAGCGCGACGATCTCGCCGGGCGCGATCGCGAAGTCGAGCTCGTCGACGACCCAGCGCGCGCCGCGCCGCTTGCCGAGCCCGCGCACCTCGATCGCCGCGGTCATCGCGCGCCTCCACCGGCGGCCAGCCCGAGGCCGACCAGCGCCAGCGCGATCACGCCGAGCCCGCCGAAGTAGCCCAGCACGGCGACGCCGACGACCGCGACCGCCACCGCCGACACCGCGATGCGCAGCCCGGGCGCCGCGCTCCCCGCCGCGGGCTCGGCCAAGGCCGCCAGGGCTGCGCCCACGCCGAGCCCCGCCGCCGCGCCGGCGCCGACCACGCCCAGCCCGGCCCGCGCACCGAGCCCGCCGACGACGATCGCCGCGCCCCCGCTGACCGCGCCGAGCCCGAGCCCGAGCCCGCCGAGGACGATCGCCAGCGCGCCCCGGGTCGCCCACGCCGCCGGCGCCGCCGCGGCGATCCACGCGGTCAGCGCGCGGCGATCATCGACGACGACCGCCGCGATCGCCGCCAGCCCGATCGCCACCGCGACCACCACGCAGGCCGACACCAGCGTCGCGGCGCCCGCGCCGTCGAGCCCGCCGCTGCGCGAAAGCGCGCCGCCCAGCGCGCCCGCCAGCACCGCCAGCCCGACGCCGAACCCCAAGCTGCCGCCGCGTCGCCGCGTCACCGCGCGGGCATGTACGCCGACCAGCGCCGCCAGGCTCGAGCCCCACCGCGGCACGCGCCTCCGCACCGGGAGACGCGCCATCGCGATCGCCGCGATCAGCGACGCCGCCGCGAGCCCCAGCCACGACGCCGCGCCGCGCCCACCGGCACCCATCACCGCCAGCGCACCCCAGGGCGCGTGGATCGCCAGCGCGACCGCGCTCACCGCCAGCGCCTCGAGGAGCCCGGCGCCCGGCAGGCTGCGCAGGAGCGCCACGCCCGGCCCGCCGATCGCGCCGCGCATCGCCGGGGCCAGCAGCACCAACCAGGCCAGCGCCAGGCCGACCATCACGCCGGGCGACGCCACGCCGATGCGGGCCAGGTCGCGCGGCATGACGCCGGTGCCGCCCAGGAAGATCGCCCCGAGCACGCCGGCGCCCAGCCAAACCCGCAGCGCGCGACGGAGCGCCGGCCGGCCCACGGTGCCGAGCCATGCGGTCGCGGCCCTTGACCAGGCCCCGACGCTAGCCATATGTGTGGGTCGCCATGCAGTTCATCGACGAGGCCACGATACAGGTGAAGGCCGGCGATGGCGGCAACGGCTCGGCCGCGATGCGCACCGAGGACAAAGTGCCGCGGGGCGGGCCCTCGGGGGGCGACGGCGGCAACGGCGGCAGCATCGTGCTGCGCGCCGACGAGAACCTCGCGACGCTCCTCGATTTTCGCTACCAGCGCCACTACAAGGCCGGCAAGGGCGAGGACGGCCGCAACCAGGACCAGTACGGCGCCGGCGCTCCCGATCTGACCCTGCGGGTGCCGGTCGGCACCGTGGTCTACGACGACGACACCGACCTGCAGCTCGCCGATCTGGCGGTCAACGGCGCGATCGCCACCGTTGCCCAGGGCGGCAAGGGCGGCAAGGGCAACATCCACTTCAAGACCCCGTGGAACCAGGCCCCGCGCAACGCCGAGCCCGGCACCCCCGGCGTCGAGCGCAAGCTGCGCCTCGAGCTCAAGCTCCTCGCCGACGTCGGCCTGCTGGGCTACCCCAACGTGGGCAAGTCGACCTTCATCAGCCGGGTGTCGCGGGCCCGCCCCAAGGTCGCCGACTACCCGTTTACGACCCTGGTCCCCAACCTCGGGGTCGTCCGGCTCTCGGACGACCGCACCTTCGTGATCGCCGACATCCCCGGCATCATCGAGGGCGCCGCCGAGGGCGCCGGGCTCGGCCACCAGTTCCTGCGCCACGTCGAGCGCTGCCGTGCGCTGCTCCATATTCTCGACGACACCTACACCACCGGCCCCGAGCGCGACCCGCTCCACGACTTCGACGTGCTCAACGCCGAGCTGGCTCGCTACGCGCCCGAGATGACGAACACCCCGCAGATCGTGGTGCTCAACAAGATCGACGCCGGTACCACCCATGGCTCGATCGAGGAGCTGACCGCCGCGTTCGCCGCGCGCGGCCACACGCTCTTGACGATGTCGGCGGCCACCGGCCAGGGCCTCGACGCGATCCTCGAGCAGCTCTGGCGCATGATCCGGCCCGCCAAGCCGGGCCCCTGACCTCGGGCAAATTCGCAGCGCTGGCGTCGGGGCCCGATCGCCGCTTCGTGAGCGACCGTGACCCCGGTCATCGGGCCTGGGCCTCACGTTGATCGTCCGGGGCGAGGGTGTTACAACTGCTCCATTCCACTCGAGAATGGTCGATCCGTCATCGATCATTGTGGACCGGCAAGCCGGTGCGGAGCCTTATGCGACCTACCCTCTCAATCTGCCGCGGTTCCTGCCGCATGTCCGCCGTCCTCGTCGCGTTCGCGCTGATCGCGTCGACGAGCGTCGCGATCGCCCAGCCCGGCGCGGCCCCGACCACGGGCACCGCCCCGACCACGGGCACCGCCCCGACGACGACCACGCCGCCCGCGACCGGCACGCCCACCGGCGCCATCCCGACCGGCCCAGCCGCCGGATCCGCCGATCCTACCGATCCGCCGCTCGCCAACGCCGACAACGTCGATCCCGAGCAGATGCCGGTCAACCTGCGCCTGCGCCGCCTCGAGCAGCGGGTCCAGGCGCTCAAGGAGCGCGCCTGGCGCGCCAAGGCCCGCACCACCCAGCTCAAGGAAGCCGTCATCGGCGGCGGTGTCGGCGCCCAGGCCACGCTCATCCACGTCAACAAGATGGGCAGCTCGTTCCGGCTGACCCGCCTGGTCTATGCCCTCGACGGCACCCAGATCTTCTCGCGCTCCGAGGAGACCAGCTCGAACCTCTACAAGGGCACGTCCTTCGACATCTTGACCGGCCCGATCTCGCCCGGCAGCCACTCGATCAGCGTCCTGGCGGTCTACCGCGGTCACGGCTACGGCGTGTTCAAGTACCTCAACAAGTACACGTTCACGGTGCGCGCCAGCCACACCTTCACCGCCGCCGAGGGCAAGTCGACCCGCATCGAGGCCTCGGGCTTCGAAAAGGGCGGCCGCACCACGCCGCTCGAGAAGCGCCCGGCCATCGACTTCAAGGTCACGGCCGGGACCGGGGAGAAGTAAATGCCGAGCAGGCTCCGCTTTCCGGCGCGGGGCGTCGGAAAGGCCAGCTCGCGCTCCGCGCTCGGGTTCACCGCGGTGCTCGTCGGGTTGCTCGGCAGCGCGGGCTTGGCCCACGCCGACGTCCTCGACGACCTCGGCAAGAAGCTCGTCACGTACGAAGGCGAGGCCAAAGAGCTCGGCTCGGGCGTGAAGGCGCCCGTCGGGCAGCCGCGCAAGGACGACGTCATGACCCGGCGGCTCATCGACGCCCAGGTCGCGTTCGGCGTCGGCAACTTCGACAACGCCGCGCTGCTCCTCTACGACTACGTCGCGCAGAGTTCGCCGCTTGGCGGGGGCCAGGCCACCCGCGGCCGCGACTACGACACCGCCCTCTACTACCTCGGCGAGTCGCTGTTCCAGAAGAACGACCGCGTCGCGTCGCGCACGTACTTCTCGCAGCTCGTCACCGAGATGCCGCAGAGCAAGTACTACCAGCAGTCGCTGGAGCGCCTGATCGAGCTGTCGCTGCTCCTGGGCGATACCGACGGTGTCGACGCCTGGCTCGCCAAGCTCGACGGCATCCCCACCGACAAGCGCCACGCCTCGGTGCCCTACGTGCGCGGCAAGTACGCCTTCGCACAGGACCACTACGACGAGGCCGAGACCTGGTTCAAGCAGGTCGGCGCCGACAGCGAGTACAGCTTCCAGGCTCAGTACTTCCTCGGCTCGGTCTACGTGGCCAAAAAGGATCTCGGTAAGGCCACCCAGGTGATGGCCGCGCTCCTCGACCGTGAGCCCAAGACCGACGACGAAGCCCGCGTGAAGGAGCTGGCCCAGCTGGCGATCGGCCGCCTCTACTACGAGCGCGACCAGCCGACCAAGGCCATCGACAGCTACCTGCTCATCGACCGCAAGAGCGACCTGTTCGACGAGGCGCTCTACGAGGTCGCGTGGGTCTACGTGAAGTCGCAGCAGTACGACAAGGCGCTGCGCGCCCTCGAGCTGCTCGCGCTCGCCGATCCCACGTCGGAGCGGCTGCCCACCGTCCGGATCCTCGAGGGCAACCTGCGCATCCGCAAGGCGCAGAACATCCACGAGAAGGTGGTCCAGGGCCTCGACACCGGCAGCGCGACCGGCACCGAGGAGTACGCCAAGGCCCAGCAGATCTTCGACGCGACCCACGCGACCTACGCCAGCCCCCACGATGAGCTGGCCCAGATCATCGCCGCCAACGAGGACCCGCAAGCCTTCCTCGCGCAGATCACCGGCCGCGCGTCGGAGACCTTCCAGACCAACTCGACGATGCCCGAGATCGCGGCGGCCTGGATCCGCGACGAGCCCGACGTCAATCGGGTCATGACCGTCGAGGCCGACCTCGGTGACATCTCCGAGGAGATCGGCGAGGCCGAGCGCACCATCGAGCGTCTCGACGCGGTGCTGGCGTCGCCCAACCGGGTCAACATCTTTCCCAGCCTCGGCGTGAAGCGCTCGCGCTCGACCGAGATCCTCGAGGACATGCTCGCGATGCGGGTCAGCCTCGCCGACGAGGAGCGCAACCTCGCCGACCGCGGCGCCTCGGGCGCCCAGCGCGCGACCCTCGAGCCGCTCACCGCCCAGCGCCGCGCCCTGGTGGCGCAGCTCAAGGCCCTGCCCGACGCCCAGGTCGCCTTTGGCAAGCGCATCGAGCTGGCCCGCGGGGAGTACGACACCCTCGACGAGCAGGCCACCGAGGTGATGGTCTCGATCGACACCACCCAGGCCACCGTCATCGCCATCGACAAGTTCCTGAAGGACTCGGCCGAGCCCAACGACCCGGCCGCCAAGCAGGCCTGGGTCAACCAGCGCCTCGAGTCCCAGAAGGTCATCACCGAGCTCAAGCTCGACCTCGAGCAGATGCACCAGGAGCTGGCCGGCATCCGCCGCGAGGTCGTGCTCGGCCGCGACGACGCCGGCAGCGGCGACGCGGTCTCGGTCCGAGCCAAGCAGCTACGCGCCGACCTGCAGGGTGCGCTGGCCGCCGAGCACCGCGCGCTGCAACCGCTGACGATCAGCGACCCCAAGCGCGCCGCCAAGATCGGCGAGCTGGTCCGCCGCAGCGACGCGGTCGTGGCCCAGCTCGACGTCACCAACGCCACCATCGACCAGATCGTCGAGCTCGCGCTCACCGAGGTCCGCGACACGCTGACCTACGAGAAGGCCGAGCTGGCGTCGTACCGGCGCGAGTTTCTGCTGTACGAGGCCGAGTCGCGCTCGCTGGGCGGCACGGTCTTGGGCCAGGCCTTCCGCGACGTGAAATCGAAGTTCTACGACGTGCTGGTGCGCACCGACGTCGGCGTCGTCGACGTCGGCTGGTCCAAGAAGGAAGAGTCCGACGACGACCTGTCGCGCCTCAACCTCGACAAGTCGCGCGAGCTCAAGCAGCTCCGTGACGAGTTCGCGGATCTGGTGCGTGAGGCGCGCGAGGAGGCCAACCCGCCGCCGCCGGTTCCCGAGCCCAAGCTCGACGAGCCCGAGCCTGCCCCCGCTGGAGCCACGCCATGAATCGCCCCACCATCAGCCGCCTGGTCGCCGCCAGCGTCGCGCTCGCGGTCGCCGCCGGCCCGGCGCTGGCCCAGCCCAGCCAGCCCTGGAACGAGCCCGCGACCGGGCCCGGGCTCGGCCAGCCCCGCGCGCCCGGGTCGGCCTTCGCGACCACCCCCCTGACCGACGCTGAGCGCGGCATGCTGCGCGAGGTCGAGGGCGACTGGAGCCGCTACGTCGGCCAAGCCGAGGAGCAGCACAAGCGGCTCCGCGACATGCTGCTGCGCTCGTACAACGACAAGACCGCCGAGCTCGAGGCCCGCTTCGCCGCGCGCGTCGCCGACGCCCTCGCCACCAAGGACGAGCGTCACCGCGCGATCATCGAGCAGCTCGAGAAGTTCATCGCCGATCACCCCGATCACCAGAAGTTCACGGCCGACGCGATGTACCGCCTGGCCGACCTGTACCTCGACGTCGCCGACGATGCCGTCGACTACGCCGACCCCACGACCGACCCCGTCGCCGACTACTCCAAGTCGCTCGCGCTGTGGGAAGGCATCATCCAGAAGTTCCCCGACTACCGGCAGATGCCGGCGGTGCTCTACCTGCTGGCGTACTACGGCAAGACCAAGGACGACCGTCGCTCGCTCGTGCTGTTCTTGGCACTTACCTGCGCGAATCATTTCAAGTACGACGACGAGCCGATGCCGGTCCCGACCAAGGACGAGGCGCTGGCCAAGATCGACCGCAAAGAGCTGCTCGACCCTTACGCCGACTGCGTGGCGTGGAAGGGGGCCGATCCCGAGCTGGTGCGCCACGCCTGGGTACGCGGCATCGCCGACTACCACTTCACCGTGCCCGGCGAGCTCGACGAGGCGATCTCGGCCTACCTCAAGGTCGTCGACAATGCCAAGGACTCGCCGCTGTACGCCGAGGCGCTCTACAAGCTGGCGTGGTCGTTCTACAAGCGCGACTTCCTCCTCGAGTCGATCAAGCGCTTCGACGAGTCGGTGACGCTCTACGACAGCATCGTCGCCAAGGGCGGCCTCCCCAGCCTCGAGCTGCGCGACGAGTCGCTGCAGTACATCGCCATCGGCCTGACCGACCCCTGGGAGGGCGAGACCGATCCCGATCCCGAGAAGGCGTTCAATCGGACCCGCGAGTTCTACAAGGGCCGCGAGAACGAGCCCCACGTCCGCGACGTGTGGGAGGCCATGGGCGCCGCGTTCATGGAGCTGCAGGCCTACGACCAGGCCATCGACTCGTACCGCATCGCGATCGGCCCACCGTGGGAGCTGCACCCGCGCAACCCGATGGTCCACCAGGCCATCGTCGACGCGTTCGAGGCCAAGGGCGACAAGCTCGCGTCCGACGCGGCCGCCGGTGAGCTGGCGACCCGCTACGCGCCGGGCACGCCCTGGTACCTCGCGAACGAAAAAGACCGCGAGGCGATGGAGAACCAGCGCCGCATCGCCGAGCGCGCGCTCTACGCCGCGGCTCGCAACACCCACCTGTCCGCCACCAACCTCCGCAAGGAGTACGAGCTGGGCGGCAAGACCGAGCCGGCGCTCAAGGAGGAGTACCTCGCGCTCTATCAGAGCGCGGTGACGCTGTATCAGACCTTCGTCAAGCAGTACCCCGAGAGCGACTACGCCTACGAGTTCACCTACTATCAGGGCGAGGCGCTGTTCTTCAGCGAGCGCTACATGGAGGCGGTCGAGCAGTACCGCTGGGTGCGCGATCACCGCGACCTGTCCGAGGCCTACTTCCTCGACGCGGCCAAGAGCATCCTGGCGTCGTACGAGGCCGAGGTCGCCAAGCAGGTGGCGGCCGGCGCGCTGCCCGAGCTGCGGGTGCCGACCGTCGACGAGCTCAAGGCGATGCCGCAGCCGCTCACGCCCCAGCCCATCCCGGAGCTGTACGTGCAGCTCCAGGCCCAGTGGGACGAGTACCAGAACGTCGTCAACGATCCCCAGACCGCGCCGCAGCAGGGCATCAACGCCGCGCTGGTGAGCCTGGCGTACCTGCACCTCGACGACGCCATCGCGCGCATGGAGAAGGTGATGAGCAAGTTCTGCGGCGCCCCGGCGGCGACGCAGGCCAAAGACGGGTTGCTGTCGCTGTACCAGGCGACCAACCAGCTCGAGAAGTTCACCGAGGTGAACAACAAGTTCATCAACGCCAAGTGCGGCGACGCGGCGTCGATCGCCGCCGCCCAGAGCCAGAACCGGTCCGTCGAGTTCCTCAAGGCCGGCCAGCTCTACGACGAGAAGCGCTACGTCGAGGCCGCCGAGAGCTTCTACGCCTATTACAAGCGGGCGCCGCTCGACGACAAGGACGCGCCGACCGCGCTCTACAACGCCGCCGCCGCCTACAGCCTCGGCGATCGTCCCAAGACCGCGATCAGCCTGTTCAAGGAGTTCACGCAGACCAACCACCCGAACTTCAAGAAGAGCCCGTACTTCCTGGAGGCGATGCGGCTCACCGCCCAGAGCCAGCAGAGCGTGTTCGACTACGACGCCGCGATCGCGACCAACCTCGAGCTGTACAAGGTCGCCAAGGACGCCAAGGCGCGCGGCATCAACCCGCCGCCGCCCATCGGCAACGAGCCGCAGCGCACCACGGGCCAGATCTCGCTCGAGGCGCTGTTCAACGCGGCGGTCCTCGCCGAGCTCAACCGCGACTTCACCAAGGCCGTGGATCTGTTCGGCAAGTACGACAAGGAAGAGACCGATCGCAACAAGCGCGGCGACGCCGCGTGGTCGGTGGTCCGCATCTACCGGACCTCGGGCGACATCGCGAACCTGATCTCGGCCACCGACAAGTGGCGCAAGGGCTTCGGCGCCGACCCCGGCAACCAGGACAACTACGTGCAGTCGTTTTACGACACCGCGGCGGTCTGGAAGCGCAAGGGCAAGACCAAGGAGGCCGAGGCGGCCGGCAAGCAGGCCGTCGAGGCCTGGGTCGCGCGCGGCTCGATCAAGGGCGGCAAGGGCGCCCGGCTGGCCGGCGAGTGGACGCTGTACTTCGCCGAGAAGCAGTTCAACGGCGTGTTCGAGCCGTACAAGGTCACCGAGGTCGCCAAGACCGTCGATCGCTCGAAGGCGATCAAGGCCGCGCTCGAGAAGCTGACCCTCGAGACCCAGGACAAGTACCTGGCGCTCGATCAGTACGGCGTCGCCGAGTACACGATGGCGGCCAAGGTCCGCTACGGCGAGGCGCTGTCGAAGTTCGCGGAGAAGCTAGCCGCGGCGCCGACGCCCAAGTACGTCCTCGACCTCGACAAGAAGAACCCCGACGCTGGCGCGGTCGCGGCGTACGAGGCCGGGCTGTCGACCAACCTCGCCAAGTACATCACCCAGGCCAAGTCGCAGTGGACCGAGGTCGTCGACCTCGCCAAGAAGGCCGGCGTGTCCAACGCCTGGAGCCAGCTGGCCCTCGAGAACCTGAACCGCGAGTTCCCCGACGAGTTCTCGGTGCTGCACCAGGAGCTGTTCACCGGGACGGAGGCGCCATGATGGATCGAACCCAGCGGCCGCACGTAGGGAACCTGATGCGTCGACTCGGCGCCCTCGCCCTCACGTTCGCGCTCGCGTCGCCCCTGGCGTTGGCGGCCTGTGGAGGCAAGGACAAGGCCAAGCCGACCACGCCCAGCAAGGGCTCCGGCTCGGGCGGCGACGCGGTCGGCATGAACGATCGCGGCGAGCCCATCGACGCCGACGGCAACGTGGTCCCGCCCAGCGACGGCAGCGGGACCGGCAGCGGCAGTGGGACCGGCAGCGGCAGCGGGGTCGAGCTCCCGGTCGGCACCGGCGACGGCGGCGGCGAGAGCGACGGCGGCAGCACCGGCGCGGCCCAGCCGCCGCCCATCGTCGCGCCCAACCTCGACATCTCGCCCGAGCAGGCCCGCTCGCAGACGCTCCAGCACATGGCGACCGCGCGCACGATGCTGTCGGCGACGCCGGCCGACGCCGACGGCGCGATCCGCGAGGCCAAGGCCACGCTCGCCGTCGACGGCACCAGCATCGACGCCCAGATCGTCATCGCCCACGCGTACTACCTCAAGAAGCTGACCGACACCGCCGAGGTCATCCTCGACGGGCTCTACAACAAGCGCACGACGTCGCGGCAGAACCCGTACCTGTTCTTCGTGTACGGCTTGGTCTACGACCGCAACAACGACGACGCCAAGGCCTTCGCCGCCTACAAGCAGGCGGTGCAGCTCGATCCCGGCTACACCAGCGCGCTCATCAACCTGGGCATCCACCAGCTGACCAACAAGCAGTACGACGACGCGGTGCGCTCGTACGAAAAGGTCACCGGCTCGCTCGGACGCAAGGACGCCGCGACGGTGTCGTCGCTGGGCTCGGCCTACCGTGGCGCGTCGTCGGACTACGAGGCCGGCAGCCCCAACCGTGACCAGCTCCTGCGCAAGGCCGAGGACGCCTACAAGCGGGCGATCGCGTCGGACCGCAACTACGGCCCGGCCTACTACAACCTGGGCCTGCTCTACCTCGACGCCGATCCGTTCCCGGCCGACGGCGGGAGCCTCGACACGCTGGTCCGGCTCCAGCGTGCCAAGACCTACTTCGACGAGTACAAGAACATGCCCGGCGTCGATCTCAAGCTGTACGACGAGCGCACCAAGGACGTCACCAAGCTCATCAAGCGCGAGGAAAAGAAGCGCAAGAAGAGCCCCGTGGGAGGTGGAGCATGACCCGACAGATCCTCGCAGCGAGCCTGGTGATGGCGGCGCTGTTCGGCGTGCATGGTTCGGCGAAGGCCGAAGGATGCGACGACCAAGGCGAGCAGAAGAACGACGGCAAGAACTTCCACATCGAGTACCGCAACGGCCAGAAGGTCCATGTCATCGACACCGTGATCGCGGTGTGCGGCAAGGTGCCCCGGCCCAGCGTCGTCTATGTGCTCCAAGCCAAGAACATCAACTACGAGTGGGAGAGCTTGAAGCAGGATTTCCTGCCCTTGATCCTCGCCACCGTGAAGAAGGCACCGTTCTAGATGGCCACCTCAGGCAAGTCATCGGCCGGGCCTCGGCCGCGCATCTTGCGCATCGGCGTCCTGCTCAGCGGCAAGATCGTCGAGGAGCGGCTCATCCGCGACCGCGGCGACGTCACCGTCGGCCAGTCGGCCAAGAACACCTTCTCGATCCCGCTCGAGACCCTCCCGCGCGAGTGGACGCTCTTCAAGAGCCACGAGGGCCGCTACGGGCTGTCGTTCACCAGCGCCATGGACGGCCGTCTGTCGGACGGCGACCGGGTCCAGACGCTCGAGGCCGCGCGCTCGGGCGGCAGCGCGGTGCGCTCGGGCGATCACTTCGTGCTGCCGCTGTCGGAGCAGGCCCGCGGCAAGGTCTCGATCGGCGAGCTGACGCTGCTGTTCCAGTTCATCACCGAGCCACCGGTGCAGCCCAAGCCGATGCTGCCGCACTCGGTGCGCGGCACGCTGGCCGACCGCATCGAGCCCCGCCTCGCGGTGATCGTCGCGGCCTCGATCGCGGTCCACTTCGGCTTCATGATCTGGGCGCTCGCGATCGATCCGCCCAATGACAAGGGCATCGCGTATCGCGCCGCGCAGCAGACCTTCCAGGAGGACAGCTACCAGGTCGACGACTTCGTCGTGCCGCTCCCGCCCGACCCGTCCGCCGGCAAGTCCGACGACGCCCCCAAGGGCGAGGACGTCAAGAAGCCCGACAAGGCGCCCGAAGTGAAGCCAGCCGGCGGTGACAAGAAGCCGGCCGGCGATCCCAAGCCGGCCGAGGCCGGTCGCGATCCCAACGACGCGGTGGCGCTGCAAGAAGAGTCGCAGCGCTACGCTGACGCCTTGTTCTCCGAGGACGACTCTGGCATCGGCCTGGCCGGCGCGATGGAGAACAAGAAGCCCGGCTCCGATCTCGGCAACCAGCTCGACGAGGTCGCCAAGAGTGGCGCCACGACCGCGGTCGGCGGTGGCACGCCCGGTCGCGGCACCCGCGGCGACGGCGATCCCCGCGCCGGTACCGGCACCGGTCCCGGGGTGACCGGACCGGGCGGCCCGGTCAGCGCCAGCGGCCCCGACGGCAAGGGCGGCGAAAAGGTCCCGACCGGCCGCATCTCGGCGACCGACAAGAAGGCCTTCGACGACAGCTCGCTCACCCCCGACGCCGTGCAGCGCAAGATCATGAGCGCGTACCTCGCCGGCCTCAAGCGCTGCCACAAGGAGCTGCTCAAGACCGACCCGACCGCCCGCGGCAAGGTGAAGCTGGCGTTCACCGTGAACGAGAGCGGCCGCACCGTGTCGCCCAAGGCGAGCGGGTTCGCCGACACCCTCGACAACTGCATCGAGGGCCAGATGGGCAACTGGCGCTTCGACATCCCCAAGGACTCCGACGGTGAGGCCACCGACGCGTCCTTCGAGATCTCGCTCCAGCTCGTCCCGGAGTGACCAGGCCCCGAGGCCAGCTCCGATCGTCTTGGAGAGGGGACCCGGCGGGGGCCTGACCCCGACGGGGAGAGGACTGGCGACAGCCCTCTCAGTGATTCAGTCCGTCGGCTCGGCGTCGCCGGGACCGACGTTGCAGGCGTCGACCGAGCTGCGCTGATCTTCGGGGCAGTTTTCGACCGGCATGACCTCACGGCGGTCCATCCCGTCGGTCGACGGCTCGAGGCAGCAGGTGACCTCCTGCGGCACGTCGTCGGCGGCCGGGCCGACAGGGCCCTTCTTCTTGGATCCGCCACAGGCGGCGGTGACGGCGAGCAGGGCGAACAGGCACGAGGCGAGCTTCATGGCGGCATTGCCGCACGAACCGCCGGCCACCGCAAATGAATGAACGCCCGGCCCGAGGCGGCGTCTAACCCTGGCCGGTGGTTGCGCCGCCGGTCAGTCCTCCCTACGTTCGCCCCCTTCCATGCCCCGGCTCGCCCTCGCCCTCGCCCTCGCCACCGCCTGCGCCGCGTGTGGCGACCCGACGCCCAGCAACTACCCAACCACCAGCTACTACGTCGAGGACACCCGGCTCGGGCCCTCCGACCAGCTCGACATCGTGGTGTACATCGGCGGTGGCAGCCAGAAGCTCGACGACGTGAGCAAGATCTACGACGTGTCGGCCGACGGCTCGATCTCGTTTCCGATGATCGGCACTGTCGCGGTCACCGACCACAGCCCGTCGGACGTCGAGCAGGAGATCCGCGACCGGCTCGCCGACGGCTACATCATCAACCCCAACGTCACCGTCCAGGTCAAAGAGTACAAGAGCAAGAAGATCTCGATCTTCGGCGAGGTTCGCAAGCCGGGCACGCTCGACTGGCGCAGCTCGATGACCATCAACGAGGCGGTGTCCGAAGCCAACGGCTTCACCGCGATGGCCAAGCCCAACGCGGTCGTGGTGACCCGGCGCAAGGTCGAGGGCACCACCGAGAAGTTCACCGTCCCGGTCGAGAGGATCGCCAACAGCAAGGCGCCGCCGTTCTTCATGCGGCCCGGCGACTCGATCTACGTGCCCAAGCGGTTGTGGTGAGCAGGGTCGGGATGCCGCGTGCGATCACGTGATCGGTATGCGCTGTTCGCGACGGCGCTCGCGCTCGCCCTGACCGGCGCGCTGGTGGGCGGGTCGACGCGGTGGGCGGCCTGCCTGGCCTCCGCGCTGGCGCTGGTCGCCACGCTGCCGCACCTGACCTCGCGGCGTACCGCGTCGCGGATCGGTCCGCTGTTGACGCTCCTGGTCGTGGCGCTGGCCGTCACCGCGATCCAGCTGGTCGCGCTGCCCGAGCCGCTGGCCGCGATCCTCGCCACCGAGAAGCTCACGCTGATCCGCGACCACACCGCCGCGCTGGGCCAGGCCGCGCCGACCTGGGTGGTGTCGTCCTACGATCCCCCGGCGACGCTGGTCGAGCTGGCCAAGCTGGTCGGCTACGCCGCGCTGGCCTGGGGCGCGACCCGGCTGGCGGCGCAGCGTCGGGCTCGACCGTGGCTGGCGGCGGCGGCGATCGGCGGCGCCACGCTGGTCGCGGTGATCGCCCTCGCTCATCGCCTGGCCGGCGCCACCCACCTGTACGGCGTCTTCGCGTCGCCGATCCCCGACCATCCGGCGGCGCCGCTGATCAACGACAACCACCTGGCCAGCCTGTGCGCGCTGGTGGTGCCGCTCGCCCTCGGTTTGGGGCTCAGCTGGTCGGGCTCGCGGCGCGCCCTCGCCTTTGGCGCCGGCCTGGTGCTGGCCGCGGTCGGGTTGCTCACCGCCTCGCGCGGCGGCGCGGTCGGGCTGGTCGCCGGCCTGGCGGTCGCGACGATCGTGCTGGTGGCGCAGCGGCGGGCCGGCATCGTCGACGATCACCGCCGGGCCCCGGTGTCGGTCACCGTGCCGGCGCTGGTGGTGGCGGCCTGCGCGCTGACCCTGTTTGGCCTCGTCGCCGCGCGGGACGTCGCGTTCGAGCTGCGCCACACCGGCCTCGACGAGCTGTCGCAGCCGGCGAGCAAATACCAGGTCTGGAGCGCGTCGACCCAACTCATCGCCGACAACCACTGGCTCGGCGTGGGTCGCGGCGGCTTCGAGTCGGCGTTCACCCGCCTCTCGCCCACCGGCGACGTCGTGTACTCCCACGCCGAGAACAGCTACCTGCAGGCCGTCCTCGACTGGGGCGTGCCGGGCGCGCTGGCGATCGGGCTGGCGCTGCTCGTGCTGGGCCGGGCCGTGCTGCGGCGCTGGCGCCACGGTCCGCTCGAGGCGGGCGCGCTGGGCGCGCTGGCCGCGATCGCGGTCCACGACCTGGCCGACTTCAGCCTCGAGATGCCGGTGGTCGCGCTGACGGTCATCGCGATCGTCGCGATCCTCACGCCCGCCAAGCTCGGCACCGACGAGGCCCGCCAGCCGGTCGCGCGCCGGGTCCTGGGGCTGCGCGCCGGGCTGTGCGCGCTGGCCGCGCTGGTGATCGTCGTCGCCGCCAGCCCGCTGGGCCGGGGCGCGCGGGACGATCGAGCCGGCCTGCCCCGCGCCGAGACCCGCGGCGCGGTCAGCGCCAGCCTCGACGTGCTCCATCGCCACCCAGCCGACGGGCTGGCCGCCGGGCACGCTGCCGCCGCGCTCTACGCCGCGCGCGACCCCCGCGCCGCCGCGGTCATCGGCCGCGCGCTGTACCTCCAGCCCGACCATCCCGGCCTGCACCTGCTGGCCGCGCACATGCTGGCGTCGTCGCAGCGTCCGCGCCAGGCCGCGACCGAGTTCGCGCTGGCCATCGCCGGCACCATCGACGCCGCGCCGCTGATCGACGATCTGCTCGCGACCATCGCCGACCCGGTCATCGCCGCGCGCGGCCTACCCGACGATCCGCGGCAGATGTGGCGCGTCTACGGCGTGCTCCAGGCCCGCAAGCGCTTCGACGTCGGCTACGCCTACGCCGAGCGGCTCGCGCAGTACCAGCCGGCCCGCTACGAGCCCCAGCTCCACCTGGCGTGGGCGGCCTACCAGCTCAAGCAGTACGACGCGTCGCTGCGCGCGGCCCGCGCGGCCCACGCCATCCACCCGAGCGTGCTGACCGCGCTCGCGCTGGCCCGCGCGCACCAGGCGCTAGGTCAGCTCGACGACGGCATCGCCGCGCTGGTGACGCCGCCGCCCGCCGATACCAACGCGCAGCGCGCCGAGGTCGCCGGCCTGCTCGCCGCGCTCCAGGGTCAGCGCGGCGATCTGGGCGCGGCGCGGCAGACCCTGGCCACCGCCGCCGACCTGCTGAGCGGCGAGCCCAAGCTCGAGGCCGACCTGCGCACCGCGCTGGGCGACCTCGAAGATCGGCTGGGTCATCCCAACCAGGCAAACTGGGAACGTAAGCGGGCTTCGGAGCTTCGCTCCGGCGAGCGCTAGCCATGCCAAATTCATCAACTATTCTGGATCGCTACGCCGATTCCGGGGCAGGATGCGCGCTGAACGTCAGCCCCTGCCCCGGCGACTAAGGACCCGACGTGTCAAAGCCCTCCGACTCCAGCGCCAGCTTCGGCTCCAGCTCCAACGAGGCCGAGGCCCTGTCCGCCAGCGTGCGCCGTTACCTCGGCGTGCTGCGCAAGCGGATGTGGGTGATCATCGCCTGTGTCGCGGTGGGGGTCACCGGCGCGGTCCTCTACACGATGCGCCAGCCCAAGATCTACCAGGCGACCGCGACCATCGTGGTCAACCCGCAGGCGCCGCGGGTGTTCGGCAACCAGGCCGACGAGGTCTTCGAGCTCGGCACCGGCAGCTACTGGTCCAATCAGGAGTACTACAACACCCAGCTCGACATCATCACGAGCTACCCGCTGGCCCGCGAGACCGTGACGCGGCCCTACGGCGACACCCTCTTCTTCGAGAAGCTCGCGCCCAAGCGCACGTACCCGAAGCTGTCGGACGCCCAGCGCCTCGAGGTCGCCGCCGACGCCCTGACGTCGATGCTCAGCGCATCGCAGGCCAAGGAGAGCCGCATCGTCGGCGTGAGCGTGAAGAATCCCGACCCCCAGCTCGCCGAGGCGCTCGCCAACGAGCACGTGAAGACCTACCTCGGCTTCATGCGCGGCAAGCGCGTGAAGGGCACCGACAAGGTCTCCAAGTTCCTCGCCACCGAGGGTGACGCCGCCGAGATGGACCTGCGAGCCAGCGAGGAGAAGCTCTACAAGTTCCGCAAGGACCACGACATCCTGTCGGTGTCGCTCGAGGACAAGCAGAGCATCCTGGCCTCCGACATCACGCGCTACAGCGCCGCGCTCGGCGACGCGCGCGTCAAGCGCACCGAGCTGGGCAGCCAGCTGCGCAAGGCCCAGAGCCTCAAGGGCGAGGAGGTCCTCGAGTCGCCGGTGTTCGCGCTGGTCGGCGCGTCGACCGCGTACGACACGATGAAGAACCAGTACGTCCTCGAGAAGCAGAAGCTCGAAGAGACCCAGAGCCTGTGGGGCCCCAAGAGCGACAACTACACCGCGCAGAAGCGCAAGGTCGACCAGCTCTACGCTGGGCTCCAGGGCGAGGCCCGGCGCGCGGTCCGCGAGCTCGAGGTCCGCCACTCCGCTGCCCAGGCCACCGAGGGCGCGCTGGTCGGCGAGCTCGAGCGCTTGAAGCAAGAGGCCATCGCGCTGGGCCCGCTCGCCATCGACTACAACCGGCTGTCGCGCGAGGAGAAGGCCGCCGAGGACAACGTCAAGATGCTCAACGAGCGCCTGGGCACCAGCGAGCGCGAAGGTCGCAACGAGCAGACCAACGTCGAGGAGCACGAGTACTCGCGCGGCGCGTACCTGGTGTTCCCGCGCATGAGCGTGAACGTGATCCTGGCGTTCATGGGCACGCTCTTGCTGGGCGTGGGGTTGGCGTTTCTGCTCGACTACCTCGACCGCACCATCAAGACCGCCGAGGATGTCGAGCGGCTGGTCGGCGCGCCGCTGCTGGGCATCATCCCGATCGTCACCGAGGTGGCGAGCGGCGACGACCCCAAGGCCCAAAAAGATCGCGACCTCTACGTCTTTCGCAACCCGACGTCGCAGGCCGCCGAGTGCTGCCGCTCGATCCGCACCAACATCCTATTCTCGTCGGCCGACCGCCCGATGAAGACCATCACGGTGTCGAGCCCGCGTCCCCGCGAAGGCAAGACCACGTCGACGATCTACATGGGCACGATCATGGCGCAGAGCGGCCATCGCGTGCTCTTGGTCGACACCGACCTGCGCCGGCCGCGCCTGCACAAGTCGCTCGGGGTGTCCAAGAACCGCGGGCTCACCAACCTCATCCTCGGGGATGTCTCCATCGACGACGTCATCAAGTCGACCGACATCCCGAACCTGTTCGTCTTGCCGTGCGGCCCGCAGCCGCCCAACCCGGCCGAGCTGCTGCTCACCAACCGCTTCAAGCAGGTGCTGGCCGAGCTCGAGGAGCGCTTCGACCGCATCCTGCTCGACTCGCCGCCGGTGCTGGCGGTGACCGACGCGGTGGTGCTCGCGCGCCTGTCGTCGGGGGTCATGCTCATCGCGCAGGCCGGCAAGACCCAGCTCGACGATGTCGCCCACTCGGCCCGCCAGTTCCGCGACGTCGATGCGCCCATCCTCGGCGTCATCCTCAACGACATGGACATCACCGACCGCCGCTACAGCGGCTACTACTACTCGTACGGCGGCTACGGCGACAAGGCCGAAGCCGAAGCGTCGTCGTGAGCCGGCGCCACGACGGCACCGGCGGCTTCGCGCGATTCACGTCGGGCCTGCCGGCGATGTCGGGCAGCCTCGCGGCGGTGAGCCGCCGGCCCAGCCAGGCCGGCATCATGATGCTCGACTTCGTGATCGTGATCGCGGCCGGCATGGCGGCCTACATCGCGCGGTTCGAGGGCGCGATCCCGCCGTCGTACTTCCGGCAGCTCGAGATCTTCATCCCGGTGGTCGCGCTGCTGCGGCTGGTCGCCAACCACCTGTTCGGCGTGTACCGCATGGTGTGGCGCTACGTCGGGCTGGGCGAGGCGGTGCGCTTCGTCCAGGCCTGCGCGACGGTGAGCCTGCTGCTCCTGATCGGCCGCTTCGTCCTGGGCGAGGTCGACCCGCACTTCATCTTCCCCTACTCGATCATCGTCATGGAGGGCGCGCTCACGTTCCTGTTCATGGCGGGCGCGCGCTTCGTGCCGCGCATCCGCGCCGAGCGGACCCGACCCGACGCCGGCGCTCCGACCCTGGTCATCGGCGCCGGCCAAGGTGGCCTCGCGGTCGTGAAGGAGGCGATGCGCCACCCCGAGCTCGGGATCCGGCCGATCGGCTTCATCGACGACGATCCTGGTAAGGCCGGCATGGAGGTCGGCACCCTGCGCGTGCTCGGCACCGTGCGCGACGTCGACAAGCTGGTGCGCCACACCGGCGCCGAGCGCGTCATCATCGCCAGCGCCGCGATCCCGCCCAAGACCATCGCGCAGGTCATGGACGTGTGCAATCCGCTCGGCGTCGACGTCCGCATCGTCAAGGGCATGTACGAGCACCTCGACGGGGCCTCCCCGAACGACCGCGGCCCGCTGGTCCGCGAGATCCGCATCGAAGATCTGCTGTCGCGCGACCCGGTCCCGCCGTCGCTGTCCCTCGACGATCTGCGCGGGCACTACGGCGGCAAGCGGGTGCTGGTCACCGGGGCCGGCGGCTCGATCGGCTCGGAGCTGTGCCGCCAGCTCGCGCTCATGAACCCCGGCAAGCTGTACCTGGCCGAGCGCGACGAGACCAACCTGTTCGAGATCGAGCGCGAGTTGGCCGGGGTCAAGAACGCCGGCTCGCTGATCACGCCGGTGCTCCTCGACGTCATGGACGGCAAGCAGGTCGAGCGCGCGTTCCGCGACCTGCAGCCGCAGATCGTGTTCCACGCCGCCGCCTACAAGCACGTGCCGATGATGGAGCGCTTCCCGTGGGAGGCGATCCGCAACAACGTGTTCGCGACCAAGCAGCTGGCCGAGCTGGCCGACGAGCACGGCGTCGAGTCATTCGTGATGATCTCGACCGACAAGGCGATCAACCCGACCAGCGTGATGGGCGCGACCAAGCGCTTCGCCGAGCAGATGGTGCAAGAGATCGCGCTGCGCTCGAAGACCCGCTTCTCGTGCGTGCGCTTCGGCAACGTCTTGGGCAGCCGCGGCTCGGTGGTCGGCATCTTCCGCGACCAGATCGCCAAGGGCGGCCCGGTCACGGTCACCCACCCCGACGCGACCCGCTACTTCATGACGATCCCCGAGGCGTCGAACTTGGTGCTACAGGCCGGCACGATCGGCGCCAACGGCGACGTGTTCCTCCTCGACATGGGCGAGCCGGTCAAGATCATGGACCTGGCGCGCCAGCTCATCCGGCTGTCGGGCTTCACCGAGGTCGAGATCCCGATCAAGGTCGTGGGCACCCGGCCCGGCGAGAAGCTCTTCGAGGAGCTGTCGGCCACCGCCGAGCACCTGTCGTCGACCGAGCTGCGCAAGATCTTGCGGTGTAAGCCCATCGCGATCGATCCCGGCCGCCTGACCCAGCTCGCCGAGCGGCTGACGTTCTTGGTGAAGGCCCGCGACTCCGACGGCGTGCGCCAGGTGCTGCGCGACCTCGAGATCGGCTACGAGATCACGCCGGCGCGTCAGGCCTGATACTCACGACGGCGATGCTCACCGTCTATCAGTACCCGGCCTGCTCGACCTGCAAGAAGGCGCTGGCGTGGCTCAGCGCCCAAGGCGTGGCCTTCCGCGCGGTCCACATCGTCGACGCGCCGCCCAGCGCGACCATCCTGGCGGCGGCCGCCAAGACCGCCGGGGTCGCGACCAAGAAGCTCTTCAACGTGGCCGGCGAGTCGTACCGCGCCGGTGGCTGGAAAGACCGCCTCGCGACGACGACCGACGCTCAGGCCTTCACGGCGCTGGCGGCCGACGGCAAGCTGATCAAGCGTCCGCTGGCGATCGGCGACGGCGTGGCGCTCATCGGCTTCGACGCCGCGGCCTGGGCGACGGCGCTGCGCTGACGCTGGCGGGCGGCGCGCGCGAGCCGCGCGAGGGTCGACACGATCGGGCGTGCCGCCGCGCGGACGCGTGCCGACGCTCGCGAGGCCACCCGCCACGCGCACCATCCCTCCGCGACCAGATCGTTGGGGCCAAGTCGTGCTGGCGCGCGCCCGCGATCTGGGGGACGCTGAGGGCTTGTCCAGCAAGTACACGCTCACGTTGTCGACGACAGCCGAGGCCGGGCGACCGGCGACGGCGACCACGACCTGGACGCTGACGCGCGACGACGCGGCGATCGCGCGCGGCGGCTGTCCCGGCGATCCCCACGGCGACCACGCCCGCCTCGAGGGCCGGGCCGCCGCCAAGAACAACGCGCTCAGCGCCGGCCTGCGGATCACCGATCGCGACGTGAAGGTGGTGTACGCCGCGCGGCCCGCGCCCGCACCGACCCCGACCGCGCCGACCGCGCCTGCGCCGACCGCGCCGGCGCCTGCGCCGACCACGCCGACCGTCTGACGGTGCCAAGCATCACGACGATGGCGCGCGCCGGACAACGCACGAGCGTGATCGGCGCGCCTTCCCTTACGCGGAGACTCGACCGATGAAAAAGCACCTGCTCGCGACCACCGTCCTGCTCGGAATCTTTAGCTGCGGCGACGATGGTGCCACCCCGATCGATGCGCCCATCGACGGCAACCCGCCTGACTGCACCGCGACCTGTAGCAGCATCGACGCCGCGATCGACGCACCGACCGCGATCGACGCACCGACCGCGATCGACGCCGCCGTCGACGCGCCCCCATCGACCGTCGTGGTCGTGGCGTGCCCCACCAGCGCGGGTGAGATCGCCAGCGACGTCAGCGCGCCCACCTTCGCGTTCACCGTCACCGACTCGTCGATCAACACCAACGACATCGTGCGCTTCACGATGCCGGGGAACCACTCGGTGCGCAGCGGCGTGCCGCCCACCACCGACGGCGCGTACACGGTCGGCTTCAACCAGATCGTGTGCCTGAAGTTCACGGCGCCCGGCAGCTATCCGTTCTTCTGCAACCCGCACCAGTTCACCGCCGCGCTCACGGTCACCGATCCGGACTGAGCGCGGATCGGTCGCCGCTCACACGAACGTCGCGTCGGCCGGCCACGGCTGATCGCGCACGCCCTCGACGACCTCGACGGTCTGGTCGAGCTTGGGCTCGGCACCCAGCGGCAACCGGCGCCCGGGCCAGTCGCGGTTGAGCTCCCAGGCCAAGTGCGGCAGATCGAGCGCGAGCCCGCGCTGGGTCTCACGCCCGGTGGCAGCCCACGAGCCGCCGATGCGCTCGAGGCCGACCGGCTCGTCGCTGTCGGCGAAGAACGCGGTGTTCTGCACGACGTCGAACAGCGGCTTGCCGCGCTCGGTGATGCGCCAGCGATGGATGCCGACGGAGAAGTACGCGGCCGGGATCCGGTCGGGTGTGGTGACGCGACCGACCGAGAGCAGCGAGTCGACGACGAGCTGACGGCGCAGGAGCTGCGTCAGGCCGGCGGGATCGCGGACCACCGGGACGGCGAGGAAGCCAAAGCGCGGCCCGTTGGGGTCGGCGGGCGCGAGCGCGGCGGGCTTCGAGGCCACGGGCGCAGCCGCAGGTTTCTTGGCCGGCGCTGCTGGAGCGGCAGCCTTCTTGGCCGGTGGCGGCGCGGCCTGCTTCTTCGCCGGTGGCGGCGCGGCCTGCTTCTTGGCCGGTGGTGGGGCGGCCTGCTTCTTCGCCGGTGCTGGGGCGGCCTGCTTCGCCGGTGGCGGCGCGGCCTTCTTCTTCGCCGGTGCTGGCGGTGCGGGCTTCTTCGCCGCGGCCTTCACAACCTTCTTTGCAGCGGGCTTCGACGGGGGACGAGCCATGTCTGCATCGTCGACGAACCGGCGCGCTCAAGCAACCGCCGCGGGGCGGCGAAGAGCGCTGGCCTGGTCGCGATCAGCGAATGCCACCGGGCGGGCGCGCAAAACGATCGCCGGGGAAGGGATTGGCGGTCTCGCGAGTCATGATCTCGTCGGCGTCAGGCTCGGGCTCGACGAAGAGGCCGAGGGCCTTGAGTCCGGCGGTGTCGTTGTAGCGCAGCTCGGCCACCGCGACGGGCACCGGACCCGAGCGCACGAAGCGGGTATAGCTGGCCGCCGAGTTGCGCGACTCGCCATACTCGGTGCCCAGGCCGAGGCGCTCGCGGCGGGCGCCGCAGTCGCCACAGCTGTCGGCCTCGTCGCGCTGGCGCTGCTCGCGTACCGGCATCGGCGCACCGCCGACCACCGCGCCCGTCGAGGTCGCCGGCGCCGCAGGCCGATCCGCAGGGGGCGCCGCCCGCTTGGCGTCGACGTGCGCGCCGCCCCGCCCGCCACCCGCGCCGGCCTTGGCAGGCAGGCTGCGCGTCGAGCCCTGGCCGCTCGAGGGGCGTCGATCGAGGTAGGGCCCGACCTCGGCGCCGTAGGAGTAGCCGTCGTCGTCGCCGTCCTCGTAGTAGTCGTAGGGCGGCTCGTCGTCGACGATGATCTGCGGCTGGGCCTGCTCGGCGAAGATCGCGACCGCGACCACGCCGACGTTGCGCGCCTTGCCCTTCTTGCCGGCGTAGCTGCCCTTCACCGCCGAGAATCGGAACGCCGCCACGTCGGCGAGCGACGTGCGCCAGCCGTCGACGCGCACCTCGCCGTAGGCCGGCACCACGTAGCCCCGCTTGCCGAGGTCGCCGTTCTCGCCGTCGACGACGTCGAGGCCATCGACCGACACCACCGCCTCGACGCGCTGCGCGGTCGGGTTGGCGATCCGGATCGTGTAGCGCTGCCCGGCGGCGCCATGCACGTAGTAGCGGCCCTTGTGAAAGAACGTGTCGAGCACGTCGCCGTCCTCGGCGACCACCTCGACCGCGTACGGCGAGCGCACCGCGTCAGGCGCGACCGCGATCGGCACCAACGGGCGGGTCGGCGCCGCGATGCGATCGGCGTAGGCCGTCGAGCAGGCACCAGCGAACAGCGACAGGGAGAAGAGGGTGCGGGCGAGGAGGCGAGCCATGGATGCCTACGACGGCCGAGGTGGCCCGGCGATCTAACGAGCCGGCCTGGGCGCTCATCTGGCAGTCTCCTCCGGAAAGTCGTTTGGTTTCCTGTGTATAGTCCCGTACATGGCTCCCCCGAAGAACAAGGCGGCGGCGAAGAGGCCCGCGAAGGCGCCCGCGAAACCGCAACCCAAGCCGGCCTCGGTGGCTTCCGGCAAGGCAGCTCCTGCCAAGGCGGCCAAGCCTGCCAAGGCGGCCACGCCTGCCAAGGCGCCGACGCCTGCCAAGGCGCCGACGCTTGCCAAGGCGCCGACGCTTGCCAAGGCAGCCAAGCCCGCCAAGGGTCCGAAGGCTGCCGATATCATCGAGAGCGATCCCAGCCTGTTCGCGCCGCTCACGCCCGGCGAGGCCGCCGACGCGCTGCGCACGCTCACCGAAGATCGCCGCGTCGCCGGCATGGCCAAGGTCGGCCGCTACCGGGTGGTGGCCACCGAGCCCCTCGTCGTCAAGCCGCCGCACTGGATCCACAACCACCGCCTCGTGCGCGTGGTGGTCTACGACTACTCGGCCGATCGCTGCGTCGACGCCTGTGTCGATCTCGACGCCGGCATCGTCGCGCACCTCGACATCACCAAGGCCCAGCCGATGCTGTCGCGCGAAGAAGAGGCGATCGCGGTGTCGGTCGCGACCGCCGACGCCGCGGTGCAAGTGCAGCTCGAGCTCGGCGACCATCCGATGGTGACGATGCACTACTGGGGCAAGGAGCCCCGCGATCTCGCGTACTCGCGCCGCTCGGCGGCCGTGGTGTTCGGACGACACGGCGGGCATCCGTCGCTGGTCGTGGTGGTGGATCTCCTCGACAACCAGGTCACCAGCGTGGTGCCCGCGAGCCAGTGGTGAAGTCATGAGCAACGTCATCAACGAGGCCAACTGGAAGTTTCACTGGCGGCTCACCGAGTCGGCCGGGATCATGATCTACCTCGCCGAGTATCGCGGTCGCCGCGTGCTGTGGGAGGCGTCGTTGCCCTACGTCACCGTCGACCACCAGCGTGACGCGCTCGAGCCAACCAGCGACGGCCTCGACACCCGCGGGCCGTGGTGGGTGCCGCTGGGCACCCGCACGCTCGCCGGCAACGTGCGCGTGCAGCCGTTCCGCGGCGGCATCGAGCTCAGCGCCGACTTCACCGCGGGGCCCTACCACTACCAGCAGCTGTGGCGGTTCCACGACGACGGCCGGCTGTCGCCCTGGCTGACCATCTACGGCAGCGGCCTCCACGACCAGCACACCTACCACCCGCACTGGCGCTTCGACTTCGACCTCGACGGCGCCGGCCACGACGCGCTCGAGTCGTTCACCGACGGGCGCTGGCAGCGCGTCGAGGAAGAGGGCTGGTTCCCGCACACCGGTGAGGCCGACGACACCGGCTTCGTGTGGCGGCAGATCGATTTCGGCAGTAATTGTGCGGTGCACCTGCGGCCTCACAGCTGGGACGACGCCGAGCTGTTCGCGGTGCGCTACCACGACGGCGAGTGGGCGCCGTTCTCGCCGCGCGCCGCCGCCGGCTCCGCGCCGTTCCCGGCCGCCTACGTCGGGCGCGAGCCCCTCGACGATCAGGACGTCGCGATCTGGTACGTCGCGCACGTGCACTTCGATCAATCGTTCCCGTACACCGCCGGTCCTTGGATCAAGCTGGATGGCTTCTGACGACTCGAGGGCACCAAGGGGGCTTCGCGCTGAGCCTGAGAGTCGCGCTGCGGGGCTAGGTTGGTCGCGTGGCTGATCATGTCCTGATCCAGACGCTGGCGCTGGTGGTGGGCACGGCCGCGATCACGACGGTGGTGTTCCAGCGGCTCAAGCTGCCGGTGGTGCTCGGCTATCTGGTCGCCGGCATCCTGGTCGGCCCGTACACCTCGTTGTGGTTCGTCGCCGACGCGCACCTCGTCGAGACGCTGGCCGAGCTCGGCGTGATCTTGCTGATGTTCTCGATCGGCCTCGAGCTGTCGATCCGCGGCGTGATCGGGGTCGGCGTCGGCACGATCGTGACCGCGGTGATCGAGGTCGGCCTGATGGTCGTCCTGGGCAGCGCGGTCGGTGGGGCCTTCGGGCTCGACGGCGCCGCCGGGCTGTTCGTCGGGGTGATCGTCGCGATCTCGTCGACCACGATCATCTCGCGCTCGTTCGACGAGCACCCGCCGTCGCCCGCCCAGAAGCGCCGCGTCTTCGGCCTGCTGGTCGTCGAGGATCTGCTCGCGATCTTGCTGCTCACGGTGCTCACCGCGGTCAGCCGCGGCGGCGATGCCGGCGTCGGGCAGCTGGCGGTCACGCTCGGCAAGCTGCTCGGCTTCCTGGCCGCGACCGTCATCGGCGGCCTGCTGGTCATCCCGCGGCTGGTGCAGTTCACCATCAAGCTGGGCCGCCACGAGACCACGCTCGTGCTCGCGGTCGGCGTGTGCTTCGGGCTGGCGATCCTCGCCGACGCCGCCGGCTACTCGGTCGCGCTCGGCGCGTTCCTGGCCGGCGCGCTGGTCGCCGAGGGCGGCGCCAACGAGTCCATCGAGCCGATGGTCGAGCCGCTGCGCGACCTGTTCGCCGCGATCTTCTTCGTCTCGGTCGGCATGCTCATCGATCCGATCGCGATCCGCGACCAGTGGCTCGCGATCGCCGTGCTGCTGGTGGTCGTGGTCGGAGGCAAGATCGTCACCGTCTCGCTCGGCGTGTTCCTGTCGGGGCGCGGCATCCCGGCCGGGATCGCGACCGGCATGACGATGGCGCAGATCGGCGAGCTGTCGTTCGTCGCCGCCAGCATCGGCGTCGGCGCCAAGGTGCTGCCGCCGTCGTGGTACGCGGTCGCGGTCGCGGTGTCGGCGGTGACGACCGCGCTCACGCCGCTGCTGGTGCGCAAGGGCCCGGCCGCCGCGGCGTGGATCGAGCGCATGCTGCCCCGCCGCCTGCAGACCTTCGAAGCGCTGTACGCATCGTGGATCGAGGGCATCGGCACTCGCTCGTCGGCGCGCCCGACCGCGACGCGCTCGTTGGGTCCCCGGGTCCGGCGCCTGGTCATGCTGCTCACGCTCGACTCGCTGCTGCTCCTCGGTGTGGTGCTCGCGACCGGGCTCTTGCAGGCCTCGGCGACGCGCGCGCTGACCCGCGCCTTCGTCGAGCTCGACCCGGCGTGGGCCGACGCCGCCGTGCTGGTCGCCGCGTTCGCCCTCGCGCTGCCGCTGCTGTTCGGGCTGGGCCGGTTGTCGCGCGGGCTCGCGGTCGCGCTGGCCGAGGCGTCGCTGCCGACCCGCGAGGGCCTCGACCTCGCGCTGGCGCCGCGCCGCATGCTCATCGTCGCGCTGCAGGTGCCGATCCTGCTCGTGACCACGCTGCCGCTGCTGGCCGCGACCGGCGCGCTGGCGCCGCCGCTCGCGATCGGCCTGCTCGTGCTGCTGGTGGTCTACGAGGCCTGGCAGGTGTGGCGACGCGCCGGTGACCTACAGGCCCACGTCAGCGCCGGGGCCCAGGCCATCGTGGAGATCCTGGCCGCGCAGGGCCATCGCGCCGCGACCGCGCCGTCCGACGGCGAGCCCGAGCCCGACGAGCTGTCGATCCTCGACAGCGTGCTCCCGGGCCTGGGCACGCCGACCGCGGTCCGGGTCGGTGAGCGCAGCGCCCTCGCCGGCCTGACCCTGGGCGCCAGCAACCTGCGCGGCCTCACCGGCGCGACCGTCCTCGCGATCCAGCGCGGCCCCCGCAGCATCCCGGTGCCGGCCGCGTCCGACACCCTCGAGGTCGGCGACGTCCTCGCCCTCGCCGGCTCCACCGAGGCCATCGCGACGGCCCGCGCCCTGCTCACCGACTGACCTCGCCCGGCCCGCCGCGCGCGAGTCAGCGGCGACGGAATAAGCGGCGCAAGAAGCCGCGCGGCTTGGGCGCCGGGGACGGCTCGGCCGCGGTCGACGACGACGGCGCGGAGACGGGCTCGGGCTCGGGCTCGGGCTCGGGCTCGGGCTCGGGCTCGGGCTCGGGCTCGGGCTCGCCGGAGTCGCGGGTGCGAGCCACGCCGACGATGACGCCGTCGTGGAGCGCGAGGACGGTGGGGGTGATGCCGTCGCCACCGGCGCGCGCGAACTCGGCGGCGGCGAAGGGCACCAGCGTGGGCGCGTCGACCACCGCGGCGACCACCAGCAGCCAGCGGCGCGGGACCGCGGCGACCAGCAGCTCGCTGCCGAGCCGGGCCTGCAACGACTGGATGAACGCGACGTCGAGCACCTTCTCGCTGGCGTAGTAGCTGCTGGTGATCGCGCACATCGTCGAGCCGTCGATGGCGATGTCCTCGACGTCGACGTCGAGGCGGGCCAGGTTGAGCATCGCGGCGTCGTGGGCCTCGGCGATGCGCGCGGGATCGGCGCTGTTGGTGAGCCACGAGATCGTGTGCTCGCCGTCGTGGCCGTAGGCCAGCACCGGCACCGAGGCCTCGCCGTCGAGAATCGGGCGCTGCACCATGTTGCCGCGCTCGGCCTCGAGGGGCCGCCGCAGCACCGGCATCATCGGCCCGAGCGGCGCGTCGGAGGCGCCCCGCGCGATGATCTCGTCGGTGCCGATGATCAGGTGGAACATCGACGCCGCCTCGCCATCGGCCAGGAACCGCTGGGCGCGGTTCGACGCGATCACCAGCTGGTCGCCAGCGAGGACGAAGCCGAACGGGATGGCGCCCTTGTCGGTGCCGACCCAGCGGCCGTGGTGGCGGGTGCGGATCACCGCGACGGTCGCCGCCATCAGCTCGAGGACCCGGGTCCAGTACGCCGCCTCGTCGGCCTCGCGATCGGGCGGATCGGCGCCGACCTCCACCTCGAGCACCCGCAGCACCGCGGCCGGATCGGTGAGCCCGGTCCGTCGCGCGACCGCGGTCGCGACCCGCGCGAACATCTGGTTGGCCAGGGCCTCGACCGTCGGCGTCGACGGGGAGGCCGGCCGGCGCTGGCGCTCGGGCTTGGTCTCCAGGACCACCCCCGCCGCGGCCAGCGCGTCGGCGAAGGCGGCCGGCGGCTCGTCGAGCGCGACGTAGACGATCGTCGCCAGCGTGCCCTCGCGGGCCAGGTGCTGACGGGCGAGGCTGGCCCGGGTCAGCGCGAACAGGATCGATATCGGCAGGTTTTCTTCGATGGCCTCGCCGTCGCGGTGATCGGTCAGCACCACCTCGACCGAGCCGGACGGCGCGGTCGAGGCGAAGTCGATGCGATCGAGCGAGGCGTACACGCCGCCGCAGTATCGCCCAGCGCCGGGCCGCCCGGAAGCGCATGACCCGACCCCGGCGTGACAAACTGCGCGGGTGCTGGCCCTCCGCGCCTTGGAGCTGCGCATCGAACGGTGCCTGGTGGGCGCGATGCGCGCGGTCGCCGAGTCGGCCCGCGACGAGGCGGCGGTGGCGGCCCTGACCGCGCGCGCCGTCACGATCGCCAGCGCGCTCGAGGGGGCGGCGGCCACGCCCATCGACCGGCTGGCCGCGCGGCTGCGGCTGCCGGCCGAGGAGCTCGACTTCTTGTGGACCGCGATCGCGGTGACCATCGAGCCCCGCCTCGCGGTCCACGTCGAGGCGCTGGGCGGCAGCGCGGCCCGGCGCGGGGTGTCGGTGGCGCTCCACACCCGGCTCACCAGCGCCGGCACCACGACCGCGATCGACGCTCCCGGCCGGGCCCTCGCCCACCGGCTCAGCAGCGGCCATCCGCTGGTCGCCCACGGCGTGCTGGTGCCGGTCGGCGATCACGCGCTGGCGGCGGTGCGCTGCTACGCGGTCCCGGCCCGCATCGTCGGCTTCGCGATCGGCGACGACACCCTCGAGCCGGGGTTGCGACGGATCGAGGCTCGGCCGGCCACCGAGCTGGTCTTCGACGAGGCCCAGACCGAAACCTTGGCGCGGCTCAGCGAGATCCTGCGCGGTGGCGAGCCGGCCCTGGTCGTCGTCGAGGGCGCGCGCGGCGGCGGGCGCGCCACCGCGATCGCCCACGCGCTCGGGCACGCCATCGTCGCCGGCTCGGTCGCCACGCTCGACGGCGATCCCACCGCGGCCGCGCTGGCGGTGCGGCGCGAGGCCCTGCTGTCGGACGCGATGCCGCTGCTCACCGACGCCGATCGCCTCGACGCCGACGGCGCGCGCCGGCTCGCGGTCTTCCTCGACGAGTACCCCGGCACCATCGTCGTCGCGTCGCGACCCGAGCACGACCTGGGCGCCAGCCGCCCCGCGGTGCGCATCCGCTGGCCGCTGCCGGCGACCGCGACCCGGCGCGCGCTGTGGGAGCGCCTGGCCCACGCGCCGTCGGGCGATCTCGACGCGCTGGCCCATCGCTACAAGGTCGGCCCGGGCGCGATCACCCGCGCGGTGTCGTCGGCGCGCATTCTGGGCCAGAGCGGCGACGCCCTCGGCCTCGCCGCCGGCCTGCGCCACAACATCGCCGAGCAAGCCGGCTCGCTGGTGACCCGCATCGAGGTCACGCAGCGCTGGTCCGAGCTGGTGCTGTCCGACGACACCCGCGATCAGATCAACGCGCTGGTCGCGCGCATCCGCCACTCGCACCAGGTGCTCGAGCGCTGGGGCTTTCGCGGCAAGATCGCGCGCGGCACCGGCGTGGCCGCGCTGTTCTCGGGCCCGCCCGGCACCGGCAAGACCATGGTCGCCGGGCTCATCGCCCACGAGCTCGATCTCGAGCTGTACCAGGTCGACCTCTCGCAGGTCGTGTCCAAGTGGATCGGCGAGAGCGAGAAGCAGCTGGCCCGGGTCTTCGACGCCGCCGAGCAGGGCCACGCGCTCTTGCTCTTCGACGAGGCCGACGCGCTCTTTGGCGAGCGCTCGCAGGAGGTGTCGAGCGCGACCGATCGCTACGCCAACCTCGAGGTGAACTTCTTGCTGCAGCGGGTCGAGGCCTTCGGCGGCATCACGATCCTCACGACCAACCTCGACACCGCGATCGATCCGGCCTTCAAGCGCCGGCTCGCCGCCCACATCGTCTTCGAGCTGCCCGACGAGCCCGAGCGCGCGCTCTTGTGGCGGCGCATGCTCGACACCGGCATCGCGCCGCTCGGCGAGATCGACTTCGATCGCCTCGCCCGCAACTTCCCCAAGATGAGCGGCGCCAACATCCGCAACGCCGCCCTGTCCGCCGCGTTCCTCGCCGCCGCCGACGGCGCCGCCGCCATCTCCAGCGAGCACACCCAGCGCGCGGCCCGGGTCGAGTACCGCAGCATGGGCCACGTCCTCGCCGAGCGCCGCTGAGGCGCTACCGGCGCTGCTGGGCCAAGCCGAGCGAGCGGGCGGGCGGCTTGGGAGCGTGGCGGACGCGGAGCTCCTTGCCGCCGTCGCAGGCGTCGCCGTCGCCGTCGCCGTCGGAGTCGGCCTGGTCGGGGTTGGCGTCGAACGGGCAGTTGTCGCAGACGTCGCCCACGCCGTCGCCGGGGCTCTTGCTGCCGTCGCTGTCGGCCTGGTCGGTGTTGGCGTCGAACGGACAGTTGTCCTCGGCGTCGACCACCGAGTCATCGTCGGTGTCGTCACAGGCGTCGCCGGTGACGTCGTCGTCGAGGTTGGCCTGGCTGGGGTTGGCGACCGCCGGGCAGTTGTCGCAGCTGTCGCCCACGCCATCGCCGTCGGCGTCGGGCTGGGTCGGATCGGCGATCGCCGGGCAGACATCGCAGGCGTCGCCGAAGCCGTCACCGTCGGCGTCGAGCTGCGCGGGATCGTAGGTCAGCGGACAGCGATCGCAGGCGTCGCCGATGCCGTCGGGGGTGTCGCCGGCCGGGTCGATGTAGACCGCGTCCTGGGTGGCGCTCCACGACGAGGCGCTGCGATTGCCGAGGAAACCGGCCGCGTCACCGGCGGCGTTCTCGATGCCCTGGCTGTGGGCACCCCCGTCGCTGACGCAGGTCTCGCACTGCAGCTCGACGCGGTTGGTAGTCTCGTGGAGCACGATCTGGCCGGTGACCGGCTCGCCACCGTCGCTGTAGTGGGGCACCGCGTTCCACGACACCACCAGCAACCGGTTGGGCGCGGTGCCGGTCGTGCCGTAGGTGATGTTGCCGCCATCCTCGGGGTTGAGGTCGTTCCAGTACAGCGCGACCAGCGCGTTGGGCTCTTCGCTCGACGGCAGTTCGGCGCCGTCGCAAAAGCAGGCGTCGGACTCGGGCGCGAGGAACGAGATGAACCCATTGCTCGAGGCGTGGAACTGCGTGAACGGCCGACCGTACAGCTCGAACGTGAAGCCGATGTCGAGCGCCTCGGTGACGGTGTCATCGGTCGAGGCGCCCTTGCCCTTCCCGCCGGGATCAGCCTCGATCGCGACCGTGGTCGGGACCGGCTGAAGGCCGAAACTGCCGACGGTGACGACCGGGACCTGGGTGCGATCGCCATCGGTCTGGGTCGGGTTGGCGGTGTCGGGGCAGTTGTCGGTCGCGTTGGGGACGCCGTCGTCGTCGCGATCGTCGACGTTGCCGGAGGCGTCAGGACCGGCGTCGAGGCCAGCGTCGAGGATGGGCGACGGGTCGTCACTACAACTCGCGACCAGCGCGAGCGACAGACCGACACAAGCGAGAGCAGTGGAGCGCATGACCGCGATCCTGGCGAGTCGGGTCGGAGTTTGCAATCACGACCGGATCAAGGCTCGCGCGGTCGCGGCGAGCCGGTAGGCTGCGCCCATGTCGCAGCACACCGCCCGCGTGGTCTGGAACCGCAGCAGCGAGACCTTGGACGCCAAGACCTACTCGCGCGATCATCTCTGGAGCTTCGACGGAGGCGCCACCGTGCGGGCGTCGGCCGCGGCCGGCGGCGCGGTGCCAGCCGCCGCGGTCAGCGCCGACACCGTCGATCCCGAGGAGGCGGTGGTGGCGGCGCTGTCGAGCTGTCACATGCTGTTCTTCCTCGCGCTGGCCGCCAAGCGCGGCTTGGTGGTCGATCGCTACGAGGACGCGCCCCACGGCGTCCTCGAGCCCAAAGACGGCAAGACCTCGCTCACCACGATCACGCTCGAGCCCAAGGTGACCTGGCATGGCGAGCCGCCCGACGCCGCGATCGTCGACGAGCTGCATCACCAGGCCCACCAGCGCTGCTACATCGCCAACAGCCTGCGCAGCGAGGTCGTGATCAAGACGTGAGCCGCCGCGACAACGCCGAGCATCGCTGCGCGCGCTGCCGCATGCTGGGCGCGCTGTGCGTGTGTGCGCTGTTTCCGACGCCGCCGCTGACGACGACGACGCGCCTGGTGCTGTTCATCCACCGCTACGAGGATCGCAAGCCGACCAACACCGGCCGGCTCGCCGCCGAGTGCGTCGCCGACAGCGACGTGCGGGTGCGCGGCGTCGAGGGCGAGCCGACGGCGCCCTTCGTGGCGGAGCCGGGCCGGCGGGCCTTGCTGCTGTTTCCCGACGACGACGCGACCGTCCTGGCGCCCAGCGACCAGCCGACCACGCTGATCGTCCCCGACGGCACCTGGCGTCAGGCGGCGCGGGTGCGGGGGCGGGTCCCGGGTCTGCGCGACCTGCCGTGCGTGGTGCTGCCGCCGGGCCCACCGTCGCGGTATCAGCTGCGCAGCGAGCCGCGCGACGGCGGCCTGGCCACGGTCGAGGCGATCGCGCGTGGGTTCGCGCTGCTCGGCGATCACGCGGCCAGCGACGCGATGGAGCGCGTGTTTCGCGCCGTGGTCGAACGCACGCTGTGGTCGCGCGGCGCGATCGCCGCGACCGACGTCGAGGGCGGCTTGCCCGACGGGGTCGACCGGCACGCGCGGCGCTGACGTCGCGGCGAGGGTCGCGATCAGCCGGCCTGGGCCGCGAGCCAGGCCGGCAGCACCTCGCCGGCCTTGCCGAGCACGACCTCGTCGAACTCGTCGGCGTTGGCCGGGCGCTCGAGGCCGACGTAGACCGAGCGCACCGGCTCGCCCATCTGGCGCCGGTAGGTCATCTCACCGACCAGCCCGGCCGCCGGGTACACCACGCCCGAGCTGCCGACACACACGAACACCGCGGCGCGCTGCACCCGGCGCTTGATCGTGTGGAGCTCGAAGGGCACCTCGCCGAACCACACGATGTGGGGGCGTTGCAGCGCGCCGCACGCGCAGCGCGGCAGCTCGGCGAAGTCGTGGCGGGTGTCGTCGAAGGGCGGCCGGTCGCACACCGAGCAGCGGGTCTTCATCAGCTCGCCGTGCATGTGGGTGACCCGCGTCGAGCCGGCGGCCTCGTGCAGCCCGTCGACGTTCTGGGTGCACAGGAACAGCCGGTCACCGAGGCGGGCCTCGAGCTCGGCGAGGGCGCGGTGGGCCGGGTTGGGCGCGACGGTCAGCGCCTGGGCCCGACGCTGGGCGTAGAACCGCCACACCACGGCGGGATCGGCGGCGAAGCCCTCGGGCGACGCGACCGCCTCGACGCGATGGTTCTCCCACAGCCCGTTGGCGTCGCGGAACGTCGCGATGCCGCTCTCGGCGCTGATGCCGGCGCCGGTCAGCACGAACACCTCGGTCTGGTCGTCGATCATCACGTCGATACTAGCCCTAGCCAGGGCCCGCTCCAGCCGTCACCATGGGCGCGTGAGCGAACTTCCTCCCTGTGGCCTGTACCGGACCGTCGCCGCGATCGGCGACATCGAAGCTGGACGTCTCGTCTACTTCCACAACCACGGCAACCCCGGCCCGGGGCTGTACTTCCCCGAGCGGTGGGCCCACAACCGCGCGCACTTCACGCCGCGCGGCACCACGGTCCCTGCCGATTTCGATCCCAAGGCGCTGCGCGCGCTCCCGGCCGAGGGCTTCTACCGCGTCGCCTCGCCGTTCTTCTGCTGCGCCAAGAAGTGCAAGAAGTTCGAGCCCGACACGATGGTGCAGCTGGGCTACAACGGCGCCGGCAAGCCGCTCTTGTTCCTGCCCGAGCTGGTCAACGGCGCGCTCTCGGTGCCCGAGAGCGGCGCGCTTATCGACGACAGCGCGCTCAAGAGCATCACCGCCTTGGCCGTCGGCGAGCGCCGCACCGAGGGCGTCGATCTGTCGATGCCGCGCGGCATCGTCGTCCACTGACGAGCGTGGCTGGCATCGTGGGGTACAAGGACGGGTGTCCGACCTCGCCCATCTCGAAGCCGACCTGACCCGCTTGTCCGAGGCGCTCGCCGAGGCGACGCGCGAGCTCACCGACCCCGCCACGGTGGCGCGCATGCACGACCTCCGGCGCGACGCGATCGCGCTGCGCGACGGGACGCTCCGCGGCGGGCGGGCGGCCTTCGCGGCGACCATCGCGGCGCAGTCGCTCGATCGGCTCGAGGACGTCGCGCAGGTGTTCACCCACTGGTGCCACCTGATGAACGCGGCCGAGGAGCAGGAGCGCATCCGCACCCTGCGCGCGCGTGACGGTGACCGCGATGGTCTGGCGGCCGGCGTCCGCGCGCTCCACGGCGCCGGCGCCAGCGCCGACGAGGTCGCCGCGCTCTTCGATCGCGCGCTGGTGATGCCGGTCCTGACCGCGCATCCGACCGAGTCGCGGCGCCGCTCGATCCTCGATCACCTGGGCGCGATCGGCGACGGTCTCGACGAGCTCGGCCGACCGCTCGGCGGCCCGGCCCGCCGCGACGCCGAAGCCGAGCTGGGCGCCGAGGTGCTGGCGCTGCTCGGCACCGAGGAGGCGCGCGCGCGCCGGCCCACGCCGTACGACGAGATCGACACCGCGGTCGAGGTGTTTCGCCGCACGCTGTTCACGGTCACCGCCGACGTCTACGCCGATCTCGAGGACGCGTTGGCCGCGACCTACCCCGAGCGGCCGTGGCGCCTGCCGTCGTTCTTCCGCTGGGGCACCTGGGTCGGCGGCGATCGCGACGGCAATCCCAACGTCACCGCCGACGTGACCCGCGCCGTCTTCGAGCGCCAACGCATCGCGGTGGTGAGCCGCTACCTCGAGGACGTCGCGATGCTGGGCCGCACGCTGTCGGTGTCGGCGCGGCGCGGCGTCGATCCCGACGGGGTCGCCCGGCTCGAGCGCAGCCTCGAGGCCGACCGCGAGCGGCTGCCCGAGGTCGCGGCGCGCGCCCGCCCCCGAGCCGCCCACGAGCCGTGGCGCGAGAAGCTCTGGTACATGCAGGCTCGCCTCACCGCGACGCTGGCCCGCGGCGAGGTCGCGTACGCCGACGTCGGCGGCTACCAGCGCGACCTCGAGCTGCTCGACGGCACCCTCACGGTCGCCGGGTTCGCGCGGCTGGCGCGCAGCCACGTGCGCGGGTGTCAGCGCCGCGCCGACGTCTTCGGCTTCCATCTCGCCACGCTCGATCTGCGCCAGCACTCGGTGGTCCACGAGCAGGTCGTCGGCGAGCTGCTCACCCGCGGCGGACGCGACGGCTACGCCGGGCTCGACGAGGCCGCGCGCTGCCAGGCGCTCGGCGAGGTGCTTGCCCGCCCGATCCAGCCGGTGTGGGCGCGCGCCGCGCAGTCCCCGGTCGCGCAGGACCTGCTGGCGACCCTCGACATGGCGGGCCGAGCCTGCCGCGAGGTCGGCGAGCGCGCGTGCGAGCGCTACGTCATCAGCTTCGCGAGCGCGCTGTCCGACGTGCTGGAGGTGATCTACCTCGCGCGCGCCGCCGGCCTGGCTCCCGGCGAGCTGCGGCCGGTGCCGCTGCTCGAGCAGCTCGACGATCTGCACCGCGCCGCGCCGCTGGCCCGCGCGATGCTCGACCATCCGGTCGTGCGCGACGAGCTGTCGGGCGAGCTCGAGATCATGCTGGGCTACTCCGACTCGAGCAAGCAGGTCGGCTACCTCACGTCGGCGGTGGCGCTGCGCGACGCCCAGATCGAGCTGGCCGCGGTCGCCGAGGCCAGCCAGGTCACGCTCACCGTCTTCCACGGGCGCGGCGGCGCGATCGGTCGGGGCGGTGGCCCGGCCGGCGAGGCGATCCGGGCCCAGCCGGCCGCCGCGCTGCGCGGTCGGATCCGCGTCACCGAGCAGGGCGAGACCGTGACCGCTCGCTACGCGCGCCCCGAGATCGCGCACCGCGATCTGGAGCTGACGCTCGGCGCGGTGCTGCGCGCCGCGGCCGACGAGCGCACGCCGCAGCCGGTCAGCGCCGCGGTCGACGCCGCCATCGAGCAGGCCGCGCGGGCGGCCCACGCCGCCTACCGCCAGCTCACCGACGACGACGAGCGCCTGGCCCGCTACACGATCGCCGCGACGCCGATCCAGCAGGTCGCCAAGCTACCGATCGGCTCGCGCCCGGCCGCGCGCAAGGCCGGCTTCAAGGTCGCCGATCTGCGGGCGATCCCGTGGGTGTTCTCGTGGAACCAGAGCCGGCACGGCCTGCCCGGGTGGTTCGGCGTGGGCAGCGCGCTCGCGACCCTGACCCGCACGCTCGGCGTCGACGCGGTGCGCGACCTGGTCGGCGAGTCGCGCTTCGTCCGCGCGCTGGTCCGCAACTGCGAGCTGGCGATGATCCGCGCCGACCTCGACGTCGCGCGCGAGTACGCGACCCTGGCCGAGCCCGACGACGCGGTGCTGTTCGACGTGATCGCCGACGAGCACGCCCGCACCCGCGCCCAGCTCGACCTGGTGCTGGGCGACCGCGGGATCCTGGTCGAGCGCCCGCACCTGGCGCGCTCGGTCGAGCGTCGCAACCCGTTCCTCGACATCCTCTCGCACACCCAGATCGAGCTGTTGCGCCGGCTGCGCGCCCTCGCCCCCGACGACGCTGGCGCCGAGCGCTTGTCGGCCGCGGTGTTCACGACGATCAGCGGGCTCGCGGCCGGTCTGCAGACCGCCGGCTGACACGACCCGTGTCGACACGTGTCGGCTCCGTGGGGCCGTTGTGTCGACGGAACGCGACGTTGCGCCGGCGCGCAGCGTGCACTGCCCGCGCGCATGTCCAAGCTCCGACGCGTCGTACTGTCGTGCTCCCTCTTGCTGCCGCTGCTCGCCTCGTGCGTCGATCCCGACGGCCTCGACGAGCCGGAGCTGGGCGAGACCGCCTCAGAGCTGACCTACCAGGGCTCGGTGGAGACCGGCTTCTACGGGCCGGTGGTGCCGTCGGTGTTTCGCGGCGACGACCTCAGGGTCCAGGTCGCGGGCGCCGACGCCAGCGGTGCGATCGCGTGGGACATCCAGGGGGCGATCGGCTGGTGGTACGCGCCCCAGCCGAGCTTGGTCGGCGGGTATCCGATCGTCGGCACCCAGGTGACCGCGGTCCAGCAGGCGGACGGCAAGACTGTGGTGTTCACCAACTGGGGCGGCACGCTGACCCGCTCCACCCAGACGCTGGCGTACGGCCGGGGCTGGAACTGGTGGGTGACCATCGAGCAGATGGCCAACGTCCCACCGTCGTTCGCGCGCAACGCGGACGGTCGGCTCGAGGGTGTCTACGTCGCCTACAACGGCCACGTGAAGCAGCTCTGGCAGCAGAGCGTGAACGGCCCGTGGTCGGCGCCCTACGACACTGGCATCGTCACCACCGGCGCCCCCAAGATCCTGCGCGATCTGCAGAACCGTCTCGAGATCATGGTGCCGATCGCCAGCGGGGCGTGCGGCGTGAAGTACTGGCGGCAGTGGGCGCCCAATGGCTGGTCGGGCTGGACCGTCCCGCAGCTGGCGTCGGGCGCGTGCGTGAAGAACGTCGCGGCCGCGTACGTCGGCGGCGCGACCGAGGTGCTGGCGCAGTCGACGAGCGGCGCCATCCACCGCTTCACCCGGCCCACGACCACGTCGCAGTTCCAGCCGTCGGTCGAGACCTTCGGCGCCAGCGCGGGGCCGGTCTCGCCGCCCACCATGACCGTCAAGGACGACGGGCGCGTGCTCGCCTTCACCGCGGTGCGGAGCTGCGCGGCGGCCAACGTGTGCGGCAAGGTCTACTACAACGAGCGGTTCGGCGGCGGGTCCTGGGGCGGCTGGCGGATGCTGTCGTACGCCGCCGAGGCCAGCTCGATCGCCACCGCTGAGTCGTGGAACAACGACACGCAGGCGTTCGCCCGGATGGTCAGCCTCACCAACGAGTACAACCGCCTGAGCCTCCGGTGAACGAGCGGACGCCCGCGTGCGCAGGAGCGCCGCGGTCAGGCCAGGTCTCGAGCGCGATCACCAGCGCGTCTTGCGCCAGCTCCTCGGCGAGCCCGACGTCTTTGACCAGGCGCGCCAGCCCGGCGATCAGGCGGGGCGACTCGATGCGCCACACCGCCTCGATCGCTCGATGCGCGGCGGCGGTGGTCACGCGCGCGCGGCGCGGGGCGGGGTCGTGGTGACGCGCCCGATCATCGGCGCGAGGATGTCGCCCAGCCGGTCGTCGCGCAGGAGGTACGACAACACCTCGGCGCGGCTGGCCTGGCGCTCGCCGACCAGCACCTCGGCGGCGCCGGCGGCATCGAGCAAGAGCTCGGCGCCGACCAGCCGCAGCGCCTCGTCCTCGTCGAGCCAGACCACCGCGCCGCCGCGGGCCGACAGCTCGGCGAGCAGCTCGTGGGACTTCTTGGCCGACTCCGGCAAGGGCGCCGCGCGCTCGCGCAGCAGCACCGCGCAGTCGGCCTCGTGGGCGACCACCAGATCGCGCAGGCGGGCCAGCACGCGCACGGTCGCCTGCGCCGGGCCGCTGTTGACGTCGACGGCGAGGCGGCGGGGTCCGGCCGCGGTATCGACGGTGATGACGCAGGGCGGGCGCGGACCGTTGCGCGGCTTGTCGGGCTGATCGACCACCGCGACCCGGGCGCCGCCGATGGCCTGGCCTTGGGTCTTGGCGCCGTCGAGCAGCTCGAGCACGGCGTTGCGCACCAGCTCCTCGCGGAAGGCCGGCGTGCCCAGCTCCCGCCGCTCGCTCGCGCCCTGGCGGTACTTGTCGCGGGCCGCCCGCAGCGCCTCGCCGCTCGACACCATGACCGTCGCGCGCCCGGGCGCCGCGGTGCCCGAGGTCACCAGCTCGCGGACCACGCCGGCCCGCCGCATGTCGCCCAGCAGCGCGTCGTGCTCGAGCAGGAGCGCGCGGATCGTGGGTCGGCGCTCGTCGACCAGCGCGCGAATGAATTCGGCAGAGAATGGCCAGGTCGGGTACGGCGGGGCGGCGCCGGCCGCGGTCCACACCGGCGCCAGCCGGCTCGCGATCACCGCCTCGGCCTCGGCGCCGGTCGGCTTGGCCAGCGGCGGCACCACCTTGATGCGATCGAGGGCGGCCTGGGGCACGTCCTTGCGCAGCTCGACCCACTGCTGGGTCTGGCACATCAGCACGATCGCGAGCGGCGCCTGCTGGTACAGCTCCATCAGCGCGGTGAACATGCGGGCCACGCCGTCGGCGCCGACCAGGCCGGCCACCGACTCGATCTGGTCGAGGCACAAGACGATGGGCCGGTGGCCGCACAGCGCCAGGGCGCGCAGCACCTCGAAGGCCCGGGTCTCGTCGGCGATCCCCTGCTTGAGATCGAGCGTGGCCAGGTCCTCGTCGGCCAGCTCGGCGACCCGCAGCCAGTCGATGATCGCGCGCTCGGCCTCGCGATCGGTGACCCGGCAGAGAACCTTGCCGAAATCAGCCGGCAGGGTCGCGAGCGGCGCCAGACGCCGTCCGCGCTTGTACAGCAGCGGCCCCAGGCCGGGGTCCTGCTGGGCCAGGTTGCGAAACGCCATCGCGAACTGCTCGCCGCCGATGAGCGCCTGATCGATGCGCGCGACCACGTCGTCGTCGCCGTCGTCGTCGGCCTCGGCGCGGACCGCGGCCGCGATCTGGCGCAGCACGTCCCACAAGATCCGCTCGAGGACCCCGGCGGCGGCCAGGCCTTGCACCGCGTAGCGCGCGATGTGCGCGAACGGTCCGCTCACGTCCTTGAGCGGCGGCACGTCGACACACACGTACTGCCCTTCGGCGCGGCGGCGCAGGTGGGCGAGCTGGTGGGTCTTGCCCATCCCGGGATCGCCGGTCACCAGCACCATCTGCGAGCGGCGATCGCGGGCGACGACGGCGATGGCCTCGTCGATCGCGGCCCGGACCGGGGTGTGGATGGTGGCGACGTCGGGCGGCGGCGACGCGTCGGGATCGAGGCGGGCGACCGGGTCGGCGAAGGGACGCGCCTCGAGGAGCTGCTGGTCGAGCGTCATGCGCTACCTCCGGGCCACGTAGTAGAGGAGCCCACGGCCGGCGCGCTCGATACCGGCGCCGCGATCGCGAACCGCGTTGGGCGACTGCGCCACCGACAGATCGATCAGCCACGATCGCTCGAGCTCCTCGAGGGCGTTGGTGACCGCGGCGTCGCCGACGGCCACGCCGCGCCGCTTGAGCTCGGCGCGCACCTCGGGGATGGGGACCAGGCCGCCGAGGCGCTGGCTGGCGTCGAGCTCGCTCACGATCGCGACGATGACGGCGCGCAGGGCCGCGGGCTCGATCGCCACCGCCGGGGTCTCGAGGATCGCGACCCGGGCCGACAGCGCCGCCACCGCAGCCTCGAGGGCGGCCAGGCGAGCGGCCGGCGTCACGGTCGACTTCTTCGCCGGCGGCTTCGGTGCCGGCAGCGCCGCGCGATGGGCCGCGCCCGCGGCGGTCAGCCCGACCAGCACCACGCGGCCGTCCTTGCGGGTCTCGACCCAGCCGGCCCCGATCAGCGTAGGCAGCGCGGCCGCGATCCCGCGCACCTTGCCCGCGGCCGTCTCGACCCCGGGCTCGAGCTTGGTGAGAAACCTCTCGACGCTGGCGACCATCGCCGCCGATCGTACGACGTCGGACCACCCGTCGTCACCCCGCAGGATCGAAGGTGTTCGATCGACCGGCTTCCTGATCGGTCAGGCGCTCGACGGTGACCGCGTGCACCGATCGAGGCGGCGATCGAGGCGGCGATCGGGCGTGTTAGGTTTCGCGACATGGACGCGGCCCCCGCCAACGCTCACGATCGCGCCTTCTTCGGGCATCCGAAGGGCCTGATGACGCTCTTCTTCACCGAGATGTGGGAGCGCTTCAGCTTCTACGGCATGCGCGCGTTCCTGGTGATCTACATCGCGACGCCGATCGCCAACGGTGGCCTCGGTGAGAGCAAGGCGACCGCCGGCATCATCTACGCGATGTACGGCTCGCTGGTCTACCTGATGAGCCTGCCCGGCGGCTGGCTCGCCGATCGCGTCTTGGGCCAGCAGCGCGCCGTCATCTACGGTGGCGTCGTCATCATGGCCGGCCACATCGTGCTGGCGCTGCCGACCCACGCGTCGTTCTTGCCCGGCCTCGGCCTCATCATCCTCGGGACCGGCCTGCTCAAGCCCAACGTGTCGACCATCGTCGGCATGCTCTACGACAAGAACGATCCCCGCCGCGACGGTGGCTACTCGATCTACTACATGGGCATCAACGTCGGCGCGTTCATCGCGCCCTTGGCCTGCGGCTACCTCGCGCAGTCGGCCGGCTTCCGCGGCCACCTCGCCAACTGGGGCATCGACCCCAACTACGCCTGGCACTTCGGCTTCGGCGCCGCCGCCATCGGCATGGGCGCCGGGGTGATCCAGTTCATCGTCGGCAAGAAGGACCTGCACGGCGCCGGCGCCGAGCCCACGCCGCGCCCCGCGGTGCGCACCGCCCAGCCGATGTCGACCCTGCTCGTGGTCGTGGTCGCGGTCGCCGCCGCCATCATCACGCTCTTCGCGATCTGGCGGTTGTCGTCGGGCTTCACCAAGGAAGCCATCGCCGACTCGTTCGGGGTCGGCCTCGCCACCATCGGCCTCGCGGTCTTCGTGATCATGCACCAGGTCATCGCGGCCGACGCCAGCGAGCGCGCCCGCGTGCTGGCGATGGCGGTGCTGTTCGTCGGCTGCGTCGCGTTCTTCGGCCTCTTCGAGCAGGCCGGCTCGACCTTGTCGTTCTTCGCCGAGGATCACACGCGCCGCAGCGTCTTCGGCATCGACTTCCCGTCGAGCTACTGGCAGTTCGTGAACGCGGCCTGGGTCATCATCCTGGCGCCGATCTTCACGTTGCTGTGGGTCTTCTTGGCCCGCCGCGGCAAGGAGCCGTTCTCGGTCAACAAGTTCGCCATCGGCATGGTCATCGCGGGCCTCGCCTTCGTGATGCTGCTCCCGGCCATCCCTGCCATCGACCGCGGCGAGAAGACCAGCCCGCTGTTCCTCATCGTCTATTACCTGTTCGCGACCACCGCCGAGATGTGTGTCTCGCCGGTCGGCCTGTCGGTCATGAACAAGCTGGCGCCCGATCGGCTGGCCAGCTTCGTCATGGGCATCTGGTTCCTGGCGATCTCGATCGGCATCTACTTGGCCGGTCGCGCCGAGGTCGAGGCCGGCAAGCTGGCCCACTACCTGGGCTGGGGCACCGCCGGCCTGTTCTACCTGATCATGATTTTCGCAGGGATCGTGGCGGTCGCGCTGTTCGCAGTGGCCGGCCCGGTGCGCCGCATGCTCGAGGGCCTGCCTCAGGCCACCGTCCGCAAGTAGCGAGTCACTTCACGACGATCGCGACCGTCGCGCCCTGGCACACGCCGTTCTCGGATAGCTGTAGCTGCGACGCGGTGCCCGCGGGCACGGTCACGTCGTAGCGCTTGGTCGCGCTCGAGCACACCTCGTCGGAGATGCCGGCCGTGCCGCCGGTGTCCTTGAGGTAGCCGATCGAGATGCAGGCCTCGTCCTTCGGCGTGGTCACGGTGACGTCGAAGTGCAACGCCGCGCCGGCCGGCAGCTCGAGCTTGGCGTAGCCGCTGGTGTGGCACCCGAGCGCGGCGGTGATGGTGTCGCCGCGCTCGTACTTGACGGCATCGGCCATGGTGTCGCCGAGCGGGCCCTTGGCCGCGCCGCCCCCGCCGCCCCCGCCGCCGCCACCGGTCGAGGTCCCCTTCTTCACCATGCTGCAACCAGCGAGCGCCACGAACGCAAAGACAAAGAGCTTGGTCATGCACGGGTAGAGACGCCCGCGCCCGAGGCGTATCGGACTAAAACGTGCGCTCGTTGTCGACCCAGTAGCCGGTGGTGTCGCCGGGCGGGTGGAGCGGCGTCAGCGTGCAACCCGTGGTCACGCCCCCGACGACCTGGACCGTCGCGTCGACGACGCGCCAGATGTCACCGGCGCTGCTGCCCGGGGTGTCGAAGTTGGGCAGCGCGTTGGGCGCCGCGCCGTAGCTCGCGCGCAGCACGCCGCCGCAATACACGTTGATGAGCGGATGCACCGTCGGATCCCCCGAGCCGCTGAAGCTGTAGTAGTGCGTCATCACGCGGAAGGTCTCGCCGTCGGCCGGGTTGTCGACGTTGATGTTCTCGGGCGTGCCGTTGTTGCTGATGCTGTCGATGTCGAGGCGCGGGTTCCGGCAGTACCCGAGCGCCTGCCAGGTCGTGCCCTGGGGGCCACCAACGCACTCGGCGAGCGGGCTGTTGGGATAGCCCCACGGCACGCCGGCCGCGCTGCTCGACGCGCAGTTGCCGTAGTAGCAGTCGTCGTTGGTGTCGAACCACGCGGTCGTGGTGCCCGGGCGGTGCAGGTGCAGGTCGAGATCGGTCTGCGCCGAGCGGTCCGAGCACAGCTCGATGCGCAGGCCCGGGTTGGCGACGTGCACGATGAACGTGCAGACGTAGACCTGCCCGCCGACCGCGGTGATGCGGACGCGCACGGTGTAGTCGCCCGACAGGGTCGGTCGCAGGGTCAGCACCGCGGTGTCGGCGCCCGACAGCGTGAAGGTCTGGCGCACCGGGTTGGTCGTGGTGAGGAAGAGCTGATCGCAGGGGCCGCCGCTGACCTCCCAGCTGTACGACTGCACGGTGCCGGCGAAGAAGCCCGACGCGTCGATGGTGTACTCGACGAAGGGCGAGCCGTCAGGCAACGAGCCCGGCGCCGGGCAGGCCAGCAGCACGGTGCCGCACGCCGGGTTGTCGTCGGTGCAGCCGTTGCAGTTGTTGTCGAGCCCGTCGCAGGCCTCGACGCCCGGCGACAGGCCGCCGGTGCAGGCGCCCCAGCCGGTGCCCGCGGTGTTGCAGGTCTGGTTGCCGTCGATGCACGCGCCGACGTCGCGGCGACCCGGCGGTCCGCGGAAGCAGGCCTGCACCGAGCCGGGCGAGCACGCGCAGCCCTCGTCGGACTGGCCGTTGCAGTTGTCGTCGGCGCCGTTGCCGCACACCTCGGTCGCGAGGCAGCCGTCGGCCACCGGCGTGGTGCAGGTGCCGTTCTCGCAGGCGTCGCCCTCGCCGTCACCGTCGGCGTCGGCCTGGGTGGGGTTGCTCACCAGCGGGCAGTTGTCGCAAACCTGACCGACGCCGTCGCCGCCGCCGGCCTCGCCATCGCCGTCGGCCTGGTCCGGGTTGTTGACGAGCGGGCAGTTGTCGAACGCGTCGGCCACGCCGTCGTCGTCGCCGTCCTCGCAGACGTCGCCGGCACCGTCGCTGTCGAGGTCTTCCTGGCCCGGGTTGGCGTTGACCGGGCAGTTGTCGCAGACATCGCCGACCCCGTCGTTGTCGCCGTCTTCCTGGCCCGAGTTGGCGGCCATCGGGCAGTTGTCGTCGCTGTCGAGCGTGCCGTCGCCGTCGCTGTCCTCGCAGGCGTCGCCGACGCCGTCGTGGTCCTGATCGGCCTGATCGGGATTGAAATCGGCAGGACAGTTGTCGCAGGCGTCGCCCACGCCGTCGCCGCCCTTGCCGCCGCCCTTGCCGCCGCCGAGCAGCCGGAAGCCGTTGTTGCCGTCGTTGTCTTCCTGGCCCGGGTTGTCCACCGTCGGGCAGTTGTCCTGGTTGTCGAGGAGGCCGTCGCCGTCGGTGTCGTCGCAGGCGTCGCCCATGCCGTCGCTGTTGAGGTCTTCCTGATCGGCGTTCTCGTCGGTCGGGCAGTTGTCGCAGGCGTCGCCGAGGCCGTCGCCGTCGGTCTCGAGCTGCGACGGATCGGCCACGGACGGGCAGACATCGCAACGGTCGCCGAGGCCATCACCGTCGGCGTCGGCCTGCGCGGGATCGTTGAGCAACGGGCACACGTCACAGGCGTCGCCGACGCCGTCGGGGTTGGGCCCGCCGGGTCGGATCGTGACCGCGTCGTTGACGGCGGCGAAGATGGCGGCGCTGCGACCAGCCAGGCCGACGCCGACGGTGCCGTCGAAGTTCTCGATGCCCTGGGTGTGCGGGCGTGCGGTGGACTGGCAGCTCGCGCACTGTAGCTCGATGACACCGGTGGTCTCGTGCAGGATGATCTGCCCGGTCACCGGCAACGCGCCGTCGGAGTGGTGGCCGACCCCGTTCCACGACACCACCAACTCGCGGTCGGGCGCGACGCCCACGGTGCCGTAGGTGATCGTGCCGTTGGGCGTCGTGACCGCGGTGTTGAGGTCGACCCAGAACAGCGCGACCAGCCCGTTGGGGGTCACCGCGTCGGGCAGCGGGTCGCCCTGGCAGCAGCCGCCGTCAGTGTCGCCAAAGGTGATGAACCCGTTCACCGAGACGTTGAACTGGGTCACCGACCGGCCGAAGAAGTCGAAGCCAAAGCCGATCTCGAGGGGCGGCGACACGGTGTCGTCGCCGGCGACCGCGACCGTGGTCGGCACCGGCCGCAGGAGGAACTTGGAGGTCTCGGCGACCGGCGTCAGGTCGACGTCGGTGTCTTCCTGCCCGAGGTTCGCGACGGTCGGGCAGTTGTCGGTGGTGTCGGCGATCGAGTCGTTGTCGTCGTCGGCGTCGCAGGCGTCGCCTTGCGAGTCAGAGTCGTGGTTCTCCTGGCCCGGGTTGGGGTTGTCGGGGCAGTTGTCGACGGTGTCGTCGACGCCGTCGCCGTCACGATCGCCGGTATTACCGCCGGAATCGAGCTCGGCGTCGACACCGGCGTCGAGGATGGGACGAGCGTCGTCGCTACAGGCAACGAGCACGAGCGCGAACGTGGCGGCGGCGTACGCAGCGCCCTGGCGGATGCGAAATTTCATGGAGAACCCCCAGGCCGATCCTAATGAATCGGTGCCGGCCCTCACAACCACCACGGGTGTCGTTCCGCACTCACACCAGGCTCGCGCACGTCGATGCGAACCGCGTCACGGCTCGGGGTCGTCGACCTTTTGCGCGTAGCCACGAATCGGCGGATCCGGGTCAGCCTTGGAACGTACTCGCACGATCGAGCCGGGCGCCTCGACCACGCCGGCCGCCATCGACCAGCCCGCAGGCACCTGCGGATCCGAGAAAAAATACAGCCAGCGGGCGTCGAGCGGGGCCAGGTTCACGCAGCCATGGCTCTTGGGCCAGCCGAAGCGGTCGTGCCAGTAGGAGGTGTGGAGCGCGAGGCCCTTCTCGGGGCTGAAGAACTGGGTCCACGGCACGGTCGCGACCGAGTAGGGATCCTCGCCGGTCAGGCCCTTCATGTCGGCCTCGGCGACCTTCTTCCAGATCCGGTACACGCCGGTCTCGGTCGGCGTGTCCTTGAGCCCGGCCGACACCATCGTCGCGTACACCGGCAGATCGCCCTCGTAGGCCACCAGGATCTCCAGATCGAGATCGACGTCCATCCAGCGCTCGCCGGGCTTCACGCCAGCGGGCACCGCCACCGGCATGGCGACCCGGACCTCGCGCGCGTCGATCCACTGCGACTCGCCGATGCGGTACGCGACGATCGTGCCGTTGTCCTGCGACGTCTCGAGGATGGGCACCGCGGTGCGCTGGCTGAGCTGGCCGCGCGTGCCACCGCCCTTGGCGGCGCCCCGGGTCCACGCCTTGGTGCCACCGCCGCGCGGCCACACGAACGCGAGCGGCAAGGTCAGGCCGGTGTCGTCGCCGAGGCGGACCCCCTGGTACCGGCTGGGCTTGTGCTCGCGGATCGCCGTCTTGGGCAGGTACTCGTCGGCGCCCTTCTCGATCTTCCAGAACACCTTGCCGGCGGCGGTGAGCTCGCCGTACTTGCGGACGTTGACCGAGCCGAGCAGCGGGCGCCCGCGCTCGAGACCGACCGAGGTCGCGGCCTCGAGGATCGACGCGCGATCGGCGTCGTCGTCGGGCGTCGTCGTCGGGCTGGCATCGGGCGGGGCCGGCTTGCCCTTGTCCTTGCCAGCCTTGGCCTTGCCGGGCTTGCTGTAGACGTAGGTGCCAGCCTCGATGACCTTGCCGTAGGTGCCGGGAACGATCTCGTCGCGAGCGAGGCGAGGCAGCTCGATGCCGCTGGGGCCCTTCGACGACGCCTCGAGGAAGTCGCCGCACACCCAGCCCTGGGGGACGATGGCGTACCAGCGCTTGGTACAGCCGGCGCCGGTCGCGGCGTCGCGCCAAGCGACCCGGGTGTCCTGGGCCACGGTGCCGATGCGCTTGGCGCTCTCGTCGGGACCAAGCCGGGCCGCGACCGTGCGAATCAGGCGTAGCGAGCGGGTGCCGGGCGGGAACTCGGGCCGCGGCGGCGGCGGCGGCGTCACCGTCACGCTCGGGCCAGCATCCTCGACGACGGCGGGCGCAGCGTTGGGGCTCTTGCTGCCGCAGGCGGCCACCGAGACCAGCAGGATCATCGCGAGTCGCACACCCTGGTGGTAGCACAGTGATACGCTGCTCGAGCGATGAAGCTCGGGGAGATGCTGGTCCGCGACGGTCGCCTCACCGAGGCGCAGATCGACGAGGCCGTCGAGCTCCAACAGCGCAGCGGCGGTCGCTTCGGCACCGTGCTGTTCGAGATGGGCGTGATCGATCTCGACGCGCTCAC
>Ga0105048_10000832_pt1 | contig 48968 bp, 46 predicted proteins | sample MAT05_FD_78382 | JGI IMG/M metagenome (GOLD analysis project Ga0105048, IMG submission 78382) | Freshwater microbial communities from Lake Fryxell liftoff mats and glacier meltwater in Antarctica - MAT-05 | ecosystem: Environmental > Aquatic > Freshwater > Ice > Liftoff microbial mat | place...
AAAGGCCAGCAGGTTACCAGTATAAATGACTATTTCCTTGTAGACGTTGATAAATTTTATGGTATAGAATATGAAGAATTTCCCAGCCAGATAGCACAGGTAGCCATGTGGCTGATGGATCACCAAATGAATTCGCAGGCAAGTATTGACTTTGGAGAGTATTACAAACGCATCCCATTAAAAAAGAGTGCCACTATTATACATGGGAACGCCTTGCGGATTGATTGGCAAAGCCTGTTGGTTCCACAACTAAGCGATCTGTGGAATAAAGAAGATGCGGATAATTTGAGGTACAATTATATTTTTGGTAATCCGCCGTTTATTGGAAAGAGCCTTCAAAATGAAGCACAGAAAAAAGACATGGAATTAATTTTCCAGGGTGTAAATGGAGCCGGAGTATTAGATTATGTAGCAGCATGGTATATAAAAGCAGCGCAGTACATTACTACAGATGGTGATGTTGTAACAAAAAGTGCTTTTGTAAGCACTAACTCTATTTCCCAAGGAGAGCAAATTGGAATTCTATGGAATGAACTCTTTAATAAATACCATTGTAAAATACATTTCGCCCACAGAACATTTAGTTGGAGCAATGAAGCAAAAGGAAATGCAGCAGTGCATGTAGTTATTATCGGATTTGCTAATTATGATACTGCTGAAAAAAGAATTTTTGAATACGAAAATATTAAAGGAGAACCGCACGAAATAAGGGTAAAAAATATAAACCCGTATTTAGTTGAAGGAAAAGATCTAATAATTATTAAACGAACAAAACCAATCTGTAACGTATCCGAAATATCCTTTGGAAGCATGCCTAATGATGGAGGAGGATTAATATTTAATGATGAAGAAAAAATCAATTTTCTTAAAAATGAACCCCTTGCCGAAAAGTATATTAAACCGCTATTAAGCGCACATGAATTTATTAATGGCGAAAAACGATGGTGTTTGTGGTTAGTAGATGCAAAACCCGGCGATATTAAACGTTTACCGGAAGTTATAAAGAGAATCAACGACGTAAAAGAACACAGAATTAAAAGCACTAGAAAAGCAACAAAAAAATTGGCCGCTTTCCCTTTTTTATTTGGTGAGATTAGACAACCAAACACTGATTACATATTAATTCCAAGACATTCTTCAGAAAATAGAAAGTATATACCTATTGGATTCTTTACTAAGGATTTCATTGCAAGCGATAGTTGCTTATTTATTTCAAATGCGTCAAAATATCATTTTGGATTATTGAATTCATCAATACATATGACATGGGTAAAATATACTTGCGGCAGGATTAAAAGCGATTTTAGATATTCCAATGAGATGGTATACAACAACTACCCCTGGCCAGAAAACCCAACCGACAAACAAAAAGAAGCTGTGGAAAAAGCAGCACAAGGGGTATTAGATGCCAGGGCGGTTTTTCAGAACCCACTTTCGGGCGGCAAGGGGGCGAGCCTGGCAGATTTATACGACCCGAATACCATGCCGCCGTTACTAACGAAGGCACACCAGCAATTAGATAAAGCTGTGGATGTATGTTATCGCAGCCAGCCCTTTTTAAATGAAACAAAAAGGATTGAGTTTTTATTTGAGTTGTACGATAAATACACGGCGGGGTTATTTGTAAAAGAGAAAAAAGCCAAAATAAAAAAAATTAAAATTTCTTAAATGCACCGATCAGCATTTTTAAAAAAATTAATAGCTTCAGTTGTCATTGGTAAACTGCCCTTATCCATTACAAAAGAGTTTAGAAAAATTTATTTGTTGCAATGTTTCGTTGCAGGTTTCCGGCATTACGAGGGCATGCAGTTGCTGAGCGGCATGAAGGAGGGCAACTTACTTGAACTGGTAAGAGAGCCGCAAAATGAATATGATGATTGCGCCATTGCGCTGCATTGGCAGGGCAAAAAAATAGGTTTTATTCCTGCATCGGTCAATGAAATGTTGAGTTACTTATTAGATGCTGAAGCATTGAGTTTATTTGCCATTATTACTCATTTGGAAAACAATGCCCAACCCTGGGAAAACGTAGCCGTGGCTGTTTATTTTGTACAGGAAGTAAATAAAGACCTGCCGGCACATGCCAGCTATCTTACCCGGATAGAGGCGCCTCATTATAGAACTTTACACAGAAATAAAGAAAAGCTAAAGCAAAAAACGCAGCCTACAATGGAACAGCTTTTTGACGATACAAACAGGGTGATTAATTTGGATGCTATTCCAGGTGAACAGTACGAGGCAAAAGAACACTTTGAAAAATGGTACGGTAAATATCCAGTTGTAATTGATAAGCCAGGTCGGTATGTGCAGATAAAAGATGATGGCATTTATACTTATATGTATGATATAAGTGATGATATCAACATGGTACAAGATGATAAAGGGAATGAATTTTTAGAGTTTTTTTTGGTGTGAAAGGATTGAATTTATATTTGACATATAGGGTTGGAGAATTAATAGGTAGTGATTCAAAAAAAGTTGTCTGGATAATACATATCCCTAAACATTTACCAAGAAAGCCAGTGCTAGCCCACAAAGTTGGTTGGCAAAGAATTGGAGACAGTTTAACTAAAATAACGGACGAACGTGAGGGCAAAATTTTGACAGAGCCGTTTTATAAAATAGAAGACTGGAGTGCAATGATATGTGAAGATGCAACCATAGAAGATTTGGAAGAAGAGGCTATTAATATAGCAAGAGAAAATTATCCAAGTAAATTTCCAGAAAAGAAAACTGAAATAGCGAGCTGGAGTAATATAACATTTTTAAACAAAGCTAAAATAACAATCAAAGGCAAAATCACCCGCACAGCAATTTTATTATTAGGCAAGCCCGAGTCTGAATATTTGCTGTGAAGAGCCGATTCAAAAATAAGATGGATATTAAAGGATAAAGCTGGTATTGAGGTTGACTACCAGATTTTTCCAATCCCTTTTTTAACAACTGTAACCAAAGTTTATGAGAAAATAAGAATTTTAAAATATAGATATATTAAAGAGGATAACTTATTTCCAGAAGAGGTTTCTAAATATGAACCATACTCCATAAGGGAAGCTTTGAATAATTGTATTGCCCATCAAGATTATGAAATGGCTTCACGAATTAATGTAGCTGAGTTTGATGACATGCTTATATTCTCAAATGTGGGTTCATTCATTCCGGGTTCAATTAATGCTGTAATTGATAATGATTCTCCGGAAGAACAATATAGAAACCCCTTTTTGGCAAATGCTATGTTGAATTTAAAAATGGTTGATACGATTGGGAGTGGCATTAGAAAAATTTTCGCTATACAGAGACAAAAAATTTTTCCCGATGCCCGACTACAATTTTTCAAATAACAAAGTTGAATTAACCATTATCGGTAAGGTCTTAGCCATTGAATACGCAAAAGCTTTAAGTTTAAATCCCGATTTAAATTTGCACCAAATAATTTTGTTGGATAAAATTCAAAAAAAAGCGTGCTAATGAAATCCCAAAAGAAGAAGTTGCAGACCTAAGACATAAAGGATTAATTGAAGGCAAATACCCAAATTTAATTATTTCCGAAAGAGTTGCAGTAAAAGCTAAGCAGGTTGGTTTATATTTAAAAAATAGGGGATTTGACAAAGAATGGTATCAGAAACTAATAATTGAATTTATTGAGAAATCTAGTGAAGGGGCATCTAAAAAAGACATTAGACATTTACTGTGGGAGAAATTACCAGATATTCTTTCTATAACTCAAAAGGAGAATAAATTATCAGATTTATTAAGTGTTTTAAGATTAAAAGGTAAAATTGAGAATATAGGAAGTGATTCTAAACCTTGTTGGAGAATAAAAAGCTAAAACTTTCAGAGAACTTTCAGAGAACTTTCAGAGAGGTTTCAGAGAATTTTTTAATGAAAAAATATTAAACTAAATAACGCTTTCAGAAGAAGAACTTTTATGGCATGGTAATTACCTCGCCTATGCATTTGTTTTTAAAAAAGGCAAATGGATAAGAACTGACTACGATCCCTTTGAAACGGGAATTGAACCTGTTCGAAAAGGAAAAATAAAGAAAGCTTTGGTAACAAAGAAAATAATGCCCAATGAGCGACAATAATAAAACCGTTGCGGCACACGTTGAAACTATGCTTTCATATATACAGTTCCTTTCTTTTCTCCTGCTTTACCAATCATTTTCTGCTGTACCAATAGTTGAATATCTTTTTTGATTGTATTGATAGAGGTTTCCGGAAATGCTTTGTCAACATCTGCTAATTTAACAGGTTGATTTTTATCAACAAACTGTAATATCAGATGTTGCCGTTCATTGATATAATTGCCAACCGCTTTATATGCTCCATACTTTTTCTCTAATTTTTCAATTAATTTTTCAAGGCTGCTTAAAAAAAACAACATCCACTCATTGATAATCTCTTTTTCAGACCCCCTTTCTTTTTGCCCATTCATCAATGCCTGGTAATACTCTTTTTTTCTTTCTTCAATAATATGCTCCAAAGAAATGTATTGTGCAAAACCATATCCTTCTTTTAAAAGTAATAAAGTTGTAATCAATCTTGATAATCTGCCATTACCATCCTGGAATGGGTGGATAGATAAAAATTCATATACACATAAACCGATAACCAATAAAGGGTGGACAGATTGTTTTACTAAAGATGTGTTTACCCAATCAATCATTTCCTGCATTTCTTTCTGGGTAAGATGCGGTGCAGTCGTTTTGAAGATGGTCCGCTGGCTTCCGTCAGGATAATTTGCAACAACAGTATTGGGTAAGTTTTTATATTCCCCTTTATGTCGTTGGTCTTTGCTGCTATATTTTAATACTATGGAATGTAACTGTTTGATATAAGATGCTGATAGCGGAATACCCGCAGCATGATCAAGGATTAAGTCCAATGCTTCATAATATCCAAATACTTCCTCCTCATCCCTGCTTTTAAAGGTTGTTATCCTTATATTTCTAATGAGTGCCTGCACCTCCTCATCTGTTAAAATAGCACCCTCAATTCTGGTTGATGAACCAACACTTTTAACGGTCGCAATTTTTCTTAATTCCCTTAAATACCGGTCATTTCTATTTTCAATGTTACCCCATTTACCCTTAAAGGCATCAATTTTTCCAATTTGCCGGATTATTTTTTGCATTGTTACTGCATCAAATGAAATTTTAGCTATAAACATATATTCTTATTATATCCTCAAATTATCCATAAAGCTACAATTTTTATTAAAAATATCTATATTTTATCCTTAAATTATCCTTATTCCCTTTGGTTGGAAAAAATAAACATGGAGCTACTACAGTATGTTAGGGTATTATTTCTCTACTATTCAAGAACTTCATGAAAATAGAAAACCCTTGCAATAAGGGTTTCAAATTTTACTTGGTGGTCCCGGCGAGAATCGAACTCACATCTAAAGTTTAGGAAACTTCTATTCTATCCATTGAACTACGGGACCCTGTGCAATACTGAATTCAAAAGATGAATTTAGAATTGCGGCTGCAAAAGTAAGGAACTACACAATAGCTTCCAACACTCATTCGCAATTCGTTCTCCGGGATTCGCAATTCGTAATTTTCTACGCCCTATCTTTGCCATCCAAAAAAATTTTGACTATGAAGTGGCTGAACCCCATTATTAAGCACCGGCTCTGGATAGGCATTGTACTGCTGGCGCTGGCTGTTTTCACTAATATACAGGCTGGTTTCTGGCCTTCGTTTGTGTTATACCTAGTGGCAGTAATATTAATTGTGGGACATTTTGTTTTTGGCCCCATGCGGCTCATACAGGAACACATGGAAACCGGTAATATGGAAGGCGCCAAAAAAGTAATTGATTCCATCTGGTTCCCGGCCCTGCTGATAAAACCCATCCGTTCTGTTTATTATACCGTAAAAGGAAACCTGGATATGGCCAACCAGAATTATGACAGCGCCGAAATAAACCTTAAAAAAAGCCAGCAATTAATGAGTGGCGGTGGTTTACTGGGCGACCAGATGAAGCAGGCCGAAGGTGCCAACAAATTGCAATTGGGCATGCTGGCCATGCAAAAAGGCGACATGAAACAGGCCGAAAGCTACATCCGGGGCGCAATCCGTGCAGGACTACCCGATAAAGAAAACCAGGCAGCAGCTTTTTTGCAACTGTCCTCTATCATGATCAATAAAAGGGAATTTAAAGCAGGCAAAGATTTTTTCAGAAAAGCCAAAGCACTAAAACCAACCACTCCCCAGCTTGCCGACCAGATAAAACAAATGGAAAAATATATCAGCCGGATGCCGGGATAAAAAATAACGGGCATAAAAAAAAGGGATATTCTGGTGGAGTATCCCTTTTTTTATCGATGGGTTAGTCATAAGTTACGTGATGAATAAGCGGGGAAAATCATTACATAACCAGCACTAAGTTAACTATTTAAACCAAGTATTGCAATTTTTGGCTGTTGCCCTTTGCAAACAATTGTTCCACTCTTTTAAAACGAAAATCAAAAATCCCTTTTAACTGGTTACCCACAAATAAGCTGTTGGCAATATCTCCCAAAAACCAGAATGGCAGTTTGTAATGCACAATATCTGTCATCTCCACGCCGTCATTCACTGCTTTAAAATGGTGCTGGTGATGCCACATACTGTAAGGCCCAAAGCGTTGCTCATCCACAAAATATTTTTGGGGCTCCACATGCGTAATCTCTGTCATCCAGTACAACGGAATGCCCAGCACAGGTTTCACTTTATACTCAATGATCTGCCCGGGATACATTTTTTCGCCATGGTGTTTTGAGATAACAGTAAAGCCCATATTCGCAGGTGTGATGTCTTTCAGGTTGCCGGGGCTGCTGAAAAAATCCCAGGCTGCTGCCAGGCTGATGGGTAAATGCTGTACTGTCTTAAAAGAATACACTTTGCTCATTGCTTTAATTTTTTACATTAACAATAATCAAAGCTATTTGTTTTCTTTGTACCCGGCATCAATCATTCTATTCAGGTTCAGTGGCGTCGCACACTTGTGCATTATATCTGTATTCAGCGATATAATCATTCAGTAAGCATCTCCCGGGCATCAAACCTCAGTCTTTTTAGTATCATGCAAAACTACCGTCAGCTCCTGGAGCAAAAATTTACCGAAGCCTACCGGCAGCTCAACCCACAACAACGCATAGCCGTAGATACCATCGAAGGACCCGTAATGGTGATTGCAGGGCCAGGCACCGGCAAAACACAGATACTGGCGGCCAGGATCGGCAAAATTTTACTGGACACAGATGTGCTGCCGGAAAATATCCTTTGTCTTACCTACACCGATGCCGGCGCCATCGCGATGCGGCGGCGGTTGCAACAGTTCATAGGGGCAGATGCTTACAAAGTAAATATCTACACCTTTCATGCCTTTTGCAACGATGTGATTCAGGACAACCTATCGTTGTTTGAAAAAACTTCTTTAGATGCTATTTCCGAACTGGAGAATATCCAGCTCTTTAAAACACTCATTGACAGCTTTCCAAAAAGCCATCCGCTCAAAAGATACCGCGGCGATGTATACTTTGAGATCAATAACCTGCGGAACCTTTTCTCCTCCATGAAAAGAGAAGGCTGGACCCCCGACTTCATCAAACAAAAAATTGACGACTATTTGACAGACCTTCCGCTGAGGGACGAATTTGTGTACAAACGAAAATACAAACAGTTCAATGCCGGCGACCTGAAGCAGGATAAGATAGCCGAAGAAAAAGAACGCATTGAAAAACTACGGGCTGCAGTAAACGAATTCGAACATCACCAGCAACTGATGCGCCAGCGCAACCGGTACGATTTTGATGATATGATCAACTGGGTGTTAAAAGTATTTGAAGAAAACAAAAATGTATTGGCTGCCTACCAGGAAAAATTCCAGTACATACTGGTGGATGAATTCCAGGATACCAGCGGTACACAAAACAGGCTGGTGCAGTTGCTCATCAACTACTGGGATAAGCCAAATGTGTTTGTTGTGGGCGATGATGACCAGAGTATTTACCGCTTCCAGGGAGCCAACGTGGAAAACATGCTGGAGTTTGCCAACACCTACAGTAAAGATTTAACAACAGTGGTACTCACCAGCAACTACCGCAGCACCCAGCCCATCCTGGATATTTCAAAAACGCTGATCAATAAAAATGAAGAACGGCTGGTAAAACAAATTAACGGGCTTAGTAAAGAGTTAATCTCCGCCAATACTAAAATCAACCAGCTTACCAACCAGCCTGCGATCATAGAATACAATTCGGTAAGAGATGAAATGGCGGGTATTACCAACAAAGTATACAACCTGTTGCAGGAAGGCACCGGCCCGGGAAAAATTGCCGTCATTTATAAAGAGAATAAATACGGCGAAGCGCTGGCAACTTACTTCCGGCTAAAGGGCATACCGGTTTACAGCAAACGAAGCATTAATATCCTGGAACAGCCTTTTGCCAAAAAGATCATCCAGTTATTGAGATACCTGGATGCAGAACATGACATCCCTTACGGTGGCGATGAAACGCTTTTTGAAATTTTACACTACGATTTTTATCAAATTCCACCCATAGCCATCGCACAACTTACGGTGGAAGTAAACCAGAAAAAATACGGCGGTGAGCAAACGTCTATCCGGAAATTATTATCAGACAAAGCTAACAGTGCCCCCAAAAATTTATTTGATACCGGCATTCACCAGGGTCTCAAAAATATCAGCAACAGCATCGAGCAACTGATTGCCGATGCAGCCAACCTGACCCTGCAGCAGTTATTTGACCAGGTGATCCGGAAAGCTGCTGTACTTACCTACATTATGCAAAGCAATGAAAAGATCGGGTTGATGCAGTTGCTGACCGCCTTATTTGATTTTATAAAGGATGAAAGCAGCCGCAACCCGGCGCTGAACCTGAAAGGACTTGTTGACATTATTGACCTGATGGAAAAAGAAGGCCTCCCGCTGCCCATGATACAGGTGGCAGGCAGCGACCGGGGGGTGAACCTCTTAACAGCGCATGGCAGTAAGGGTCTTGAATTTGAATATGTATTTTTTTCGGGCACCAATGCATCTTCATGGGAAAAGAAACGCAAACCCGGCGGTGGTTATAAACTGCCCGATACCATGTTTGCTTCACAGCCAAATGCAGGTGACGATGAAGAACTGAGGCGGCTTTTCTATGTGGCGCTCACCCGGGCAGAAAAACACTTAAACATCTCGTATGCAAAATATAAAAATGACGGAAAGGAAATGGAACCATCCATGTTCATTGCCGAAATATTAGAACAGCACGGGTTACCGGTTGAAAAAATAACATTGTCGGCTGAGGAGATGATGGAATTCCAGGCATTGCAGTTTACGGCACAGGCGCCGGAGATAGAAAAAACGGAAGAAGATCTTATCAGTGCTTTGCTGGAAAAATTTGCAATGAATGTAACAGCACTCAACAGCTACCTGAAATGTCCCTTAGGATTTTATTACCAGAACCTGATCCGGATTCCGTCGGGTAAAAATGAAGCAACAGAATTTGGAAGTGCCATTCATCATGCCCTCGAAAAATTATTCAGGAAAATGTCTGCCCGGCCAGGCCATTCGGACGGGCAGGATGGCAAGAAAGAAACTTTTCCCTCCAAAGAAGAAATGATCGGCGACTTTAACTGGTATATGCACCGCCACCGGGAAAATTTTACCAAAGAAGCTTTTGAACGAAGATTGGAATACGGCGATGAGGTACTCCGCAATTATTACGATAAATATATCAACAACTGGAACAAAGTGGTGGCGGTGGAAAGGAATATCCGGGGTGTGGTGGTAAACGGTGTACCATTGAAAGGCAAGCTGGATAAACTTGAATTCAACGGCAGGGAAATAAATGTGGTTGATTACAAAAGTGGTGATATAGACAAAGCCATCCCAAAAATGAAAGGGCCCGGCGACAAAGACCCCAACGGCGGCGATTATTGGCGGCAGGCCGTGTTTTACAAATTGCTAATTGATAATTACGAACAGAAAGACTGGAAAGTGATCAGTACCGAATTTGATTTTGTGGAGCCGGATAAGAAAAAGGAATACCGCAAAGAAAAAATTGTGATTACGCCTGCGGATACCGAAACGGTAAAGCAACAGATAAAAACAGTGTGGGATAAAATACAGGCCCGTGAATTTTATACCGGCTGCGGTAAAGAAGATTGCCATTGGTGCAACTTTGTAAAGGACAACAAACTGGCCGTGGCACTACACGATTTGGAAGCGGAGGATATTGAATAAGTTAACAATAATAAGCAGTAAGCCGATAGAAGATTTTACAGGATAATAAAGATTAGCCACAAGTACTTAAACGGCCTCATAAAAAAGGCGTTAAGAAAATTTGAATGTTTGGCGTTAAAAAATGAAATTGATGTTTCAAATCATTGGATTTGCAATTTTTTTGTAAGTCTCACTAAAGTCTGGATATATTCTGGCGACGGAACTGATTTCATTTTAGCCAGACATTCAAATTTTTAGCCTTTTTATGGAGCCTTGATTTTTTGTTACTTTTTTGCATCAAGGCAAAAAAGTAAATGAAGTCTATCCAGGCTGGTTAAGCTTTTGCGGTTAAAGTTCATTATTCTAAGATTTTAAATTGATTTGTTAGTTCAAAAGTTAAATATATTGCAAATGTTTGGCCTCCCTCTCTTTGGGAGAGGGAACGAGGGTGTGGCCAACTAAGTTTGCAATTCAAAAATCACTGATGGGTATTAAATATTTTTTTTATTCTTTAGCACTATTGCCAATTTTTTATTTCACCGCAGTAAGCATAAGCGGTTGTGCCCAGATAGGCATGCCTACCGGCGGGCCGAGAGACAGCATTGCCCCGGTGCTGGTGAATGCAGTGCCTGCAGAAAAAACTACCAATTTTAAAGGTAATAGAATTGTATTCACCTTCAACGAATACATAGATGTGCAGGATGTAATGAACAATGTGCTGGTTTCTCCCTACCCAAAAACCAACCCGCAAATTTCTTTCAAATTAAAAACGGTTACGGTTAAAATAAAAGACACCCTGCAACCAAATACAACGTATGCCATCAATTTTGGCAACGCCATCAGGGATAACAATGAAGGCAACCCGTATAAAAATTTCACCTATGTTTTTTCCACCGGCAATACCATTGACTCACTTAAACTAAGCGGTAACGTAGTATTGGCAGAGTCTGGAAAAGCTGACAGTACCCTGGTGGCCATGCTTTACCGCAATGCTCCCGACTCTGCTGTAGAAACAAAAAAGCCGGATTACCTCGCTAAAATAGACAAGCTGGGCAATTTTACTTTTACTAATTTATCCCGGGGCAGTTATAAGGTCTATGCCCTCAAAGACGGTGATGGCGGCAAAACCTACAATTCCAAAATAGAACAGTTTGCTTTTTATGATGAGGAAGTGACCGTAGCCGACAGTACAGCGCCCGTAACACTCTATGCTTACGCAGAGGAAAAAGATATCAAAAAAATTACGCCTGCTCCCTCCGCCGGCACAACAAAACCGGGCGCAGATAGAAAAATAAAATATACTACCTCACTGGCTGCTTCGTCGCAAAATTTGCTGCACCCGCTCAGCATAAATTTTAGCAAGCCATTAAAAAGCTTTGACGAAAAAAAGATCATCCTTACTGACTCTAACTTCCAAAAAATTAACGGTACTGTACTGTCACTTGACAGTACAAAAAAAATCATCAGCCTGGATGCAAAATGGTATCCGGAATTTGACTACCGGCTTATCATCGACAGCAGTGCAGTATTGGATACCCTTGGCAACCAGCTTGCAAAAACAGATACGATCCGGTTTAGATCAAAGCGGGAAAGCGATTATGGTAACCTGCTGATCCGCTTCACGAATTACGATGCCGCTAAACACCCGGTGCTGCAATTTTTTAAGGGAGATGAAATGCTGAAATCTGTGCCCATTAACAGCACCACCTGGAATGACAGGCTGTTTGAACCCGGCGAATATGAACTGCGCATTTTGTTTGATGCCAACAACAATGGCAAATGGGATCCGGGCAACTACAAAGAAAAACGCCAACCGGAAAAAGCAATCACCCTGGAGAAAAAAATTGCCATCAGGGCAAATTGGGATAATGAAAAGGACGTGGAGTTGTAAAGCAGGTTTAAGGTTTAAAGGTTTAAGGTTGCCGTTCGTGATGGAAACTATGCTTGTAATATAAGGTTTTTAAGCTGGTTTAGCAGGATTGTTCTAATGATTTATTTCTAGTATTTAAAAATCATAAATAAAATTATTCGATAGTAAAAAAATAATCGTATCACTTATCCTTGTGGTTTTTACAAACCTTAAACTTTTAAACCTTAAACTTTAAACCACTTCAACCTTCATCCTATCTTTGCCCGATGATCTTCTCTTCTTCTCTTTTAGAAAATGCAGTGAACGAATTTGCAAAGCTGCCGGGCATTGGAAAAAAAACAGCCCTGCGGTTAGTATTGCATTTAATAAAGCAGGATGAAAGTTCGGTACAGCAGTTCAGTGCCGCCATCGCCCATCTGAGGCAAGCCATTCAGTTCTGCAACCGCTGTCACAACATTTCTGATACTGCAGTTTGCAATATTTGCGGCAACCGTTCCCGTAAGCAGGAGATGATTTGCGTGGTGGAAAATATCCGGGATGTAATTGCCATTGAAAGTACCCAGCAATTCAACGGGCTGTACCATGTACTGGGTGGCATTATTTCTCCTTTAGATGGTATCGGGCCGGAACAGCTCACCATCAACTCGCTCATCAGCCGGATTGAAAATGAACACATTACCGAAATTATTTTTGCCCTCAATGCCAACGTTCAGGGCGATACCACCGTATATTATATTAGTAAAAAGCTGAAGGGCATACCTGTAAAGATTACAACCATTGCCCGTGGTATTGCTTTTGGCGGCGAGTTGGAATATGCAGATGAAATGACGTTGGCCAAAAGTATCAGCAACCGTATCCCGGTTGAGAACTATATTACCACGGGCAATTAGGCGTATTTTTTTCCTGTTCAGATATATTTATTTCCTGCCTGGCATATTTTGCAATTGCCGGGCCGGGAGAGCATATATCTTTATTGTAACAATTGAAACAATGACCAGCAAAACAAAAAAAATTGTATCTGTAATTCTTATTATACTCATCGTGGGTGCTGCTGCAGGGTATTTAATGTGGAATAAGCCACATTTGAACGTGTCCGGTGCAAAGGCTGTAAAAATTGAAGCAGCAATACTATACAATTCATTTATTGCTGACTCCACTGCAGCCAACAAAAATTTTGTTCAGCAGGTACTCGAAATATCAGGTACCGTAAACGGCATTTCAAAAAATCAGCAAAATCAAACCGTGGTATTGTTGAAGACAGCCCTTGAAGGCGCTTCGGTTAATTGCACTTTCGAAGAACAGGTGGATACCATCGCTGTCGGTAGCCGCGTAAAAATAAAAGGCATTTGCAGTGGCATGGGCCAGGGGGATGCAGACCTGGGTATTATGGGTGATCTGTATTTAGTAAGGTGTTACCTCGTAAAATAATTTTTTAATCCTTAGTGTATGAAAGAAAAAAAAGCAGGCTTTATTGTGATGGCGTTTGTGGTTGCTACCCTGTTTTCCTGTAAGCATGACATTCCGGTAAATCCTGCAGTTCCAGGAGACACAACGGGAACGGGCGGTATCTGTTTTGAAAGCGATATACTTCCCATCTTTCAAAGTAATTGCGCCAAAAGTGGTTGCCACGATGCCGTATCCAGGAAAGAAAATTACCAGTTGGATACTTACGCCAATATTGTATCCAGGGGCATTCGGGCAGGCAATGCTGCCAATAGTAAAATATATGAAGTGATCACTGAAACCGATCCTTCTAATATTATGCCGGAGCCGCCCAATGCCCCTTTAACAGCAGCACAAATAAATTTAATCGGTACCTGGATAAATGAAGGAGCAAGAAATACCACCAACTGTTCGGCTGCCTGCGACAGCACCCGGTTTACCTATAGTGCCGCTGTTAAACCCATCCTTCAAACGCACTGCCTGGGCTGCCATAGTGGGGTTGCCGCTGCCGGGGGCTTTATTCCATTAGACAATTACCTGTCAGTAAAAGAGCAAGTCACTTTCAATACACTTTACCCTGCTATTACACATACCGGTGCCAATCCAATGCCTAAAAACGGGAATAAACTGAACGATTGCAAGATCACTGCTATCAGGAAATGGATTGAGGCTGGTGCCCCCAACAACTAAACCCACTGCTCATCATGATGTATCAAAAAATAACAACAAGATTGATTCTTTTCACAACAATGGTAACTGCAGCAGGTTGCTATTATGACAAAGCAGAATTGCTTTACCCCGGCTCTAACCAGCCGGCAGACTGCAGCACCATCGCTGCGACCTTCGGCGCCAATGTATTGCCATTAGTGGTAAGTAAATGCGCTATTGCAACCTGTCATGATGCAACAGCTTCCGGTGGTGTAGTGCTGCAGAATTATTCACAAATAAGCAGTGTTAAAGACAGGATCAATACAAGGGTCGTCGTAGAAAAAACGATGCCCCCAACAGGGCCATTACAACCTGCCGAAATCAATATCCTGCAATGCTGGATAGCTAGTGGGGCACCGAATAATTAATAACCATTTAAAACTTTAAACATATTTATTATGAAAAACCTTTTTGTATTTCCTGCCCTCTTTATTATCTGCAGCAACTCAGCGATTGCTCAAAAACATTATACCAAAAATGGTGAGATCTCCTTTTTTTCCAAAACAAGTATGGAAAATATAAAGGCCGCTAATAGCCAGGTAATGAGTGTGCTGAATATATCCACGGGAGAGTTGCAGTTTTCACTTTTGGTAAAAGGTTTCCATTTTGAAAAAGCTTTGATGGAAGAACATTTTAACGAAAACTACCTCGAGAGTGAAAAACATCCAAGGTCAACCTTTAAAGGAAGCATTGCTGAGATGGGTGCTGTAAATTTTGCAAAAGACGGAACTTACCCGGTAGCAGTTAGTGGTGACCTTACCATTCATGGGGTAACCAACAAGGTTACTACCAAAGGAAGTATCATTATCAAAGGCGGTAAAATTACCGGCACTGCTGTTTTCACTGTTGCGCTGGCCGATTATAATATCAGTGTTCCTAAATTGGTGGAAAAAAATATTGCGAAGACGATAGACATAACAGTGAATTGCCTGTACGATCAAAAAATGTAACTAAAGCAAACCGTTTACTATGCTGCAAAGAAAAATAATATTAATATGGGTAGTGTGGGTCTGCATTACAGGTAAAATAATGGCACAACAGCCAACTGCGGACAGTACCGACCTGATGGCTCAACTGGAGAATGAATCCGCTTCACAAAAAACCATCAATTATACCACGGCTACTTTTAAAACCACCCGGCTCGTTAACGGGCATACGGTGGAAAATGTCGGCAAGGGGGTTCTGGATGTAAAAATTGCCCACCGTTTTGGAACACTCAATAAAGGAGGGTATGAATTATTTGGATTGGATAATGCCACCATGCGGATGGGCCTGGACTATGGTATCACAAACAACCTCATGGTGGGTGTTGGCCGCAGCACCTTTCAAAAAACTTTTGATGCTTTTTTGAAAATGAAATTATTACGGCAGTCAACCGGCATAAGAAATATGCCGGTAACGGTGACCTATGTTGGTACGGCAGCTTTGATGACACTAAAGTGGGGGGATACCAGCCGGAAAAATTATTTCAGTTCCCGTTTGTCTTACACTCACCAGCTCATCATCGGCAGGAAATTTTCTGAAAGCACTTCATTGCAGATCATGCCCACCTTTATCCACCGCAACCTTGCTGAACTGGCATCCGATCCAAATGATCTGCTGGCAATTGGTATTGGCGGCAGGCAAAAGTTAACCAAACGTGTTAGTTTGAATGTGGAATATTACTACCAAATACCTGGATACAAGATAGATGGTACCAGCAATGCTTTATCAGTTGGCTTTGATATAGAAACAGGTGGGCACGTTTTCCAGTTGCATTTCACCAATTCAACCGGCATGACGGAAAAAAACTTTGTCAGCGAAACCTCCGGCAAATGGGAAAAAGGGGATATTCTTTTTGGGTTTAATATTTCAAGGGTATTTACCATTGGTAAAAACTAGAACTATAACATTTCATATCAGTACATAATCTATTTTTTGTTTATCTTGACCCTCAGCATATGGTTAAGAATACACAAATATTGGTATTGGCTGCAGTAATGTTCTTCTCCGCATCTTTTAGTCCGGCTTCAGTATATAAAGTAACTGCAGGTTCTATTTCATTTCGTTCAGATGCACCGCTTGAACTTATTAAAGCAGCAAGTAATGAACTGACAGGTTTATTTGATACGGGTACAAAACAATTTGCCTTCAGGATAAAGGTGAACAGTTTTAAAGGATTCAACAGTGCTCTGCAGAAAGAGCATTTTAATGAAAACTATATGGAAAGTGAGAAGTTTCCATATGCAAGTTTTGAAGGTAAAATGATTGAAGATATTGATTACAGCAAACCTGGTACATACAACGTAAGGGCCAAGGGTAATTTTGTGGTGCATGGTGTTACGCAGGAAAGGATCATAAAAGTTGACCTGTTGATAAAAGAAAAATCAATTTCCCTAAAATCAAATTTTGCCGTTTTGCTAAATGATCACAATATAACCATACCCAAAGTAGTGCATGAAAAATTAGCTTCAGAAATTAAATTGGAAGTGAAGGCGGATATGTCTGCCCGGTAATACAACCTGTATGCAGCAAATACTACGTTTTAATTTTTTACTACTCATTTTTTTGCTGCCATTCATGCAGGACGTTTTTTCCCAGCTCACCGGGTACAAAACATTTTTACCGGAAGAAAACAATGCAAGAATATACACACTCTTTAAAAACAAGGATGGTTATATTTTATCTGGCGGCAGCAATGGCCTCAATAAGTTTGATGGTATCCGCTTTAGAAAAATTGAAACCAGTAATCCTTCTGTTGCCGATACGGTAACAGCTATTTTCCAGGATAATAAAAATGAATTATGGACAGGTTATCAAAGCGGTCGCATTGCCGCAACCATTGCTGGAAAGCTAACCTACATAGAGCCGGAAGAAGGAACACCAAAAAAAAGGATCACTTCTTTTTTGCAGGATAAAGAGAATAATATATGGTTTGGTACCCGCGGCGAAGGCATATACTATTTTAAAGAAAAACGCCTGTATCTTATTAACGAAGAAAATGGGTTGAGCGACCTGAATATTCATTCATTGGCACTGACAGCAGATGGAGACCTATTGGCAGGCACCGACCAGGGAATTAATATTTGTAAAACAGCCGGCACAAAAAAAACGGTAACAGTTATTGGCCCGGCGCAGGGTTTGCCAGATTATATTGTTACGGCAATTGCGCCGGCAGGTAATGATAAATTCTGGATTGGCTTGCAGGATAAAGGTGTTTGTTTATATGATCACATAAACAAGACCATCACAGTTCCGCAGGTGTTTTTGCAATGGAACAAAGGCCAGGTAAATGACTTGAAATATACGCAGGCAAATGTTTTTATTGCAACGCAGGATAGCGGTCTTCTTTGTTATAACACTGTAAGTAAAAAACTTATTGTTGTTACTGTATCAGGCACTCAGCAAAAAACACTCAATAAAATTATTGACGATAACCAGGGAAACACCTGGGTGGTGGCAGATAATAATTCACTTGTAAGGACATCATCTGCCACATTGCAATTTTATCCTTTGTACACAGAAAAATTTTCAGAAACAGTACATACCATAATTGCAGACCATGAGAATAATTTTTGGACAGGCACAGACATGGCGATTGTAAAATACACGTATAATGGCAGCGCTTATATCCCTAAAAAATATCCAGTTGCAGGGCTTGATATAAAGACCGATGTTACCAGTTTGTACGAAGATGCATATCATAATATCTGGATTGGTACTATGGGAAAAGGTATTCATGTATTAAACCCTTTCACTGGTAAAGCAAGACAATTAAGGGAAGCACTCCCGGCAGGCAGTATTCTTTCTATCAGTGGCAGGGGAAATACCGTTTGTACAGCAGGCCTTGAAGGTGCAATAGTATTTGAATTATCAGAAACAAATATTGATATAAAAAACCGTTACTCTTTTACTGCGTACCACAATATTGAAACGATCGGCAGCACCTATATCTATAATGTATTTAAAGACAGTAATAGAAGGATTTGGTTTGCAACTGATGGCAAGGGACTGACCATGCTAAGCAACGGAATCTATACACATTACAATGAAGCTAACGGCATCCAGGACCTGCACATATATTCGGTTACAGAAGACAGGCAGGGAAATATCTGGTTCAGCACCAGCGACGCCGGCGTTTATTCTTTTAATGGAAAAACATTTACCAACTATGCACTCAAGGATGGATTAAGCAGCCTGCTGGTATCGGCTGTAAAAACAGATAAGCTGGGTAATATAGTTGTGGTGCATAAAGACGGTTTAGATATAATCAATACTGCTACCGGCAAAATCTCCTATATCAATTCTACCCAGGGCATTGCCTCCATTAATGATGACCTTGGTGCAGTATGTACAGGTACGGATGGAGATGTTTATATGCAATCAAAAACCGGCATCATAGGTTATACAGCTTTAAGAGAGATCAGTGCGTTTCCTAAAACTATTATTGAAAATGTGCAGTTGTTCCTGAATGATATAGATACAGCAGCCATGCATTATTTTAAGTATGATGAAAATAATATCACGTTTAATTTTTCTGGTTTGTACTATACTGATCCCGGCAATATTTTTTTTGAATATAAACTGGGAGGCTTATTTAACAACTGGCAGTTTACGACGGATAACAGCAGGGCTTTTCCAAAACTCCCTCCGGGAAAATATATTTTTAAAGTAAGGTCATCGCTTAATAAAAATTTCACCAATGCCTCTGATGCATCTTTTGCTTTTGAAATAGCCAACCCATTCTGGCGAACCTGGTGGTTTATTACGGCTTGCTTAATAACAACAGTGGCCTCGGTGTATTGGTATATAAAAAGAAGAGAAGCAAACCTGCAGCATGTAGAACGGCTACAGGGAGAAAAAATAAAATTTGAATTTGAAGTATTGCGTAACCAGGTAAACCCTCATTTTTTATTCAACAGTTTTAACACACTTATTTCAACCATTGAAGAAAACCCAAAAATGGGTGTTGAATACGTAGAACACTTATCTGATTTTTTCAGGAACATAGTGAACTACCGTGATAAGAATGTTATTTCATTGCAGGAAGAAATAACCTTGCTGCAGAGCTATCTCTACCTGCAGCAAAAGCGCTATGGCAACAACTTACAGCTTATAATAAATGTAGATGAAAAACAACAGGAGCAGATTTTTTTACCCCCGCTTACACTTCAGTTATTGGTTGAAAATGCCATTAAACACAATGTAGTGTCAAAGGAAGCCATGTTAACAGTCAGGATTTTAATTGAAGATATTTTTCTTATTGTACAAAATAATATCAGTAAAAAAATGCACAAAGAAAAAGGTACGGGTATGGGACTGGAAAATATTGTCAACCGTTATGCAATGTTAAGTAATAAACCGGTTGCAATAAATGAAACCACAAACAATTTTACCGTAAGCTTACCAATTTTAAAACACGATTGATATGAATATTCTGTTGCTTGAAGATGAAGAACCGGCAGCAAAGCGGCTGGAAAAAATGCTGAAAGAAATTGACCCGGCCATCACTGTCCAGGAAAGTATAGTGAGTGTTGCTTCTGGTATAAAATGGTTAAATGAAAATCCTTTGCCAGACCTCGTTATTTCAGATATACAACTGGCAGATGGCTTAAGCTTTGAAATATTCAAAGCAGTAAAAACACTTTGTCCTGTAATTTTTACCACCGCATTTGATCAGTATGCCATTGAAGCATTTAAGGTAAACAGTATTGATTACCTGTTAAAGCCAATCAAAAAAGAAGCGCTGGCGACAGCCATTGAAAAATATAAAAAATTGACATCAGCACAGCAGCCTGCCTTTCAGGATATCACCAAATTGATGGAGGCGATGGCTTCGCCTGCACAGGCAAAATACAAAAATCGATTTGTGGTAAAATATGGAGAACATTTAAAAACGATCAACATCCAGGAGGCTGCCTATTTTCATACTGAAGACAAAATTAATTTTATAACAACCAAAGAAGGGCGGCGTTATATTGTTGATTATAATCTTGATACGCTTGAAGGCATATTAGATCCTCAAATATTTTTCCGCATCAACCGGCAGTATATCATTTGTATCAATGCCATAGCAGAAATGTTTTCATATTCCAAGAGCCGTGTACTGATAAAATTAAACCCGTCTGCAAAACATGAAACCATTGTGAGTACCGAACGCTCCGGAGATTTCAAAAACTGGCTGGGAGACAACAAATAGAAATGGTGGCTTTTTATTTTACAGCTTCTGCTTTTTCCAGTGTTCCATTAACCGTAAAAACCGCCTCCCATTTCTTTTCATATTTATTAAAAACTGCCTTTAGTGTTCCATCATCCAGTACATTCCAATGCAGTACAGCGCTATCTCCGAAATTTGCTATAAATGCTGTTGCCAGCTTTTTCATACAGTAGTGTTTTTGGTGATTGAAACTCGAAAAAAAATATTTTGCCGGAATACCTATTCTGTTTCTACCCAGCGGCTTCAGATTTTACGAGGGTACCATCTGCTTTGTAAGTAGCTTCCCACCTTACACCAACCTTAATAAAATGCGCTCTCCAGGTGCCGTCAGTTATTAGCTTCCATTGCAACACCGGTACATTACCAAAATTTGTGGCAAATGCGTTTAAAACCAATTGCGGTGGCCTTGCGTTATTATCCTCCATACCGGAAGAAGATGAGCTACCTGCTGCGCTGCTGCTGTTATCTGCAAGTCGCTCTTTAGTGCAGGAGATCATTGATACCGTGATGAGCATTACTGTTACCAGCTTTTTCATTTGTGATGATTTATTAGTGAAATAATAATTACGATACTAAATTAAAGGGGCCGTTGGCCGGTTTAAAATGAAACAGGGCGGTCAGGAATAAATAATAGCTGGATGAGCAATAAAGCACCCCCAGTAAGTTAGAGCCAATATTTTTTAAACAGCAGCTTCATTAGGCAGATCCGCGTTGGGGGTAAAGACAGTAATATCTTCCGCAGCATTTGGCATTACAACCCAGTTCCATTATTTTTGCACCGCTTACAGGCAGATTTGTTTATTGTTCAGCCTGTAGGTAAGCCTTCACTTGCAGAAGGAAAATGAACTAATAAACGGCCAACATCTCCAGCATTCTCCCCGGATTTGATAATCGTTTAGCAGTTTTACTTTTTTTTGTAATCGGCAGCAGTCAAATTGAGCAGCATCGTAAAGTTTATCCTGGGCGTAGCCGGAGGGTCACGCTGTTTTATTGTACACAAAAATTGAACAACACAACAGGGCATTGAAACCACTTCAATATCACTAAGGCCAAAAAATATAAACAATGAAAAACATCAGGAAAGAATTGCAAAAACGCATCCTCATTATAGATGGCGCAATGGGTACCATGATACAGCGCCACAAATTAGAAGAAGCAGATTACCGCGGTGACCGTTTCAAAGACTGGCATACAGACGTAAAAGGTAACAACGATCTGCTCAGCATCACCCAGCCAGCAATCATCATTGGCATACACAAGGAATATTTGGAAGCCGGAGCAGACATCATTGAAACCAATACTTTCAGCAGTACCGTTATTGCTCAGGCAGATTATGACATGCAGGCGCTGGCCTATGAGCTGAATGTAGCTTCTGCCAAATGTGCAAAGATTGCCGCAGATGAATACACTGCAAAGAACCCTGATAAGCCCCGGTTTGTGGCAGGCGCCATTGGTCCACTCAATAAAACACTGAGCTTATCACCTGATGTAAACAACCCCGGCTTTCGTGCTGTTACTTTTGATGAAGTGGCGGCAGCTTATACAGAACAAATAAAAGGTTTGGTAGATGGCGGCGTAGATATTATTTTGATTGAGACCATCTTTGATACCCTCAATGCAAAAGCTGCCATCTATGCTACAAAAAATTATTTCCGGAAAAACAATTTGCCTGAGTTGCCCATCATGATCAGCGGTACCATCACCGATGCCAGCGGAAGAACATTGAGCGGACAAACTTTAGAAGCATTTTACACTTCCGTGGCACATGCCAATCCATTAAGTGTTGGCCTCAACTGTGCCTTAGGTGCCAGTGAAATGAGGAGCCACATTGAGGAGTTGTCGCAGATAGCAAGTTGTTATGTATCGGCCTATCCAAATGCCGGCTTGCCCAATGCTTTTGGAGAATATGATGAACAACCACATGAAACAGCACATATCATTGAAGAATGGGCGGCTAACGGATGGTTAAATATTGTAGGCGGTTGTTGTGGTACTACACCTGATCATATCAAACACATTGCGGAAGAAGTGAGTAAGTCTAAAGCGAGAGAGTTGCCGGTGCTGGAAGAAGCATTGTAATCCTGATGTCGCAAATTGTGACTTCAAACAAAATTAAATTATGGCAAAAGGAAAACAATCCTCAAACGAAATAGCAGAATCTGCCATCATTGAAAAAGTTCACATTGTTCGTGGAATGAAAGTGATGCGGGATAAGGATTTGGCGGAAATGTACCGTGTGGAAACGTATAGATTAAATGAAGCTGTAAAAAGAAAATTGTCTAGGTTTCCCCCAGATTTTATGTTTCAACTTATAAAAGATGAAACAAATTCTTTGATATCGCAAATTGCGATATCAAAGAGCCCGGGAAGAGGCGGCACGAGAAAACGTCCTTATGCTTTTACAGAAAAGGGTGTGGCCATGCTATCCGCTGTTCTGAATTCGGATACTGCCATCCAGGTAAATATCCAAATAATAAGAGTATTTTCCAAAATGAAACAATTGCTGTTAGATAATAAAGACCTTGCCTTAAAAATAGAAAAAATAGAACAGCATTTGGTGAAGCATGACGATGAAATAAAACTAATATTTCAATACCTTAAAAAATTACTGGTTCAGGAAACTAAACCAAGGAATGAGATTGGTTTCCCTTACCCCAATAAAAAATAATGAACACGATCAAACCATATTTACGCCTTAGCGGCTTAGAACCCCTGGTCATCCGCCCGGAAACAAACTTTGTAAATGTTGGCGAACGCACCAACGTAACCGGCAGTAAAAAATTTGCCCGGCTTATTAAAGAAGATAAGTACGAAGAAGCATTGAGTGTAGCCCGGCAACAGGTAGAAAGCGGTGCCCAGGTGCTGGACGTAAACATGGATGATGCCTTACTGGAAGGTGTACAGGCCATGACCACCTTTTTAAACTTAGTGCAATCGGAACCGGATATTGCGAGGATCCCCATTATGATTGACTCGTCTAAATTTGAAATCATTGAAGCCGGGTTGAAATGTGTGCAGGGCAAGTGCATCGTAAACTCTATCTCCATGAAAGAAGGAGAAGAGAAATTTATTGAACAGGCATATATCTGCAGAAGCTATGGTGCTGCTGTAATTGTAATGGCATTTGATGAACAGGGACAGGCAGATACAAAAAAAAGAAAAGTAGAAATTTGCCATCGGGCATACAAAATATTGACAGAGCAGGTTGGCTATGCCCCACAGGAAATTATTTTTGACCCTAACATTTTTGCAGTAGCAACCGGTATCGAAGAACATAATAATTATGCTGTAGATTTTATTGAAGCCACCAGGGAAATCAAAAATTTGATGCCGCTTACAAAAGTGAGTGGCGGTGTTAGCAATGTTTCCTTCTCTTTTCGTGGAAACGATCATGTTAGGGAAGCCATTCACAGTGTGTTCCTCTACCATGCCATAAAAGCCGGGATGGATATGGGCATTGTAAATGCTGGCCAGTTAGTGGTGTACGATGAAATAGAGCCTAAATTGAGGCAGCTTTGCGAAGATGTATTACTTAATAAAAACAACGACAACAACGAAGCTACTGAAGCATTGATCAATTTTGCTGAAACAGTAAAAGCAAAGGGAAAAGAAAATATAAAAGATGAAAAGTGGAGAGAGGAACCGGTAGAAAAAAGACTGGCACATTCGCTTGTAAACGGCATCACTGAATACATTGATGCAGATACAGAAGAGGCAAGACAAAAATACCCGAAGCCTTTAGATGTAATTGAAGGCCCGTTGATGGATGGTATGAATATCGTAGGCGACCTGTTTGGTGCAGGTAAAATGTTTTTACCGCAGGTGGTAAAAAGTGCAAGGGTAATGAAAAAAGCCGTGGCTGTATTAACGCCTTTTATTGAACAGGAAAAAGAAGACCGGAAGCAGGCCCACCTGGCAGCAGGTACAAAAAATGAAGAAGCAGCCGGCGCAGCAAAAATATTATTGGCCACTGTAAAAGGGGATGTGCATGATATTGGAAAAAATATCGTTGGCGTTGTACTGGGTTGCAATGGTTATGACATCATTGACCTGGGTGTAATGGTGGCCACAGATAAAATTTTAGACACTGCCATCAAAGAAAATGTTGATATTATTGGACTGAGCGGTCTGATCACACCATCATTGGATGAGATGGTGCATGTGGCCCATGAGATGAAACGGAGGGGTATGAAGCAACCGCTGATGATTGGTGGCGCCACTACCAGCCGTATGCATACCGCAGTAAAAATTGCTCCCCAGTTTGACGAAGGAGTGATCCATGTACTGGATGCAAGCCGCAGTGTAACCGTTGCCGGTAGTTTATTGAGTAAAGAACAAAAACCTGACTTTTTAAATGGCATCAAAAAAGAATATGATAAGCTGAAAGAAGATTTTGGAAATAAAAAATCAACCAAACAATATTTGACTTTTGCGGATGCCCAAAAAAATGGCGCACAAATTAACTGGGATAATTATACTCCGGTAACACCAACTTTTACCGGTACAAAAATTTTTAACAATTATCCTTTGCAGGAAGTAGCTGAATACATTGACTGGCAGCCTTTTTTTATTGCCTGGGAAATGCATGGCAAATTCCCTGCATTGTTAACAGACCCTGTTATTGGTGTGGAAGCCACCAAATTGTACAATGATGCAAAAAAATTACTGCAGCAAATCATTGACGAAATATGGCTGAATGCAAGGGGGGCTATTGGCTTTTGGCCGGCTGAAAAAACAGCACCTGATACCGTAACTGTAAAAGCTGGCAACACGGATGTTTCCTTAGAATTTTTGCGCCAGCAAATCAAAAAAGCAGCAGGGCAACCTAATTTATCTTTGGCCGATTTTATAAAGCCAAGCCCATCCCCGGCTACTGGTAAGCCGGTTTTGGATACTGCTAAAGCCCCTTCCCAAGAGGAAGGGGTGGATAGAGTTGGATTCGGATATGAAATGGCAGATCCTTTGACTTTTCCTTTGCTGAAACAATATGCACTTGATCATCGGAATAATCCTGCTACCGCAGACGCTGTGCTTTGGGATGCATTGAAAACAAAGCAGCTATTGGGTTTTAAATTTAGAAGGCAACATATTATTGGAACTTATATCGCAGATATTGTTTGCCTGGATAAACAATTGATTATAGAAATTGATGGGCTGATACATCAGCTACCGGAAAACAAAGCATCTGATGAAGAAAGAACTGTGTGGTTCGAAGGAAAAGGATTTAAAGTAATCCGTTTTACAAATGATGAGGTGATAAATAAAACCGAACAAGTATTAGAAACAATTTCTAACGAAATTAATTCTCTAACCAGCATTCAATACAGTAACAATCTAAGTTCCCCTTTTGGGGGACAGAGGGCGGATTTCATCGGCGCTTTCGCTGTTACCATTGAAGGCATTGAACCACACATCAAAAACTTTGAAGCTGCTTTTGATGATTACAATAAGATTATTTTACAGGCTTTGGCAGACAGGCTGGCGGAAGCTTTTGCAGAATTGCTACATAAAAAAACCCGCCAGGAATACTGGGGTTATGCTACAGATGAACACCTGACTTATGAACAATTAATTAAAGAAGAATACTTAGGAATCCGGCCGGCACCGGGCTATCCGGCCTGTCCTGATCACACAGAAAAATATAAACTGTTTGATTTGCTCGGCGGTAAAGAAGCTACCGGAATTGAATTGACAGAATCATTGGCGATGTATCCTGCTTCTTCTGTTTCGGGCTGGTACTTTGCCAATCCTGATAGTAAATATTTTGGTGTAGGTAAGATAGAACCTGACCAGTTGGCTGACTATGCTAAAAGAAAAGGGATGAGTTTGGAAGATGCTACCAGGTGGTTGAGGCCAATATTGGAGTAAGTGAAAGTATACTTAAGTTTGCCTTTCAAAAATTTGCTACCATGCGTATCATCTCCTACAATGTAAACGGCATCCGTGCCGCCCTTAAAAAAGGTTTTATAGACTGGTTAAAAACCAATCCTGCCGATATCATCTGCCTGCAGGAAACCAAGGCCACACCCGGTGATGTGGAGGTGAAACTGCTGGAAGATTTAGGATTTCATCATCACTGGTTCAGTGCTCAAAAAAAAGGATACAGTGGGGTGGCAGTATTTACTAAAATAAAGCCTGATCATGTAGAGATCGGATGTGGCCTGCCTTCCAGCGATTTTGAGGGACGGGTGATACAACTGGATTTCGGTGATATCCGGCTTATCAATGCCTACTTTCCATCCGGCACAAGCGGCGATGAAAGACAGCAATTTAAATATGTGTGGCTGGATGAGTTGCAGGTCTGGCTTACAAAACAACGGAAAAACTATCCTAAAATAATTTTATGCGGTGATTATAATATAGCGCATCATGAAATTGACATTCACGATCCAAAAGGCAATAAAAACGCTTCCGGCTTTTTACCGCAGGAAAGGGAATGGATGACCAAATTTTTAAACAGTGGCTGGATCGATACTTTCCGTGAATTTCATAAAGAACCACACCGCTATAGTTGGTGGAGCCAGCGTTTCCCTACTGTGAGGTTGAATAACAAAGGCTGGCGCATCGATTACATCACCGTTACAGAGCCATTAAAAATACAACTGAAAGACGCAGATATTTTTCATGATGTTAAGCACAGCGACCACTGTCCCATTTATCTTGAAGTAAAAAACTGATTCTCGAAAAAAAGCCTGTTTGTTTTAACTTTTTTTCATACTGCATTTAATGGCAGTCCTGTATCTTGTTGAAAAAAACCAATAATAAACTGCTATGGAAGTTGTCATTTTTATTTTCCTCGTTATTATCATCATTTTATTGGTAGGCTTACGGTCAAGGCAAAACGAAATAAAAGAAAGTACACAAAAAGGTTTCCAATTACTAAGGAAAGAATTACTGGAAATAAAAGAAGGCGGTAGCAGCACCACAAAAAAAGAAAGAGCTGTAAAACCTGCAGATGAAGAAGTTATTCCGTGGCGGCCTTATTCAGCACCAACCGCAGTACCTGAAAAAGCGAAACAGCCCGAACAGGCTATTGTACAATTAATCCATCCACCAGAACAAGTAATTGCTTCGATAGCAGCCATCACCAGCGAAATTAAAAGGCAGCAACCCCCGATCATCACGCAACCTGCAGCGATTGTACCAACAGAAAGCTGGCGGGAAAAATGGTTACGCAATAATCCTGACCTGGAAAAATTTGTAGGAGAAAACCTGGTGAACAAAATTGGCATTGCAGTGCTGGTATTGGGCATTGCTTTTTTTGTAAAATATGCCATTGACCAAAACTGGATAAAAGAAATCGGGAGGGTTTGCATTGGTATTGGGTGTGGTATCATTCTCGTTGGCATTGCACATTATTTGCGCAACAGTTACCGTTCATTCAGTTCTGTAATGGCCGGAGGTGGCATTGCCGTTTTTTATTTTACGATCGCCTTTGCTTTTCATGAGTATCAAATGTTTTCCCAAACAATTGCATTCTCAATAATGGTTGTTATCATTGTATTTGCAGTACTGCTTTCTTTGTTGTACAATAAAATTGAATTGGCGGTTATCGCAGTGGTGGGAGGCTTTTTTAGCGCCTTTTTTAGTAAGCAACGGCAGTGGTAATTATGTTATCTTGTTCACATACCTGCTGGTTTTAAATATTGGCATGCTCATCATTGCTTATTTTAAAAAGTGGCCGTTATTGTATGTACTTTCTTTCTTTTTTACGTTGCTCATCTTTGGTGGATGGCTTGTTGATATATATGCTTTCGGTAATGCTGCATTGCCTTATAAAAACGCATTATTATTTGCTTCTTGATTTTACCTTGTTTTTTTTGCTACTGTTTTAATTCATAACCTCCGTACACAAAAACCCTTCAAAGCATTTGATTTTTCATTGCTGCTGCTCATTACATTTAGTTACTATGCAGAAGGCATGATCATTCTAAGCGAATGGAATAACGGAGCTTACCAGGGCATCTACACCACTGCTTTGGGTGTGCTGAACCTTAGCTTAGCCTGGTATCTTTTCAAAAAGAAAAAGGGAGATAAAAATTTACTCTACCTGCTGATAGGCCTTACCCTCACTTTCATTTCACTGGCAGCTCCAGTGCAGTTGCACGGGCATACCATTACTTTATTCTGGAGTGCAGAATGTGTATTACTCTACTGGTTGCATCAACGAAGCCGTATCCAGGTCTTTAAATATTCTTCGGTCATCGTGTTGCTGCTGATGACAATAAGTTTGCTGATGGACTGGGCGATCGCTAATGAAAAAAGCATGACTTATTTACCAATTATTTTCAGCAACTGGCTGGGTGCTGTTACCAATATCATGGCCATTGTTTCATTGGGTCTGTATGCCATATTGCTACGCAAAGCAACCAACGGCGATGAATATATTTTCGGATTGAAAAATAGTATTGCCACGGCGGGCATGGCTGTAGCAGCCACTGCTGTATTCTATTCCACCTGCATATTTGCAGTTAACCTTGGTTTCATCACCCAACAAAGTTTTGATCTGCCCAACGCCTATCACCAGTTGATTACTTATCTTTTTATTGCATTGATATTGTTGGCTATAACCCATTTTAAAATTATTAAAGCGCCCAACCTTCCGATAGTATTGATATTGGCAGGGTTCCTATTTTATCTTTTCAGCAATGGCTATACAAACAACCTGATGTTGGGTATTTCTGAAAATAAATATGCAGCAGCACATGCCATTAGTCACTGGCTTTCTGCCGTGATGCTGCTGCATTTATTACACCGGTTAATAAAAATTTTCAGGTCGCCCACTACAGCTTTGGGCAATGGCTTTGCCTGGTTGATCAATGTACTGCTGCTTATATTTTTCAGTATCGAATGTAAATATCTGTATGTTGCTGTACTGGCACATCCGTCAAGTATTGAACTGTTCACGGCTCAGTACTTAAAAGCCGGTCTTACCATTGTATGGGCATTATTTTCTTTTACCATCATGTGGCTGGGTATGAAGTATAGGTATAAAACTATACGGATCATTTCATTGAGTATTTTCTCACTGGCATTATTGAAATTATTTTTGTTTGATATCAGGAATATTTCTGAAGGGGGTAAAATAGCTGCCTTTATCATGCTGGGTGTATTGTTGCTGGTGATCTCCTTCATGTACCAGCGCTTAAAAAAAATAATTATTGACAATGAAGAAAAAACTGGCTAGCCTATTGTTTTTTTGCAACATTACTGCCCTGCCTGCTTTGGCCCAGGTTGCTGGCTGGCATTACCAGGCTGCGATAGACAGTATTAAGAATGCAGGCTTTCATAACATTGTACTTAGCCCGGAAATAACCGCTCACTTAAAAACAGATTACAGCGATTTAAGGATTGTAAATGATTCAGGTAAATGGGTGCCGCATTTAGTTGTGGACCCCAATAACAAAACGGTTGAAAGTCCAGGTATTTTGGATTTGCCAATTATTAAAAATGAAAGCACAACAACATTTACTGAATTAATAGTAAAGAATAAAACCACTGATATTTCAAATCTTTTATTAAAGCTCAGGAATACCGAAGCAGAAAGGTATTGTACAATGACTGGCAGTGATGATTCCCGTAACTGGTTTATCATTAGTGACAGCATACTGATAAAGCCAGGCAGGTCTGTTGATAGTAGCACAACAGAATTCAACATTCAGTTTCCAACCAATAATTACAAGTTTTACAAACTGTTCATAAATAATAAAGGAAAAGCTCCCTTTAATATAGATAACATCCATACTTTCTTCACCGTTATCCAGTCAGTAAATCCAGGTTTATCATTTACCCCCATTGAAAACCCTGTCACATCAATCAACCAGGAAGACAGTGGCAAACGATCGTACATAAAACTAACACAGCAGGCTAAATACCACTTTGATGAACTCCGTTTTAAAATTAGTGGCGTAAAATATTTTTCCCGTGCCGTTGAACTGTATATTCCTCAATCAGGAGCTCACTCATTTAAAAATCCCGGGCAATTAATATCATCTTTTACCATTTCAAATAAAAGTACGCTTCGGTTCAGGGTACCCATCACCAATGCAGATAGTTTCTACCTTATCATTCACAATGAAGATAATTTACCCGTACAAATCGATGAAGTAAAAACTTTTAACAGCTTCCACATTGCCACAGCATACTTTGAAAAAGAAAATCAATATAAAATAGTGATGGGCAATGAAAATGCCGCCACGCCAAATTACGATTTACAACAACTCAACATAAGCAACAAACAATTTTTACCTTTGGCTTCCATTGGCGTCATCGCTGCAATACCGCAGCCTGCCATTGCAATAATATCAGCCAACAATAACAAATGGTTGATATGTGTAACAATCGGTATCGCCGCAATAGTACTTGGTTTCTTTACTTATAAACTCATTACTGAAATGAATAAATCAACAACATAATTACCTTTGCAGCATGTTTGTTTACAACGTTACCATAAAAGTAGAAACAGCCATTGCAACAGAATGGCTGCAATGGCTTCAACAGGAACATGTGCCGGATATTTTAAACACGGGTTGCTTCACACAGGCTGCTATCCACCGCCTGCTGGAAACAGACGACAGCGAAGGGCCGACCTATTCCATACAGTACAAAGCCGAAAGCAAGGCGTTATACAACCAGTACATCGGGCAGTTTGCCGGCGAAATGCGCCAGCGTTCGTTTGATAAATGGGGCAACCGGTTCATTACTTTCCGCTCCCTTATGCAGGTTGTTAACTAATTGTGCAAAACAAATAATTTTCATTTTGATTAATGAAAAACGTTTGTATATTCCCCTGTAATCCGCGTGGATATTGAATTGTATAACAAACGACCTGAAAGCTTTGCCAGCAGGGCGTTTCAGCAAAAAACCCTTCGCAGGCTGCAAAAAATTTTCTTTTCAATTTCCTTTATATCCCTTATTCCATGTGCATTTCAGCGATTTTTGCCCGTTACAATTTTATGATAAAAAATTTTGTTTCAGTTAAAAACCCTCTATATTTGTTTTTCTTAAAAAAATCAAAAAAATATAATTATGAACAAAGCAGAATTAATTACAAAAATTGCTGAAGATGCAGGCATTACAAAAACTCAGGCAAATGCTTCATTGGATGCTTTTGTAGATGCAGTAACAAAAACTTTAAAGAAAGGTGACAAAGTAACCCTGGTAGGATTTGGTACTTTTTCCGTTTCTAAAAGAGCTGCCCGTAATGGCCGCAATCCTCAGACAGGTGCTGTAATTAAAATCAAAGCTAAAAAAGTAGCTAAGTTTAAAGCCGGTAAGGAATTATCTGCTAAAATGTAATTATTGCTAAACCACAGTAAAAAGCAAGATGAACAAACACATCTTGCTTTTTTCATCTTGCTAAAAACAAAATATACAATCATGGGACGTGGAGATATTAAAACAAAAAAAGGTAAAACTACCAAAGGATCTTTTGGCAAATCAAGGCCTGCAAAACCTGTAGCCGCAAAAAAGAAAGCCGCCGCCGCAGCCGCAGCTAAAAAAGCATAATTACAATACCAGCGGAAAGGTTGAAAAGTTGAAGTGTTAGATAGCCCTTCAGGTTGTCAACCTTTTTGTTTTTACGTCCCCGTTTGTCAGCGCCGTTTTTATAAATAATTTCTCTACTCCCGGATTTCCTGTTCTGGCTACCGGTTTCCGCCCGGCCATTTTCGGTAAATAGCATCCTGTCCGTTCTAATACCCCAACTATTTTCGCTAAAATCTGGCGGTCCTTCTCTCCCATCCCCCTAAATTTTTATACCTTTCTAACAAATCGGGCAGCGTAAGATCGTGTTTCGGTATCTGCGTAATGAAAACCCGGTGCAAAGCAACAGCCAATTTTGACGGACGAACAACTGATAAGAGCCTGCATAAAGGAAGATGCTGCCTCTCAAAAAGAGGTGTTTACCCGTTTCAGCGGCCGTATGCTGGGGGTATGTCACCGCTATGCCCGGAATGCTGCGGATGCTGAAGACATATTGCAGGATGCTTTTATCAAAGTATTCGACAAGCTGCACCAGTTTAAGTTTGAGGGTTCTTTTGAAGGTTGGATCAGAAGGATTGTAGTAAACACGGCGCTTAAAAAATATAGCTTGAGCCGGTACGACAAAGAGGTGGCAGGGATTGAGCATATAGAAAGGTACGACAGTGCAGAAGACCCGGCGGCATATGCTCATTTGTCTCAAAAATATCTGCTGGCACTGATCAATCAACTGCCGGATGGATACAGGATGATCTTTAACCTGCATGTGATAGAAGGCTACCAGCACGAAGAAATTGCAGCGATGCTGGGCATACAACCGGGTACCAGCAGGAGTCAATTGGTAAAAGCAAGAAATATGCTGCAAAAACAAATTACGGAACTGCAAAAAATTGCTGTATGAGTGAGATGAAAAATTTCGACGACCATTTAAAAAGATCTTTCGGTGGTTACTCTCCGGCTGTGTCCCCGCATATCTGGGAAAATATTGTGGCCGGAAGAAAAAAAAGAAGGCCGGCAGCTTTTTGGCTGAATAAAAAAAATATACTGAGTTTGGCAGCCCTGCTGATTGTATTGACGGGCGGCGCATTATTATTATCAAAAAAACAGGACGCAAAAATAATTTCCCATGAAAATGATGTAACCAGTCGGCAGCAAGGCACTGAGATACGAGTGCCGGCTGCTGTTGGAAAAACCAATACGTCGACAGCAGGAAATAATCCATCCGGCACCGCTGAAAGCATCAGCAATCTTCCAAATCGTTCCATTTCCAGCGGGGCAAACATCAATACGGACCATGTTGCTGGAGCAATACCGGCTTCGAAAAATGAAGGTGGTAAAGGATCGAATCCAGGCAGAATAGATCAGCATCTTGTAAAGCAAAAATCAAAGGGAAAGTTTACTATGCAGTCAAATGCTGCTGACTTGGCAAACCTTAATGAAGCAACTGATGAAAAAGGCGATCACCCCGAACAAATGCAGCCAGCCTTCTTAACATCCCGTCTATTTTTTAACGCAGAAAAATTAACGGCAGCTTCGCTGGCAGATTTGAATGGCAAAAAAACTGACTTTAAACCCATACAAATACCGTGTCCGGAAAAGGATGCAGCAGGCAACAAACAATACTGGGAAGTATATGCAGGGCCAGACTATGCTTTTAAAAAATACAACGACACAGCCAATTCAGCCTTGTTGGAAAAAAGAAAAGCCAGCACCAGTTTTCAATCTGCTTTTAGTGCCGGTATTCGCTTCACCCGGGTATTTAGTAATGGCATGAGTTTCCGCGGTGGCCTCAATTTTAGCCAGATCAAAGAAAAGTTTTCTTATGCCCAAAGCAATGTAGTGCAGTTGACCTACGAAATAAACCAGGCAGGCGACACCATCAACAGCTTCTTTGTAAGGGGCACCAAATATAAAACCTCGTACAACCACTACCGCACGCTGGATGTACCGCTGCTGGTAGGCTATGAAATCGGCAACGGAAGGTTACACGCCAATATCAATGCCGGTGCTGTTATAAATATTTACAGTTGGCAAAATGGCGAAACGCTGGATACCGCATTTGCGCCGGTAAGCTTCAGCAGTGGTAAAAGCAACGATCCCTACCAGTACAAAACCAATGTAGGTATCGGTTTCTTGGGCGGTGTATCGGTTTATTATAAACTCAACGACCGGCTTCACCTGCTGGCGGAACCGTATTACCGATACAACTTTTCGCCAATGAATAAAGAGACATTGTCTATCCAGGAAAAATTTTCCACCATCGGGCTGCGGCTTGGGCTAAGGATTGATTTGTAGTTCCGAATAGCTGAACCCATACCGCTGAGGTTTATAAACTAAAAAAGCTTCCGTTTAACACACGGAAGCTTTTCATAATATCTGTCCGGTTTCTTTATCCCCGTACCAAAGTACCTACCCTTTCGCCTGTTACCACTTTCATCAAATTACCCGGTTCGTTCATGTTAAATACAATGATCGGCAATTCATTTTCCATACACAGGGTAAATGCTGTCATATCCATCACTTTCAGGTTTTTACTGATGCAGTCTGCAAAAGTAATATGGCCGAATTTAGTGGCTGCCGGGTCTTTCTCCGGGTCGGCAGAATAAATGCCATCCACCCTGGTTCCTTTTAGAATCACTTCTGCTTTTATTTCAATGGCCCTTAAAGAACCTGCTGTATCCGTTGTAAAATAGGGGTTGCCTGTGCCGGCACCAAATATAACCACCCTGCCTTTTTCGAGGTGGCGCATGGCACGCCTGCGGATATAAGGTTCTGCTATCTGTTCCATTTTGATGGCGCTTTGCAGGCGGGTGTATACCCCTGCTTTTTCCAGGCCACTTTGCAATGCCATACCGTTAATGACTGTTGCCAGCATACCCATATAATCGCCCTGCGCCCTTTCAATGCCTGTTTCTGCCTCGTTCATGCCGCGGTAAATATTACCTCCACCAATAACAATCGCCACCTGAACTCCCAATTCGGTGATACTTTTTATATCATGTGCGTAGCGGGAAATGACATCACTGTCTAACCCGAAATTCTTATCACCCATTAACGACTCTCCTGATAGTTTCAGTAATATTCTTTTGTACTTCGGAAGCATTTGTAAAATTTTTGCGAAGATATATTTTTAAAATTGTTTAAGGCATTATCAAACAGGCTGTTTTATTTTTTGTACCCAATACCGGTAAAAAAGGCAAAATGGTTAAAATAAATTCAATCCCCCTGCCCATCGTTTTTTATTTATACTTTTATGGTCCAAATGTTATTCACTTTTTAATATTCTTACCATGTCGCCATTTAACCTAAGCTTACCTGTTGCCATTGGTTGCGACCATGCCGGCTTCGATTGTAAAGAGGACCTCATTTCTTTTTTAGAGGGAGAAAGTGTGGTATTTAAAGATTTTGGCACTTACAATAAGGATTCTGTTGACTATGCCGATTTTGCACACCCGGTAGCTTCGGCTGTAGAAAAAGGAGAAGCCGCTTTTGGCATTTTACTCTGCGGCAGTGCCAATGGTGTGGCCATTACGGCTAACAAACACCAGGGCGTGAGGGCAGCCATCTGCTGGGGCGAAGAACTGGCCGAACTGGCCCGTAAACACAACGATGCCAACATCATCTGCATACCTGCCCGTTTTGTAAGAGATGGCGATGCAGAAAAAATGCTCGATATTTTTATGAACACCGTATTTGAAGGCGGAAGACACAGTAACAGGGTGAGCAAAATTGCCTGCTGAGGTTGCTAATTTGTTCGAACACACATTCAGGCGATCCCGAATTGCTGCCGTTTATGCTCAATCAAAAAAATCTCATCCCATACTAAACATACATCACAGCAATGAAAAGAAATTTTCTGTCCCTAACGCTATGTATTGGCCTCTGTAGTGCTTTTGCACAAGATGATGCAGCAAAATATGCCGCTTCCATTACCGGTGACAATTTAAAAAAGCATTTGACGATCATTGCCAGCGATGAAATGGAGGGCAGGGAAACCGGTACAGAAGGCGAGCGGAAAGCCGCCGCCTATATTGAAGCACAGTTCAGGGCATTCGGATTGCAATCACCAAAAGCATTGAATGGATACAAGCAGTCATTCCCGCTGCACAGGGATTCTATGACTCTAAGTACAGTAAAGATCAATAACAGGGAACTCAATTACGGAACCGATTACTATGTACCCGTTTTAACAAACGGTACCAAACGGTCGGGTGCCAATAAGCTGGTTTTTGCGGGCTACGGTATCAGCGAAAAGGCGTATGATGACTATAAAGACGTAAATGTGAGAGGCAAAGTGGTGGTGTTTTTTTTGGGTGAACCAAAAGAGAATGGAAAATATCTTTTAACCGGTACAGCCCAGTATTCGGAATATACTTACCCGGGGCTTGCTGTTAAAATGGTGCAGGCAGAAGCAAAAGGTGCAGTGGCAGCCATCGTAATTAACCCGGCCATTGGCATGTTGAGCAGCAGAATGGTGGCGCTCAATACCAAATCGAATGTTTACTATCCGGGCCAGGAAGTTGATAAAAGTATTGGCTTTATTACCATATCCCATGACGCAGCAAAACAGGCATTTGGCGAGTGGAATATCGACAGCCTTGTCCGCATCGCCCGTACCAGCAATTTGTTTGTTGCAGCGAAAGTTCCGGAAGTAAAAGCAACCTATAGTTTTGATTATAAAAAAGAAAGGCAAATCATTTATTCAGCCAATGTGCTTGGATTGATAGAAGGAACAGATAAAAAAGACGAATATGTTTTTTTAACCGCCCATTATGACCACCTCGGCAAAAAAGAGGGCAAAATATATTATGGTGCCGACGACGACGGTAGCGGTACCTGCGCTGTAATCAATATGGCTGAAACATTTTCCAAAGCAAAAGCCGACGGCAAAGGGCCAAGAAGAACCATAGTGTTTATGACAGTAAGCGGTGAAGAAAAGGGATTGTGGGGCAGTGAATATTACAGCGACCACCCCGTATTTCCATTGGAAAAAACCTCCGTGGATTTAAATACCGATATGGTGGGAAGAATAGATACCGAACGTAAAAAAGACGACACTTTAAACTATGTATATGTTGTAGGCCACAATAAACTCAGCACCGAATTACCAGTGATAAACGAAGGAGTCAATATAAAATATACCGGGCTCGTACTCGATTACAAGTTTGATGACCCCAACGATCCAAATCAAATTTACTACCGCAGCGATCACTATAATTTTGCAAGGAAAGGTGTTCCGGTGTTATTTTTTTATGACGGGATGTTAAAAGCAGATTACCACAAACCAACGGATACCATCGACAAAATAAACTGGGCACTTTATGAAAAAAGGGTGCGGATGATCTTCCATACTGCATGGGAAATGGCCAACAGGGATGATATGCTGAGAAGAGATATTCCTTTAGAGGAAACAGAAAGATAAACTTGCACGAATGATATACGAATTTGATGGCTACCAGCCTGTAATACATGAAACTGCTTTTGTACACCCGCAGGCTACTGTTACTGGCAACGTTATCATTGGTAAAGATGTTTACATAGCACCCGGCGCTGCCATACGTGGCGACTGGGGCCAAATCATCATTAAAGATGGCTGCAATGTGCAGGAAAACTGTACCATCCACATGTTCCCCGGGGTAACCGTATCGTTGAAAGAAGGCGCCCATATTGGGCATGGTGCTATTATTCATGGAGCCACTATTGGTAAAAATTGCCTCGTGGGAATGAATGCCGTGATAATGGACAATGTGCAGTTGGGTGATGAATGCATCGTTGGTGCTTTAACGTTTATAAAAGCGGATGAGGTTATTCCTTCAAGAAGTTTAGTGGTGGGCAATCCGCATAAAATAATAAAACAGGTGAGTGATGAAATGATGAAGTGGAAAACAGAAGGAACGAAATTGTATCAGCAACTGCCTAAAGAAATGTTTGAAAGCTGGAAAGAATGTATGCCGTTGAGGGATGTTTTATTACAGAAGAAAAATCCAGTTCAGAAAAATTATACCACCTGGAACCAGGAAAAAATAAGTGAAAAGTAATCAGTGATGAGTGATCAGTAATTGCCTGTTCAAAAAATACGATTCTTTATGGAAAATTTAGATGAGGATTCTCCTAAGCCTTCCGGAAAAAGTTTTACCGAACTGGATGCCTGGAGAAAGGCATGAAAACTTAAAAATAAAATCAAGGAAATAACGAATTTCTTCCCTACGAAAGAAAAACTTCGGCTGGCAGACCAAATAATCCGCAGTTCAAGGTCAATAAATGCTAATATTGCCGAAGAGCAGGGCAGGTATACCTTTCCCAACCTGGTACATTTTTGTATCCAGGCAAGAGGCTCATTAAGCGAAACATACAATCGTTGTATAGATGCATATGATGAAAAATTGATCTCTTAAGAGCTATTGTAAGAGCTAAAAGAGGATAATTAGACTGTGAAAAATTATTAAACGGTTATATTAATTGGCCAGGAAAAGAACCCACAAAACTTAAAGCAAGCAAATTATAGGAGACTTATAACTGATCACTTGTCACTGATCACTGATTAAAAACAATGGAAAAAACAAACTTCATAGATTACATCCGTATATTTTGCCGAAGTGGTCATGGCGGAGCTGGCAGCAAGCATTTTATGCGTACCAAATACAACGCTATGGCGGGTCCTGATGGTGGGGATGGCGGCCGTGGGGCACATATTATTTTACGGGGCAGCTCACAACTATGGACTTTACTTCACTTGCGTTACTTCAAAAACGTATTGGCAGAAGATGGAGAAAGCGGCAACAAAAATAACCAAACCGGCCGCTTTGGAAAGGATATTATCATTGAAGTACCATTGGGCACCATTGCCAAAGATGAAACTACGGGGGTAAAAGAAGCAGAGATATTAGAAGACGGACAGGAAGTGATTTTGGTAAAAGGTGGCCGGGGTGGTTTGGGCAACAGTAACTTCAAAACCTCCACCAACCAGGCACCAGAGCATGCGCAACCCGGGGAGTCCGGCATAGAAGGTTGGAAGGTACTTGAGCTGAAAGTATTGGCCGACGTAGGTTTGGTGGGTTTCCCCAACGCAGGAAAATCAACCCTGCTGTCGGTAGTTACTGCCGCTAAACCAAAGATTGCAGACTATGCATTTACCACCTTGATACCCCAACTGGGTATGGTGGAATACCGGGATGGAAAAAGTTTTTGCATTGCCGATCTGCCTGGTATTATTGAAGGTGCTGCCGAAGGAAAGGGATTGGGGCATCGCTTTTTGCGTCATATCGAACGCAACTCTATTTTATTGTTCTTACTTCCTGCAGATTGTGCCGATCACAAAAAGGAATTTGAAATACTTGTGAATGAACTGAAAGAATACAACCCGGAAATGCTGCAAAAAGATTTTGTGATTGCCGTAAGCAAAGCCGATATGCTGGACGAGGAATTAAAAGCAGCAATTGCAAAAGAGTTACCCAAAAATATTCCACATATTTTTATTTCATCTGTAACAGGGCAGGGTTTACTGGAACTCAAAGACCTGCTGTGGAAAACACTGAATGCACCGGTGAAAGAAGGATAATTTTAGATTTGCACAAGCCGGCAACAATACAAAAAAGACCAGGATATTCCGGCACTGTATCACTTTGAGAAATTAAATGACAATAAAGTTAATCTTTTCTGCGTCCTCCTCATCTCAGCGTTGGATCTTGACACGCAGAGACGCAGAGAATGCAATGTTACTTCGCAAAATTTCCAAACGGATACACGACTGATATTACTTGATTTCGATTTCCTCATTAATCTCCTTGTTCGAATGAAGGTGGAAACTATATTGCTACGTTCCGTTGCATTCCATTGTGCTCCCTGGCTGCAACCCAGCCATTCGCTTTTCTTTGTTCACTTTGTGTGAAACCCCTATTTTTAATCTTCAGCAAATTATTTTCTCCTTGGGGCAGGTACTCAAATACATCAAAGCATTTTATGAAAAAGAATTCAACCTTTTTTATTTTTTGCTCATCGTTATAATGCTGGCCGTTATCATTTACCTCAACTACTGGCATGGCCTTGAAAAAAAATATGCCGCTTCCGGCAAAACATGGCTGGCAGGCTTTACAGGATATTACCTGTTATACTTTATCCCGTTTGCGCTTGCATTTTTTTTACAATGGTTGTTTTATAAAGATTGTAATTATTATCAGAATGGCTGGTTCTGGGCCATTCTGTTGTTAGCGCCTGCGTTTTTTTCCTTCCGGGTCAATTTCAGTTTTCACGAATATTTGGTTTTAAATAAATATACCGGCCCCGACCGCATCTTTTATCTACGCAGCATCAACTGGGTGGCAAGGGTGTTTGTACTACTTGCGCCCGTGTTTTTAATTTGGCTGATAAAAGATAAAAACAACCAGCCCTTTTACGGTACCAAACCATTGGATAGCCTTCAACCATACCTGCTGATGCTGCTTATTATGATTCCTTTACTCATCCTGGCCGGCACACAAAAAGATTTTTTAGCCGTGTATCCAAAAGCAAAGATACTTGGCACTATACCGGCCGGAAAATGGCAGTATGCCGTATATGAACTCTGTTACGGCTTTGATTTTGTAAGTATCGAATTTTTCTTCCGGGGCTTTTTAATACTGGCGCTGATGCAGATCTGCGGCACACATTGTATCATTCCGGCCGCCTGTTTCTACTGTACCATTCATCTCGGCAAGCCGATGGGAGAAGCGATCAGCAGTTTCTTTGGCGGCACTTTGCTGGCAATCATTTCTTATAATACCGGCAGCATCTGGGGTGGGCTGATTGTACACCTTGGCATAGCGTGGCTAATGGAACTTGCCGGATGGGCAATGGCCTTGTGATATTTTCTGTTAACATTGCAGCCTCAGCAGCATTAATAAACCCTTCCTCAAACAACATTCTTTCATATTTCTTCGTTGCCATTAAAATTCGCTAATTTTAAAAAGATGAAAAGCCTTCTGCGCCAGGCATTATTAATTTTACCCTGTATCATTTTATGGGGCTGCCCCTACGACTCTCCCTACAGTATTGATGAAGAACCGCAACAACCCATGGATGAAGCCCTGCTGGGAAAATGGGCCACCTTTGTCCCCAGGCCAACTTTCGACAATGAGTACACTGAATCCCCCGTAAAAATAATTTTTGCCAGAAGAACAGATATGGAGTACGACATTGCCATCACCGGGTACATTGATGAATTGAAACGTTTTCGTATCAGCGAAAACGATACCATCAAAGGCACTGCGTTTTTATCGTTGATAGATAAACGCTATTTTTTGAACACGGTCATCAAGGGAAAGGTATATATCGCCGAAGTAAAAAAACTGGGTAACACACTCGACATAATGACCCTGGCAGAACACTTCACCTCCAAATATGTAAAGAACAGCACCGGTTTACGCAGTGCAGTTGGTTATCATTATAAAACCAGGGCAAGGCCAATGTATGACGACTGGTTTATTTTAAAGAACCTGCAAAAAGTGAACTAATTCTCAGTTTGCAGTACTGACTACTTAGTACTACAAATTTGCCCGCATTATTGTAATTTGCCCTTTCATTAAAAACGATTGTATGCAAAGCAGCAGGATTGCAGGTATTGGTATGTACGTGCCGGAAAATGTGGTAACCAACAACGACCTCAAAAAATTCATGGAAACTTCTGACGAATGGATACAGGAACGCACCGGTATTAAGGAACGCCGCTATGCACACCGTACCAACGAAACCACCACCACCATGGGTGTAAAAGCAGCCAGCATTGCCATACAAAGGGCAGGTATAACACCGCAGGATATTGACTTTATCATATTTGCCACCCTGAGTCCCGATTATTATTTTCCCGGCTGCGGTGTACTGGTACAGCGTGCCATGAAGATGAAAGAAATCGGCGCTTTGGATATCCGTAACCAGTGCAGTGGTTTTTTGTATGCCATTTCTGTAGCAGATCAGTTCATAAAAACAGGCATGTACAAAAATATTTTGGTGATAGGTAGTGAGAAACACTCCTTTGGGTTAGATTTCAGCACCCGTGGCCGAAACATTTCCGTGATATTTGGTGATGGAGCAGGTGCGGTGGTATTGCAGCCTTCAACAAGCGCAGCCGGACAGGGCCAGGGAATACTAAGCACTCACCTGCACAGTGATGGTGAAAGTGCAGAAATGTTAGCTATGTATAACCCGGGTACCCATGCCAATCACTGGATAGAAAATAAATTAGCCGATTTTGATGAAGCTGAGGCGGGAGAAATGTTTATGAGCCATGCCATGATTGACAATGCCCAAAATTTTCCGTACATGGACGGGCCGGCGGTATTTAAAAAAGCCATTGTTAAATTCCCGGAAGTAATCCTGGAATCTTTATCTGCCAATAACCTTACTGCTGCAGACCTTACCATGCTGATTCCACACCAGGCCAATCTGCGTATTGCCCAGTATGTGCAGCAAAAATTGCAATTGAAGGATGAGCAGGTGTACAATAACATCCAGCATTACGGCAATACCACCGCAGCATCAGTGCCCATTGCATTGTGTGAAGCCTGGGAGAAGGGAAAAATAAAAGAGGGCGACCTGGTTTGCCTGGCATCATTTGGAAGTGGCTTTACCTGGGCCAGTGCGCTCATACGGTGGTAGTTGTTTAAATAACAAACGCTGTACCCTTTGTGCAGGGTAGTGGTTAATTGTACATTCCGCACTCAGCCTTATCTTAAAATAATCTTATACCCATCAATACCCACAAAAAATTGCCTATCATTGCAGACAATTGAAAAATGTATAATGTGAGCTGGAGCCTTACCTATATTGCCTAAAAGTTAAAAAATGACCCGTAAAATAATTTATTTTATAAATCCCATTGCTGGCACAAAGGGTAAGGAACGGTTGCTAAAACTGATCAGGGAAAAAACCAGCAGCCGCAGCATTTCTTTTGAAATTATCAACACCAACCCGGAAGGCGATTATTTTTTTTTGAAAGAAAAAATTGAAAATGAAAATATTACTGACATTGTAATTTGTGGTGGCGATGGAACAGTGAGCCAGGTAGCTGCTGTATTAATAGATGAGCCCATCAGCATTGGTATCATACCTATGGGCTCTGGCAACGGGCTGGCACTGGCTGCAAAGATCCCCACGAATACGGCCAAAGCCCTTGAACTGATCTTCACCGGTAAAGCTGCTTACATTGATTCTTTTTTTATCAATACTACTTTTAGTTGTATGCTGTGTGGTCTTGGCTTTGATGCACAGGTAGCCCATGATTTTGCAGCCAAAGGCAAAAGAGGCTTATACAATTATACCAAACAAACCATCAGCAATTTCTTTTCTGCCAGGCCTTATTCCTTTGATATTGTAAACAAAGGAAAGTCCTTCAATACCACAGCGTATTTTATTAGCATTGCCAACAGCAACCAGTTTGGCAACCAGGTTACCATTGCCCCACAGGCCAGCCTAACAGACGGTCTGCTGGATGTGGTGATTGTAAAGAAGATGAGTAAATTAAAAATGCTGTGGGCTATCTTAATGCAAATAAGAAACGGGCAGGTAGATGAACACATTGAAAAAACATACCACAGTAAGGATGTGCTGTATTTTCAAACACCCCGGCTCATTGTACACAACCTTGAGAATGCACCGGTGCATATTGATGGCGACCCGGCAGATACCGTCAGGAAATTTTCGATACAGGTGATACCACAGGCTTTTAAACTGATACAACCTTAAGGGATTAATTTTACTGGTTTATCAATGCTGGATAATAAAGAAATTAAATACCAGTGAAACAAGGTTCAGGCACTCCACACCCACCTTTCATCCGCTGACAACATCCCGCCCGGCCGGTTAAAATCACTTAAACATTTATAACTTATTTTAAATAATTTTACAACAAAATAACATACAAGATGAGAACGGTTGCCAACATTTTAAAAAACAAACCCGCTGTTTTTAATTTCATAACCCCTGGTGCAAAAGTAATAGAAGCATTGCAACTGATGAACTCGGTAAACCTGAGCTACCTGGTTGTTAAAGATGACCACACTTTTCATGGTATTTTTTCAGAAAGGGATTACAGCCGGAATGTAATTTTAAAAGGCCTTCACAGTGATACCTGTACAGTGGCAGAAGTAATGAGTACCTCACTGCCCGCTGTTGGACTGATGGATACGGTAGAGCAATGTATGCAGATGCTGAACACTCATAAAACAAGGTACCTGGTAGTGTTTGATCAGCACACATTTGTTGGAGTAGTTACCATCAACGATGTTTTAAGGGAGGCCATTGCAAATAAGGAAATGGTATTTGATGAGCTGGCGATCAAAGAGGCTACTGAAATGCAGGACAAAATTTTTTAAGCCGCTAACCTCAATGGTAAGTGATGAATAAACAACCACACACATTCACAAAGTAGTCCTTCATTTTAAACTTCAAAGCGGCCTTTTATTTTAACACCAGCAACAGTTGCTTTAATACTGCCTGGTTGTAGTCAGTATTAAAAGAAGCGATCACATCTTTTTTTTCGGCTGCCGTTAGATGAAAATTCAATGCAGCAGTTTTTTCTTCTTTTGCCGGCACGTACATAAAAGTAAGCCGTTGTAAATTGTGGTTAAGTGAATCTTTTAAATAGCTATACTGGTCGGTTTGAAAATAATCCTGCAGTTTATACCAGTTGTGCTGCAGCATGGTGGCTGGTTTTACAAGGATGTCGGAAATGGATCCGGTTTCCAGCGGCTGCTGCCAGTTGTCTTTTATCCGGTCTCTCAACTGTACAATGATAACGCCTCCCGTATTGGCAGCTATCCAGTCTTTAAAATTATCAATAAAGCGCAGGGAGGTCTCCTGGCCAAAATTATCCCTGATTCCAGCATCCATCACATCAATAACAGGGTTCGTAGGCAGCCATACATTGGGGAGCACGTAAGGAAAGGTAGCATTCATCCTTAAAGCAGTCAACAGCCTGATATTTTGAGGATTTTGCTTTGCCAGTAACGCACCAAAGTCAACCGCATCCGGACCAAAAGCCGTATCCTGTGCAAAAGCCAGCGGCTTCATCATAAAACTTAGTGGCTGGGTACTGATCATCATCTTGCGGCCATCTCTTGTAATGACAGAATTAAAAATCATTAAGGGGATGTTGGCAGCCTTTTCATCTGCTGCATAATCGCTTAGTTGTTTATTCAGCATCCCCCCGGCATTTTCATTCAGGTTTTCTTCAAAAGCATAGCCCCTGTCTTTTACATAGGAGTAAGCGCCTACAGAAAACTTTTGTGCAGGCGAAAAAATATCCCGGTTAATCATGGACGAAAAGACCGGGTTCAGCAGGTCCTGGGTAATACCGGAAATATAGCCAGGATTATCCAGGTCAATACGGGCACCTTTGCTCTTATTCAGGTACAGTTCACGGTAGTAAGTTGCCGACAACATTCCGCCACTTGCACCGCTGATCAAAAAAGCCTGGCTCATTAATTTACCACCGGTAGCAGCATCCAGGCGCTGCAGCATATTCATTGTAAACGTAGCACTCCGCAAACCTCCACCGCTCACGTTGATGAATACCAGCACTGGTTTATCAGACCGTTGCTTCCTTTTCCAGTTTTGTAAAATAGAGAGCATATTGGCCTTGTCCCTTTCAATATTTGCAGGTAAACATAACTGTTTCAGCGATTGTTTTGTATAGGCCGGCCGTTCTGTTTTATTATTGTAATTGATGCCATAGGCTTTATTCCGGGGATCAATAATTTCATTTTCATACAACAGGTTTAATGCAATGAGCAGAACAAGGGTGAACAGCAAACTCCAGCTTTGCAGAAAATAAGTAATGGCGCCAATGAAGGCCACCATGATAGCGAAAAATATGATAATACTGACGGCAGCCGGAGCCTGGAAAAATTTTACATCCAAAAAAAATCCGCCGGTAATTAAAAAAGCAAATGCCAGTATGATGGATACCACCGCCGCAATATGGTGACGCTTAAAAACGGTGTCTAAAAATGTTTCACTGTAATGCGATACATTTCTTGTCTTCAGCAGCCGGAACCTTACACTAAGGTAGTAGCCTACCTTCATTCCAAAACCATCCTGCTGTGGGTTAGCGGCAGGATCAAAACTACTCCTGAAATGTTCCTTGTTAGCTATTACAGGCACCATTGATTTGAGTATCCGCCTGTCGGCCCCGAAGAAAAAGGCAAATGAAAATGCCAGTAAAAAAACAAGGCCGCACACAAAACCAACAATCAGCATCAGTTCTTCCCCAAGCGTGAGTAGTTCCTTCTCAAAATTGAAATGAAACGATTTTATCAAATAAAAAATTAAAAAAAGCAATGGCAGTATGGCATTGTTGATACAGTATTTTAAAAAAGGTTTGGAGGCTGCGGCCAAAAACTTAAACCGCTTCGTATGCAAAATAAAGGTGGTGATGTTCCAGCTCATAAAAAAAACCCCCATGGCAACGCCCACAAATGCAGCACTGAGGGCATTGACCTTCCCCATATATTCAGGCACAAAAAAAAGTGCGTCGGCGCCAAAGCTTTTTAAAAACCCACTATCAACTGTACTGGCCAGCATTACCCAAAAAATTAATAATACCTGGTATTTACGAAAGTGTAAAATAAAAAGCTGAACAGGAAAGGAATAGAAAATATTATGTAGCAAGGTCCGCATTAGAATCGTTTACTAAATGTACAACGAAATATAACAGGATATAGTGTGACGGGAACGGTTTTAATATTTTATAACACTGGCTGCTTTTTTCTTACAATAAACAATAAGGTCGTTATTACCATCAGTAACAGCATGGCGGCAAACTGGTGGCTTACCCCTAACGATATCAACCGGTTGGCATAGGTGGCATTCAATACAGTTAAAATACCCAGTACCACCTGTACGGCTATCAGCAAAACAAACCAAACCCGCAGCTTGTTGAACAGTTTGTTATCCTGTATAACTTTTGCCTTTACCCACCAAAGCAATACCAGTACAAAAAGCAGGTAAGCCAGGCCACGGTGAACGAAATGAATGGCCAGCGGATTGTAAAACAAATTCTTTACTGCGGGAGTGAGTTCATTTATTCCGGCAGGAATAAACTGTCCGTTGATATCCGGCCAGGTTGGTGCAACTACTGCGGCTTTAGTTCCAGCCATGAAACCGCCATATACCAATTGAAAAATTAAAATAATTAAAATTGACAACAGCATTTTTTGTAAAGAAGCATTTATCATAATTTGCTGTTGCTTTACTTTTAAACGCAATGCAAACCATAAGGTATAACACAACAGGCCCATAGCTGCAATAAAATGGGTGGTAAGCTGGATATGGCCCACAAAATATTTTTCAGGCAACAGTCCGCTCTTTACCATTATCCACCCAATGGCTCCCTGCAACGCTCCCAGCAAAAACAATAATATCAGCGGAAGTATCATTGGCTTTTTAAATTTTTTCGTAGCGATAAAATAAATAAAACCCACTAAAAATACCATGCCCATCAGCCTTGCCCACACGCGGTGAAACCATTCCCAGAAAAAAATAAATTTAAAATCAGATAACGAAAAATTCTGGTGCACATACTTGAACTGGTCCGTTACTTTATACCTGTCAAACTCCGCCTGCCATGCAGCTTCATTCAGCGGTGGCAATGCACCTGTAATTGGTTTCCATTCTGTAATAGAAAGGCCGGATTCCGTAAGCCGGGTAATGCCGCCCAGCAACACCTGGACCACGATCATACCCACTCCAATTAATAACCAATTGGCTACCTGTTTGGAAGATCTTTCATTCATTGTATTATTCATAGCGGTTGCAAAATTAGCGAAGCGAAAGTTGTTAATTGAATCATGCTATCTTTTAGCTGGTTTTTATGGATATTTGTTCCACAAAAATGTTAGCACCTTTTTTATATGGTTATTTAACAGAAGCCGGGCTTGATGAGGCTGGCCGTGGTTGTTATGCAGGTCCCGTGTTTGCCGCCGCCGTGATACTGCCCAAAGATTTTAACCACCCCTTATTAAATGACAGTAAAAAACTGACAGCAGCGCAAAGAAATCTATTAAGGCCCATCATTGAAAAAGAAAGCATCGCTTTTGCTGTGGCGGCTGTAGATAACAATGAGATTGACCAGGTGAATATTTTACAGGCATCTTTTTCCGCCATGCACCGCAGCATTGATAAACTTACAGCAATGCCGGAAATATTACTGATAGATGGCAACCGCTTTAAACAATACAATGATATCCCACACCAGTGTATCATCAAAGGAGATGGTAAATATACAGCCATTGCAGCCGCCAGTATTTTAGCTAAAACACACCGGGACGAACACATGCTGCAACTGCACAAAGAATTTCCCCAATATGGATGGAACAAAAATAAAGGCTACGGTACCGGGATTCACCGAAATGCCATCAATACTTTTGGCCTGTGTATCTATCACCGTAAAAGCTTCCGCATACTACCGGAAATATTGAGGTGATGCCAACAGTACTTGATAATACCATACAACAATTATTTTCGTTTATTAAACTTAAAGGCAAGTCATTCGTCTATGGATGCATACCGGTTAACAAAAAAAAATCAACATTTTTACACCAACTTTTAAATTATTAGTATGAAATCAAAAATTATTTTCACCGCCATTGTTATGGCTTTAGCTATCAGCAATGCGGATGCACAAACAGCAATTCGTTCCAAAAACCAACGCCAGCGCATTAAGCAGGGGGTACGCAGCGGAGAATTAACCAGGGCAGAAACAGTAAACCTTGCAAATGGTCAAAGAGAAATACGCCAGGACAAAAGAGAAGCAAGGGCTGATGGAGTGGTAACAGCAGCAGAAAAGCAGGAAATTAAACAGGATCAAAGACAGCAGAGCAGGAAGATATTCCGCAAAAAAAACAATAACAGAGACAGGAATTAATGTAATTCGAATCGCCGCTTACAAAGAAAAACCAGCCTGAATAAACAGGCTGGATTTTTTATTGAATAGGATTTAAAATTTATAAACAACTTAACCACTGCACTTTCTGCACCTTCAGTCCCCGTACCGCTCCTTCCACATTTCAT
>Ga0105048_10000833_pt1 | contig 48930 bp, 53 predicted proteins | sample MAT05_FD_78382 | JGI IMG/M metagenome (GOLD analysis project Ga0105048, IMG submission 78382) | Freshwater microbial communities from Lake Fryxell liftoff mats and glacier meltwater in Antarctica - MAT-05 | ecosystem: Environmental > Aquatic > Freshwater > Ice > Liftoff microbial mat | place...
CAAAGATCCCGGCGGCAAAAACATCTTCGGCGGCGGGTTCCTCGGGCTCGATAACATCGGGCTTTTTGATCGATCCTCACCGCTTCCGAGCGGTCGGACCCTGCAGCAGGCGGATGGCACGGCGTGGATGGCGTTTTACTGCGCCACGATGCTTTCCATGGCGCTGGAAATGGCGCGCACGCGTCCGGCTTACGAAGACATTGCGTCGAAATTTTTCGAGCATTTTGTGGACATCATCGACGCGATGAATCACATGGGCGGCGACGGTCTTTGGAACGAGGAGGACGGTTTTTACTACGATCAATTGCTGCTCGACGACGGCACGGAGATCCCGCTCCGCGTGCGTTCGCTGGTGGGGATCATTCCGTTGCTGGCGGTGGAAGTGATGGATCAGGAGGTCATCCGGTCGCTGCCGGGATTCCGGAAACGCATGCGCTGGTTTCTGGACAATCGGCCTGAACTCGCGCGGCACGTGAGTTATATGGAGCGCGCGGCCAAACCCGGATCGCCGGGCGAGGAGATCCGGTTGCTGGCCATTCCGACACGCGAACGCTTGGTGCGCGTGCTGCGCTACGTGCTCGATGAATCAGAATTTCTTTCGCCCTACGGCATTCGTTCGCTAAGCGCGGCGTACCGGGACAATCCGTTTGAATTGCATATGGACGATACCGTCCACCGCATCGGCTACGAGCCCAGCGAGAGCCGGACCGGGATGTTCGGCGGCAACTCGAACTGGCGCGGGCCGATCTGGTTTCCCATCAATTACCTGCTCATTGAGGCGCTGGAAAAATACCACCATTTCTATGGCGATGACGTGCAGGTGGAATGTCCGACGGGTTCAGGCCAGTTCATGAATCTCCAGCAGGTGGCGCATGAGATTGCCTCGCGCCTGACCCGGCTTTTCTTGCGTGACGAAAAGGGAAAACGCCCCTGCTACGGTGATGACGAGCGGTTCGCCAACGATCCGAACTGGCGCGATTACATCCCCTTCCACGAGTACTTCCAGGGCGACACCGGGCGCGGTCTCGGCGCGTCGCATCAGACCGGTTGGACGGCGCTGATTATTCGCTGCATGAACAAGGCGGCGCGGGCGGGCGAGGAGTAGGCGCGGGTTGAGTTGGCGCTGTTTTTTGAATTGGCCCATGGAATACGGGCATGCTTCAGTCGTATGAAAACTTAGCCATTGCTCGTGCCCGCATCAGGACACAGGCCAAAACTTTCAAAAAAACAAACTCTCAAAATTTGGCAACCGCCATTGCCAAATCAACCAGTTCAACTAGTTTTCAGCCGTGAATACGATTCAAGTCGGTGCGTTCGAAGCCAAGACTCACCTTTCCAAGCTCCTCGATGCTGTGGAGCAGGGTTCTCATGTCTTGATCACGCGCCATGGCAAAGCCATCGCCGAAATCGTCCCGACTAAAACCCGAAAACGGGGCAAGTTCGGGTGCGCGAAAGGCCCCGGCTTTTATATGGCTCCAGATTTCGACGAACCCTTGGAAGAGTTTAAGGACTACATGTGAACCACCTCATCGATACGAACGCGTGGATTGGTTTTTTCGAAGGACGAAAAGATTTCAGCTCCGAAGCAAAAAAAATCATGGAGTCCGGGCAGGACTGCTTCATCAGCGTCGCCAGCGTTTGGGAGGCGGCGATCAAGGTGTCCATCGGTAAACTCAAACTGCCCTACGATCTCCGCCGCGATCTTCCCCGCCTCTTAGACGAAAACGGGTTCACCCTGCTTGGCGTGGACCTCGACGACGCCACGGCGGTGGTGGATCTTTCTCATCATCACGGCGATCCCTTTGACCGGATCATGGCTGCTCAAGCCATGAAGCGCGGGCTCCGCGTGATTAGTCGCGACCCTGTATTCACCAGTTACGGGTTGAAGCGGATTTGGTAAAGGCGCGGGTTCAGTCCGCTCAGCGGGTCCACGAAAGCAACCAACCGAGCACGGCTTTAGCGTTGAGTCGAGTCTTGCAGGATGCGGCGAAAAACTGACGCGCACTTTCTGTTTTGCGGTTTCCAATGATCCCGGCCACAGGCGCGGAGTGCGTCGGCGAGGGATTTTTTCAACCAACCCTCCCAGCCGGGGAACATGACTTTTTCTAAAAGTGCCCTGTAGATGAACACCATGTTTTCGTTTTTGTCCGCAGCCTGACGCGCGGTCTCCATGGCGTCGTGAATGCGGTAACGCGTGAGACGTTCCATACAAAAAAAGAAGGGGCGTCCCGTCGCGGCGAGCGTGCAGGAAATCCAATAGTCGTAGGCACCGACAACTCCCGCTGGCAGCGCCGACCATTGCACAGCGTCCTTGCGAAAGACAGAACCCATGGCAAGGGGAACGGCATTCAGCGTGAGAACCAGATGCGCCGTGTTCTGGTGATCGCCGGGCGCGAGTTCATGACGCCCGTAGCAACGCGTGTTGGCTTCGGTCGCGATGAGGTCCTGCGAACCATCGACGCGGATGATGGAATGATCACAAAACGCAAGAACACGCGTGGTATTTTCCATCAAAGGCGGAACGAGTGAGGCAAGGAACTCCGGTTCCCAAAGGTCGTCATCATTGAGGATCGCGAGAAATTCACCGCGCGCTTCGGAAGCCGCGGCGCGGAGATTTCCAACCACGCCGAGGCGTTCGGGATTGCTCCGATAGCGCACGGAGCTCCCGGCGAACTCGTCGCACAGGGCGCGCAACGCCGGGGAATCGGAGTCGTCGGTGACGATGATTTCCACTGCGGGCAGAGTCTGTGCCAAAGCGCTCAGCAACGCTTCACGCAGAAATTCCGTGCGCTGATAAACCGTCACCAGAACGCTCACCGGGGCGGGAGACAATGGGGAAGCGGCATCGACAGGCATGGCAAAAATGCTAGCGTCCCTCACGTGACCCGCGCAACCATGCGGGTTGCGACCTGCAAAGATTGATGTCCAGCCCGTCTGTAACCCACAAGACCTACGAACACCCCGGCAACGAGCTTGTGCTCGCCTTGGTGCCACCGGACGTGCGGCGCGTTCTCGATGTGGGCTGCGGCACGGGCGGAAACGCCGCACGACTGCGGGATGCAGGCGCGGAGGTGGATGGCGTCACGCTTTCCGAGGCGGAAGCAGCGCAGGCGCGGTTGGTCTGCCGCGAAGTGTGGTTGCATAATTTGGAGGAGGGTCTGCCGGATGCGGCGCAGGGCCCCTACGACGCGGTGGTGTGTTCCCACGTGATCGAGCATCTGTGTTTTCCGTCGAAACTTCTGAATGACGCGCGCCGGGTGTTGAAACCGGGCGGTGTTCTCGTGGTGGCGCTGCCGAATCTGCTGTTCTGGAGGTATCGACTGCGGCTGCTTGCGGGACGTTTCGAGTACGAAAGCGGAGGCGTGATGGATGACACGCACTTCCGTTGGTACAGCTTTGAATCGGCCCAGCGACTGCTTGCGGAGCACGGTTTTGAAAAGATGCATGCGGGCGCGGACGGTGCGCTTCCGGTTTCGTTTCTACGACGCATTGTGCCGTCTGCATTGATGAAAAAAGTAGATGCCGCCGTGTTGAAACTGTGGCCCGGGTTGTTTGGCTGGCAGATGATTTTCCAATACCGACGTCCTGCGTGATGCGTCTCGTTTTTCTCACCAGCGGACTGGAACCCGGACGGGACGGCGTCGGCGATTATACGACGTTGCTGGCTGAAACATGCCGTCGGAAGGGTTGCGAGACGCTGCTCATCGCACTCAACGACGGGTTCGTGCGGGGCATCGTGGAAAACGAAGCCACTGTGCGATGCGGTCCTGATGTGTCGTGGGAAGAGCGCGTGAGAGTGATTCGCGAACGTGTGCAAAACTTCGCACCGGATTGGGTGAGCATTCAGTTCGTGTGCTACGGCTTTCATGCGAAGGGTTTCGCATGGAAAGCTGCGGACCGGCTCAGGCGGATGATCGGCGACCGGAAGGTGCATCTGTTTTTCCATGAACTCTGGCTGGGCGCCGAGCGCGACGCACCGCTCCGCGACTGGGCCGCAGGCATCCTGCAACGCCTTGGGGTGCAGCGGCTGTTTGCCAAATTGGATGTCAGCGTGGTGCAGACCAGCAACGCCGGTTACCTCGCTGTGCTCCGGCAGCATGGGGTCAAAGCCACCTGCCTGCCGCTGTTCGGTTCGGTGCCTTTGCCGCTGGAGGATGCGATGCCGGCGGACGACGGCTGGACGTTTGGCATGTTCGGAACCTTGCACCCGGTGTGGCCGCCGCGTCCGTTGCTGGACTTGCTTCAGGCAACAGGAAAACGCATCCGCATCGAACACGCGGGGCACATGGGGAGTGGAGAAAATCTCTGGCAACGCATGGGTGCACAATGGCCCGGCATAGAGTTTCACGCACACGGCCCGCAACCATCCGGGGAATTGGCCCGGATTTTTTCCCGCTGGAACTTTGGTATCGCCACCACGCCATGGGAGATCATTGGGAAAAGTGCAAGCGTGGCGGCTCTGCTGGACCATGGCCTGCCTGTGATCGTCAATCGGGACGACGCGCACTACCACGGCTGGCGCGAGGAGGATTATCATCCGTTGCTCATAAAAATGAGCCTGGATCTGGGGGCTAAGCTGGATGGACTTAAAAGGCAGCAACCGGATTTGCTGCGGCCCACCATCACGGAACGCTTCCTCGCAGCATTGGCATGCGTGCGTTGATCATGCATTTTGAACGCTCATGAAGATCCTGATGTCATCCCATTTTTTCCATCCGAGCGTCGGTGGAATTGAGGAGGTAAGCCGCGTCCTGGCCCTGGAGCTTGTGCGCAGCGGACAGGAAGTGAGGATCATCACGAGCACAAGAGAGAACGGCGATGTGCAGTTTCCCTTTGAGGTCATCCGCGCTCCGGGGGCGAGGGAACTGATACGGCAGGTGCGCTGGTGTGATGTCTATTTTCACAACAACATCAGCCTTCGCACAGCCTGGCCGCTTTTGTTTGTTCGCAGACCGTGGGTGGTGGCGCATCATACGTGGATCATGCGGCACACGTATGATCGGGAGGGGTGGCGCGATAAAATCAAACACCACGTCATCAGGATGGCCCGGAACATCGCGATCAGCGAACCCGTGGCGCGGCACGTGGTGCGGGCACCGTCGGTAGTGATCGGCAATCCCTATCGCGATGATCTTTTTCGCGAACTGCCTGGCGTGGACCGGAATCTGGACCTGGTATTTTTGGGACGACTGGTGGTGGACAAGGGTGTGGATTTGCTACTCGCCGCAATGGCTTTTATGAAAACCAAGGGGGCCATACCGAACCTTACGATTATCGGTGACGGCCCCGAACGGGAAGCGCTGGAACGTCAGGCGGAAGCGCTCGGCATTACATCCCAAGTGACCTTCGCCGGAACAGTGACCGGTGAAGATCTAGTGCTGCTCTTGAACCGCCACAAGCTTGTGGTGATCCCCTCGCGTTGGCAGGAGCCGTTTGGGCTGGCGGCGCTGGAGGCTGTGGCATGCGGATGTGTTGCGGTGGTCGCAGATTGCGGCGGGTTGCCTGATGCGATTGGCCCCTGCGGCGTACTTTTCAAGCATGAAGACATCCATTCGCTTGCCGAGAGATTGGAGGAACTCATGCTCAAGGGGGGCAGAATACAGAAATTCCGCGTGGGCGCGGAGGAACATCTGCGCAAGCACCTCGCGGAGAACGTCGCGGCACGGTATCTGAGCGTGTTGCAGGACGCTGCAAGGTCATGATTCTCGTTTCGCATCCCTTGGTGAATCAGTTCAACCGATCCTTGGTTGAAGCGCTGGCGGATGCCGGACGGTTAGAGTGTTTTCATACGACACTGGCCAAGGGACGAAGACAGGTGCGCGTTCCACCGTGGCGCGTGGTGCAGCACCCGATGCGGGAAACCGTGCGACTGGCAGCGATGAAGCTTGGGATCAACTGGCTCACACGACCGGAACGGGGCTGGGCATCGTGGGAGGCCGTTTTTCAAAGCATGGACCGAGCGGTATCGCGCAGGATCGGCGGTGCAACGGCGGTTTACGCCTACGAAGATGGTGCGCTGGAAACCTTCCGCGCCGCTAAAGCCCGGGGCATTCCTTGTTTTTACGATCTGCCCATTGCCTTCGTGGATGTGGTGCAAAAACTCCTGCGCGAGGAGGCGGAACGTTTGCCCACATGGGAACCCACGCTGGGATCCACACGGGATTCTGAGAAAAAAATCGCCCGCAAACGGGCGGAGATGGATTTGGCTGATCTTGTGATTTGTCCGAGTAAGATGGTGCAGGACTCGCTGCCAGGGGGCAAAAAGTCGCTGGTTGCTGAATTCGGTTCACCGGTGGCCCGACCGATTCGAGAAGAGCGCGACGGGCCGCTGCGGGTGCTGTTTGCGGGAGCGATGACACAACGCAAGGGGTTGGCGGATTTGCTCGCTGCGTTTCGTATGCTGGACACGCGGGAGATACAACTTGTGGTGCTTGGAGCGCCCGTGGCGGAGATGAGTTTTTATCGAAACCAAGGCGTCGATTTCGAACACCATGGTCCACGGCCTCATGCGGAGTTTTTGCAAACCATGCAATCCTGTGACGTGCTGGCGTTGCCTTCGATCATTGAGGGGCGCGCTCTGGTTCAGCAGGAGGCGATGAGTTGCGGGCTGCCGATCCTTGTAACGCGGAATGCGGGCGGCGAGGATCTTGTGGTTGACGGGTTGACGGGATTTCTTGTTCCCATCCGCAGTCCGCAGCGGATTGCTGAAAAGCTGGACTGGTTTGCGCGCCATCGCGGGGAGTTGCCAGCGATGCGTCGTGCCGCTCAGCAACACGCCGGAACATTGACATGGGCGCGATATGCGGCGCTTGTGATGGAATCGTTGCCATGAACAAGACGGACATCAACATCAAGCGCCTCATCTGGCTGTACCTCTTTTTCCTGATTTTCGAAGGGGCATTGCGAAAATGGATTCTGCCGCAGTATTCCTCGCTTTTGCTGATTGTCCGCGACCCGATTCTGCTCGGCATTTACGCGCTGGCCATGGTGCGCGGCTTTTTTCCCACAAACGCGTTTGTCGTTTCGGTTACTGTGTTTGCGTTCCTGAGTTTTTTCACGTCATTCGCGGGCGACGGCGTATTGCCGATCACGATGTTCGGGCTTCGGGCAAACTACCTGCATCTACCGCTCATTTTTCTGATGCCCAAAGTCATGACGTTAAAGGATGTCAAACAGATGGGGTTTTTCCTGCTCTTGATTTCGCCACTCATGGCGGCGCTCGCGGTGAAGCAGTTCAATGCGGATGCCAATGATTGGATCAACGCGGGAACGGGCGGACAGATTGGCGGGCAGTTGTTTGCAACGGGCAAACGTGTGCGGCCTGCTGGAACCTTTTCGTTCGTGAACGGCATGGTGTCCTATCTGTCCGTTATCACGGCGTTTCTGCTGTTCAACTTTCTCGAAGGGAAACTCTATCCGAAATGGCTGGTGGTGAGCAGCGGCGTCTCGCTCTCCTTTGCTCTGGCCGTGTCGGGAAGCCGTTCTGCCGTCGCGGCGGTGACGATCGTCTGTTTGATGGTTGCGATCATTTGCCTCACGAATACCGCGAAGTTCGGGCGCGCCCTGTTGCCGTTGTTTTTGTTTTACCTCACGTTCTACGGGTTGACTAATCTGGCGCCTGTTTTCAACGAGGCGTTGGCGAGCCAGAAAACAAGGTTTGAGGAAAGCGGCGGCTTTAAGGAAGGCATGTTAAAACGTTATTTCATGGAGTTTCCACAGGCCATTGATGCCGGCTTGAACGCCCCGATACTGGGCCATGGCATCGGCATGGGAACCAACGCCGCCGCAGGCATGTTGAACGAAGGCCGACGGAGTTTCATGCTCGCGGAAGGAGAATGGATGCGGGTCGTTCTGGAGTTAGGTCCGTTTCTTGGATTCGGCTACATTTTACTTCGTGTGATCCTGGCATTTTACCTCCTGCGCGAAGCATTCCGACCGCTGAAGCGCGGACACACCGCAGCGTTCCTTTTGGTGGGTGCGGTATTTCTGGATGTCTTCACCGGGCAGTTCGGGCAACCCACGGCGCTCGGTTTTACAGTCTTCATTGCAGGACTGGTCCTCGCTGCAACGCGGATTACCGAGGAATCTGAACCAAAGGCCACGGCGACGAAACTTTCCACCGGCAAGAATCCTTCCATCTTCGGGAGATCCAAATACGCGGATCAACTTCATGGTCCATCCAGTGCATGAAAGTGCTGCTCGTCGCCAACTATCGGAACGATCGGCAGGAGAGCATGTTGCGGTTCGCGGATGCGCTAGAGAATGCGCTCCGAGCGTTGCAGATCGACGTCACAGTGTGCAGACCGGAGCCTTGTTTCGGGCGAATCAAATCCGGCGCACACGGCATCGCGAAGTGGCTCGGATACATCGATAAATTTCTTCTTTTTCCGCGCCGTCTCCGGCGGATGGCGGCGGCGTTTGATGTAGTGCATGTGCTCGATCATTCCAACGCGTTGTTCATTCCGCATGTGGCGGATCGTCCGCACGTTCTGACGTGCAACGACATGATTGCCGTGCGCTCAGCGCTCGGTGAATTTCCGTCCAACCCTGTCGGAATCAGCGGTCGCAGACTACAGTCGCTTATCCTCACCGGAGTGAAAAAGGCACGGCGCATTGCCTGTATTTCGGAGGCCACGAGGCAGGACGTCCTGCGCCTGACCGGGCATGCGTCGGATCGGGTGAGCGTCGTGTTCATGGGGCAGAACCACCCTTACCGCCCCTCTGCAAGACCAAGGCCTTCGGAAAAACCCTATCTCCTGCATGTGGGCGGAGGAGCTTGGTATAAAAACCGGGACTCCGTGGTGAAAATGCACGCGGAACTGCGCCGACGCAGGGGAGCGGTTGCGCCGGATTTGTGGGTGACAGGGGCCTTCGACGGACCTTTACCCTCGGGCGTGCATTGCGCTGGCCTAGCCGACAACCCCACTCTCGAAGCGTTTTACACGCACGCGGAAGCGCTGGTTTTTCCTTCGCTGATTGAAGGGTTCGGCTGGCCCATCATCGAAGCCCAGGCCTGCGGCTGTCCTGTGATAACCACACGCCAGAAACCCATGACCGAGGTCGCGGGTGATGCCGCGGTGTTTGTTAATGATCCGCTCGATGTGAATGCGCTCACTGATGTCGTGGAGGGCCTTTTGCAAATGCCCGGAGATGAGCGTGAAGCAGTACGCACAGCGGGGTGGACCAATGCCGCCTTGTTCACCGCCGAGCGCATGGCGCGCGACTACGTGGAAATTTACCGTGAGGTCGCGTCATGAGCCAACGTCTCCTGCACGTCATTCGCTCGGTAAACCCTGCGGACGGCGGGCCTGTCGAGATGCTGAAACAAAGCACCGAAAGCCTCGTGCGCATGGGGCATTGCGTGGAAACCGTGACGCTTGATGACCCACAGGCCCCGTGGTTGAAAAACTTTCCGTGCCCACTGCATGCTTTGGGCAAAGGCGGAAGCATCTACGGCTACACGTCAAAGCTTGTTCCATGGTTGAGACGCAACGCGCAAAACTTCGACGTCGTCTTTACCCATGGTCTCTGGCAATTTTCGAACGTCGGAACATGGTGGGCGCTGCGACACAGCAAGACACCGTATTCTGTGTTCCCGCACGGCATGCTCGACCCGTGGTTTCGCGATGCCTACCCGGCGAAACACCGCAAAAAAGCAGTCTACTGGCGCTTCCTTGAACACCGCGTGCTGCGCGACGCTGCGGCTGTGATTTATACCTGCGAGGAGGAACGCCGCCTCGGCCGCGAGACGTTTCGTCCCTATGCAGCGAGGGAAAAAATCGTGACCCTGGGTATCGCCGAACCATCGCATGATCCCATCCGCTGCCGGGACGTTTTCCTCTCGCAATGGCCATCGTTGCGGGGCAAACGACTGCTGCTTTTCCTCGCACGCATTCATCCCAAAAAAGGTTGCGATATGCTGATCGAAGCCATGCGTAAAGTGGAACATCCCTGGACCATCGTCATGGCAGGCCCGTGTGCCGACGAAGGTTATCTGCGTGAGTTAAAAGACCGCTCCACCGATCTGCCTATCACCTTCACCGGAATGCTCGAAGGTGAAATGAAATGGGGCGCGTTCGGCGCGGCGGATGCCTTCATCCTCCCGTCGCACCAGGAAAACTTCGGCATTGCCGTGGTCGAAGCGCTGGCGGCGGGTGTTCCCGTTTTACTCTCGGACAAAGTGAACATCTGGCGAGAGATCGAGGCTGACGGTGCCGCTCTCGTCGAACCCGATACCGTGGAGGGCACGGCAAACCTGCTGCGCCGTGCTCAGTCCGCAGAACTCGACACCATGCGCCTTGCCGGCCCAAGGTGCTTTCGGAAGCGCTTCACTGCGGACTCCTGCGCCGGGACGTTGCTGGATCTTGTCGAGCCTTCCAAGCGTGACGGAGTTGCGCTTTAAGATAATGAGGGCGCAACCTCTGCGCGTGAAATCGTAGCCGCTTCGTTCGATCCGCCGCCGCACCCAACCGATGCAGGTCCAGGCAAACACCGGCTACGGTCTGAAACAATTGCTCACTCGAAAACCACCGTTCCCATTCCCTCCGCGCAAGCTCCCCTCGCGACCGGGCTTCATGCTCAATCGCTTCGAGGCGCATGGGCAACGAAGCCCAATCTGACTCCGGTACTTGAATCGCGCAGGCGTCCCAATCCGGACCATCCGGTGGCACCCAATCATCCCCGAGAATCACCGGACAACGCGCCATGCGCATCGTTTCAAAAAGCCGCATTGAGGACACGCCTTCGCCGCGCGGACAAAGGACAAACCGGCTGCGCCGCGTGGTTTCCACGTAGTTCTCATGCAGCCGGGCAATCGCCTCACGATCATTGTTCACAAACGCTGGCAGCACGCGTCCCGACGTATCTTCGAGTCGGATGCGCGGATGTTGCAGCGTCAGGATGTGCCGCCGCACCTCCGCATTCGTTGCAGACCCGACAAACGAAAAAAGTAAATCCGTATCCGCGTCAAACGGCTGCGCGTGAAATCTATCATGCTCGTCCATGTGTACATAAAACCCTCCCCTGCTCCACTCCGGATCGTGATACCCCTTTTCCAGAGATGCATAAAGTCCGGGAATCAGCGGCAGTGGCCGGTCGTTCGGCACAAACACATAGCTCTTTTTCCAAAACTCCCGATACAGCGCACACCCTCGCACATGGGCAAGCACCGGAGCGCGCCCCCCACCTGCAAACAGCACCACATCGGCATCCCGGGGATTAGCCGCGAGCCGGTGCTCCCCGGGGGAACCATGTTCCGCGCTCCATCGAAAAAGCCGGAGCGGACCCAGTGCCCAATCCCCCGGAGGCACCACACCTTCCAGGGCCGAGGTCAGAAAGATCGAAGCCATCTAGGAAACGTTCCGCGCACACTCCGGCACGGCATAGACTGCTGAGAGAACCATGGAAGCCACACGCACATAACCCAATCCGGTCAGGAAAACGTTGATATCCCCGGCCACCTTCTCGGTGGAATCCTCGACGATCAGCACCCTTGGGCGAAAACGCTCGAAATCATTCGTTTTCAGCACTTCAAGATCCATCCCCTCGCAATCAACGCACATCAGATCAATCACGTTGCCCGAACCGCCCACATGCTCCTCAAACAGATCCGCCAGTGGAATCACCTCCACCGGAATGGACGTTATTGGAGCGGGTTCCTTGCGAAACGCGGCCTCTTTATCGGCCTCAGTCACCAGATGGTTACATGCCGGAAAATCCGCATACATCATGTAATGCAGCATCCCGCGCGGTCCTGCGCCAGCCTGCACAAATCGATCCCGCGGTCTGCGATCTTTCCAGCGCTGCGCCGCCGCCGGATTTGGATCGATGCACAAGCCGCTCCAGCCACGCTGATAAAACAGCCAGGTATTCGACCATTGAATCGGATCGTAACAGCCCACATCCACATACAAACCCTCCGTGCGTTCGTAACCCAAAAGCAGCGTCGCAATAAGATCCTCGCCAAACTGCGAGTAGGAAATCCGCATCCTGCGCAACGACTCCAGGCACGTCGGAAAAGGACGCCGCCGCCATGTGTCACGCAGTTTCTGAAGCATCGGCGTAGTCTGCTCAGTCGGTTCGACAAACGTCAAACTGCGATTAAACTCGACCCACTTTGAATCTCTTTCCTTCGCCACACAGCACCGGCAACAAACTCGCGCGCATCGTTTGGAAAACCGCGTGGCTCCTTCTCTGCCGCTGGACGCCGCGACCGTTCCACGCTTGGCGCGCCTCTGTTTTATCCTGCTTCGGCGCGAAGCTCGGACGCCGGACTCATATCTACCCCGACGCCCGGATCTGGGCGCCGTGGAATCTCGAATGCGGCGACGACGCCTGCGTCGGCGAGCGCGCCGAGGTCTATAATGTCGCCCGCGTCACCCTCGGCGCCCGCGCTATTCTCTCGCAGGAAAGCCTCATCTGTACGGCAACCCACGATTTCCGTGACCCAGCATTCCCGCTCACCTCCGCGCCCGTTCGTCTGGGTGCGAAAGTATGGATCGCCGCGCGCAGCACCGTGCTTCCGGGCCTCACCCTCGGCGAAGGTTGCGTCATCGGCGCGGGCAGCATCGTCACCAAAGACATGCCGGCCTGGGCCGTGTGCGCGGGAAATCCGGCCCGGGTGCTCCGGAGAAATTACCACATCTCGTGAAGGTCCCGGTCACCATTCTCATCCCGGTGCTCAACGAGGAGGCCAATCTCCCACGCTGCATCGCCTCCGTAGCGTGGGCGGACGAAATCGTGGTCATCGATTCGCACAGCCCCGATCTCACCGCCGCCGTCGCAGAGAGCCTCGGCGCACGCGTGGTGCAGTTCGATTTCAACGGCACCTGGCCAAAAAAACGCAACTGGGCGCTGGAAAATGTGACCTTCCGCAACGCGTGGATTTTCATCCTCGACGCCGACGAAACCCTCCCGCCTGACGCCGCCGAAGAACTTCGCGCCGTGGCCGAAGGCGACCAGAAATTCGACGCCTATTGGGTGAACCGCAAATTCATGTTTCTCGATCGCTGGCTGAATCACGCTTACTACCCGAACTGGATTCTGCGTTTCTTCCGCCACGGCAAAGCACGCTACGCAAAACTCAGCGACGCCGCGATGAACGCCACCGACAACGAAGTCCACGAACCCATGCTCGTGGACGGCGAGACGGGCCGCCTGCGCTCGGAGATCCTGCACTACGCCTTTCCTACCATCGACACCTTCGTCCACCGGCACAATCTCTACTCTAATTGGGAAGCCCATGTCGCGCTCGCCGACGATGGCTCCGCTGGTGCCCGCGGCCTGAAGCCCGCGCTCAAGCGCATCTTCCGCCATCTGCCGTGCCGTCCGCTGCTACGGTTCCTTTACGTCTATGTGTGGCAACGCGGATTCCTCGACGGACGCGAAGGCTATTACTTTGCCCGGCTCCACGGCGTTTATGAATTTCTCAACGTCGCCAAAACCTACGAACTCCGGAAAAAGCAGCACGCCGATGCCGGAAAATGAATCGTCCTCAACCTTGTGGCGTACAATTCTGGGCGTGCGCTTTTTTGCCGGTCACGCCGATGAAGCCGTGCGCCTCGGGCTCGCGGGCGGACTCGTCGTCGTGCCCGCCGCACCTGCGCTCGTGAACCTCGGCACCGACGCCGAATACACCCGCGCCCTCACCACCGCGGATCTTGCCCTCACCGACAGTGGCCTCATGGTCATGCTTTGGAACCTGCTTGAGCGCGACCGCGTCATCCGCACCTCCGGCCTCGAATACCTCGTGCTCATGCTCAAAAACCCCGGGTTCGAGCAGGGCCGCGGCACCGTCTGGATCATGCCCGGAGAAACCGCGTGCGCGAAAGCTTGCACATGGCTCGCCTCACAAGGCATCGCCATTGCGCGCGACGATTGTTACCTCGCCCCGATCTACGGACCCGGCCGCATCGACGACCCTGCGCTCGCCCGTTTTCTCGAAAACAAAAAACCGCGCCAAGTCGTCGTCGCGCTCGGCGGCGGCACGCAGGAACGCCTCGGCCTGTTCATCCGCGAAAACGTCGCCACCGCCACCGGCATCCACTGCATCGGCGCGGCCCTCGGCTTTCTAAGCGGCGATCAGGTCCGCATCCCCATGTGGGCCGACGCCCTCGTCCTTGGATGGCTCTTCCGCTGCCTCTCAGCGCCGGGAAAATTTCTGCCGCGCTACCTGGTCGCGCTCCGGCTCATCCCGCTCATGATCAAGCAGCGCCACGCCTCCTGTAGCGGCGGTCTGTGACCGTCGGAAACATCGTCGGAGAAATCGTGCGACGCTCATAGAGCGACGGTACATCTGCCGACGCTCATCAAGCAGCGCCACACCACCTGTAGCGGCGGTCTGTGACCGTCGGAAACATCGTCGGAGAAATCATGCGACGCTCATAGAGCGACGGTACATCTGCCAAACCGACATACCAAAGTGCATGACACACTCCGACACTTCCGAATAAAACAGGACCATGCACGGAATACATGTCTGGACAGAACGCACCGAGGACGGTGAAAAACGCGAGGTGCGCGCCACGAAATTCGGCGGAAAATGGTCGATACAATCGAAGGTCAAATCCGACGAGGACTGGGTGTATCACCATCCGCCAAGCCGCACGGATCTGGAAACGCTGCTCGATCTGCTAAACCGCAAATGGCAACGCCGACGCGCCGCGTATGAGGACGTGAAAGCCATCGAAAAAATCCTTCAACTGCTCCCGAAAGACGAAGACGACGTGCCGCGCGAAGAGTCGTAGCCGCGATGGATAGTTTTCAACCACGAAGCCCCGGAGATCACGGCGAGGTCATTTCACCAACTCCGCGTCCTCCGCGTCTCCGTGGTGAAAATAACACCACCCATCTCGACAAGACGTACCTCTGGCATCCGTTCACCCCGATGTCCGCGTGGTGTGCAGAGGATCACGATCCGCTCGTTCTTGTCTCAGGCGATGGGGCGCTGCTCACCGATGATCAGGGCCGCACGTTCATCGATGGCAACTCATCGATCTGGACAAATATCCACGGGCACAATCATCCGCGGATCAACGCCGCGCTACGCGAACAACTGGATCGCGTCGCGCACACCTCATTTCTCGGGTTCACCAATCCGCCCGCCGCACGACTCGCCGAGCGTCTGGTGAAGCTGTTTCCCGCCGAAACGCTCACCCGCGTTTTCTACACCGACGACGGTTCGACGGCCATCGAGGTCGCTTTGAAAATGGCCGCGCAGTTTCGCCAACTCACGGGCCAACCGGAGCGCACGGAGTTTGTCGCGTTCGACCACGCCTACCACGGCGATACGATGGGCGCTTCAAGCCTCGGTGGCATCCCTCTGTTTCACGATCGTTTCGCCGCCTGGCAATTTCCTGTGAAGCATGTGCCCGATCTCGACGCGCTGCGTCGGTTCGATCCCGCGCGCATCAACGCCGTCATCATCGAGCCGCTCATCCAAGGCGCGGCGGGCATGCGGCTGTGGCCTGCCGGGATGTTGCGCGAACTCCGCGCCTGGTGCGACGCGCACGACTCGTTCCTCATTTTGGACGAAGTCATGACCGGGTTCGGGCGCACCGGGAAAATGTTTGCGTGCGAGCATGAGGCGGTGACCCCCGATTTCCTCTGCCTCGCCAAAGGGCTCACCGGCGGTTACCTGCCGCTCGCCGCAACGCTCACCACGACGCGCGTGTTCGAGGCGTTCCTCGGCGGACCAGAGCGCACGCTGTTTTACGGTCACAGCTACTGCGGCAACCAACTCGGGTGCGCCGCCGCGCTGGCGAGTCTGGATATTTTCGAGGAAGAAAACGTGCTTGCCGGGCTGCCAGCACGCGTGGCGCGGTTCACCCACGCGCTGGACCCCCTGCGCAAGCATCCGCGCGTGAAAGAAGTGCGCCAGTGCGGCCTCATCGCGGGCATCGAAATTCACAATAACACCGCCGCATCCCTCGGCGTCGGCATTTGTCTGCGCGCCCGCGCCCACGGCCTCCTCACCCGCCCGATCCGCGACACCCTCGTCCTCATGCCCCCCCTCTGCACCACCGACGACCAGATGGCCCAAGCCGTCACCGCGCTGCTCCGCGTGTTGTGACGCCCCGGAGCCGTGGGCCCTAAGGGACAGCCTTTTTATCCTTCAGTAAGGGACAAGGCCTGAACAAGTACCAAGGGAATGGCTTTTTATTATGTGGGTGATCGGGGTGTTCCATCTTGTGCATCCTGCCTCCCACGCGGTTCGGTTTTTTTGGACAGGATGTACAGGATTTACAGGATGGCGGAGGGGAAGATCTGAGGGCTCACGGTGGTAGGCGTTTTATCCTTGCAAGAAGTCTGATTTGGTAGTCATCGGAGGACATATTTCTTTACCGAAAGCTCTGAAGGGACAGGGATTAGGTCGATTGGCTCAATGGGCTTCATCTCCTGTTCAACCATTCGTCATATTCCGAATGATGACCAATCCAGACCCAAACCAGTCCTTCATCTCTTTCCTTCGCGAGGGCCCGGTATTGAATACCAGCTCTTGCGCACCAAAATATGCCGACCTTCTTCAATCGAACAGAGGGATGTCTTGGGTTCGCCTTCATCAACTTGAAGTTTTTATCTGCGATCTTTTTAATTGCATCAGGAAGCAACTGGTAGGAACTCCAAAAATCGGGTGAAGCAAAATGCTTCACAGCGGAGAACACCGGCCAGCTTCGAAATCCGAATCTGCTTTTCGGGCCACTGAGTCAAGCCTACCCGCCGCCACATCAGCCGACAGCTTCCTATCCCACTGGCTATCAATAAAATGCTCAAACCACTCCGCAAAGCGATTTAGTTCGTCAGGCGTTAGCTTTTGGACGGCGTTTTCAAGTTCAATCGCACTCATGAGGGTAATATGACGCCAATCGTGGGTGATGGCAATATGCTGTCGCCCATCGTCGGCGATAACCTATCACCACTCGCTTCTCGCGTGGCTCCTGCCCGCGAAGCGGGTTCAGCCGGAGGGGCAGAAGTGCCGAAGGCATGGTGATTACGTGGGCCCTAAGGGACAGCCTTTTATCTTCGCCGTGATCCAGAGGAAAGTTGGTTTTTGCGCGTGCTACGGGCTTGGGGGTTGCGCAGAGTGTCGGGTCTTATGCGGGTTCTTTTTCTTGATTGTTTTTCTGGTATCAGTGGCGACATGACGGTGGGCGCTTTGTGCGATCTCGGCGTCAAACCTTCCATGTTCGAATGGGAACTTTCCAAAGTGGGGATCGGCGATTTTCACATGCACTTCGATCGCGTGCAGAAACAGGCGATCACGGCGGTGAAATTCGGGATTCATGAGGGCAGCACACATTCACCGGATCAGGATGAGAAGGAGCATCAAGCTCACCAGCCTGCGCACGAGCATGAGCACGGGCATCAACAAGAACACGGCGAGGAATGCGGTTGCGGACATGAGCACGGCGAGGAGCATGATCACCCCCATGGGCACGCTCAGGATCATGACCACGGGCACGGGCATGAGCATCAACATGGCCATGAGCACGAGCACGGCCACGGGCATCAACATGGTCACGCCCACGGACGGAGCCATGCAGAGATTCGCAAGCTGATCCTCGAAAGTGAGCTTTCCGATTTTGTCAAAAGCCGGGCGCTGGCGATTTTTCAGCGCATCGCGGTGGCCGAGGGAAAAATCCACGGCATGTCCGCAGAATCGGTGACGTTTCACGAAGTGGGCGCGTTGGATTCCATCGCGGACATCATCTGCGCGTGCGTGGGCATCGAGGCGCTCGGCGTCGAAAAGGTGATCGTTTCGCCGCTGCACGAGGGGCGCGGGTGGATCGATTGTGCGCACGGACGTTTCCCGATTCCTTCGACTGCGACGCTGGAGATTTTGGCGGGCGTTCCGCTGGCGCAGGTGGACGAGGAGTTTGAATTCATCACGCCGACGGGGGCGGCGATCGTGGCGGAGTTTGGATCGGGTTTTGCGCCAATGCCGAGGATGATCACCGAACGCGTGGGCTACGGCGCGGGTTCACGGGCATTGCCGGGACGCCCGAACGTGTTGCGCGCGGTGCTCGGAACGCTGGCGCAAGGCGATGCGCAGGGTGCGTTGCCCACGGATACGATTTCGCGGATCGAAACGAATCTGGACGATTGCACGGCGGAGATCATCGGGGCGACAGTCGAGCGGCTCATGGCGGCCGGGGCGCTGGATGTTTTTCTCACGCCGGTGCAGATGAAGAAGTTGCGTCCGGGCACCATGCTCACGGTGCTTTGCGAAAGTTCGCAGGCGGAAACGCTGGCGCGGATCGTTCTGCGCGAGACGACGAGTTTCGGCGTGCGCGTTGATGAAGTGCGCCGGTGGAAACTGGAGCGCCGGATGGAATCCGCAGAAACGCCATGGGGCAAGGTGCCGGTGAAGATTGGGCATCTGGGGGCCGAGGTGTTTCACTCGATGCCGGAGTTCGACGCGTGCCGTGCGCTCGCGGAAAAAGCCGGGGTGACGGTGCAGGCGGTATATGACGCCGCGAAACGGGCGGCGGCGGAGTAGAGAACGCGGGTTGGCCGTAAAAAGGCGCAAGAGGCCAAGAGACGCGAGAGGTCGGGGTGCGATCATCTCTCGGAAAATCGCGACCTTCCGCCCGCACCACTTTTTTTTCAAGATGGAGTTTCTGCTCGGATACTTCTGCGCCTTTTGCGCCTCTTTGCGGCCAATCCGCTCTCAGATATCGAAGGCCAGCGGGGAATCGCCGGTGCAGGCGCGTGCAAGGTCTTCGATCGTTTTTTCGCCGAACAACTTTTCCATGGCGTCGCTGGCGTCAGTCATGATGGGACGAAGCGGGCAGCGGGCGGGTTCTTCGCAAAGGCATTCGCGGGTTCCGCCGTTTTTGGTGCAGGGCAGAAGGAAGGCGTTGCCTTCAAAGAGATGAATGATTTCGCCGATGGAAACGGACGCGGGATCTTTGTCGAAAATGTATCCGCCTTTTGGCCCTCGTGTGCTTTGCACAAACCCCGCGCGGCGCAGTTCGTTGAGCACGGGTTCGAGTAGTTTAGTGGGAATGGCCGTGATGCGGGAGAGTCCGGTCACGCTCCAGCTTTTGCCGTTGGCAAGCCGGGCGAGAGCGAGCAGGGCGTATTCGGATTTTCTGGAGAGCCGCATGGGGAAACGTCAGCGCGATCTGCGCTCGGATTCACCGGCGCGCGCGGGATCTTCGGTGATGAACGGGTTGCGTTCGCCCTCTTTAATAATGGCCCAACCGGACTTGGGTTGTTTTTGTTTCTGGGCGCAGGCGGGAAGCGCGCCCAGGAGGATCGAGAGGAACAGCAGAGAACGCAGGATCAGCATGCCGGCAATTCTTTCAGAAAATCGTGCCATGCGTCGAGTTCGGGGATTTGCCCCAGGACTTCGCACAGGAGCGGCAGGGCACGCGGGATGTGTTCGAGAAAATGTTGACGTCCTTTGTTGATGCCGAGGTTGCCGTAGGCTCCGAGCGCCTGCATGAGTCGCTGCATGGCGCATAAGGCGAAGGTGCGATCAAAGTCCGGTGCGTTTTGGAAATAGCGCAACTTCGCGTGGGCCACCATTTCGTCCCGCTCGGACGCAGGCAGGTTCACGTAAGGATCGTAGAGCAACGAAGCGAGATCGTAGTGCGGGAGGCCGGGGCGCAGTCCTTGAAAATCGATGAAATAAATTTCGTCCCCGGTCACCATGATGTTCTGCGATTGGAAATCGCGGTGAACGAGGGAACGCGTGAGCGAGGCGAGATGATCCGCGATTTCCCGCAGGGGCTGGATCGCAGGCAGCGCGTCGCGTTTTCCAAAAAAATCGCCAAGACAATGGGCCACAAAATAATCCTGCTCCCACGTGTAGAGCGAATTGTCAAAGACCGGTTGCAGCGGCAGCGCGGTTTCCTGCCATTGCGCTGTCGCGGTGGAGTGGATGACGTTCACCTGGCGCAACGTCTCCTCGTAAAGGGCTCGGCGCTCAGGCCACGGGGCGTTGCGAAAATGCCAGAGGTCGTGTTCTCCGAGATCTTGCATCCAAATCCACTGACCGCCTTCGTCATGCTCGAAAACATGCGGCACATGAACGCCGGCGCGGTCGAGAAACTGCGCGATTTGCACATAGTGCGCGTTTTCCGCGCGTTCGTTGCCGTAACGAATCAGGATAAGGCTGCGACCGGAGGCGGTGTCTTTGATGCGATGGAAAAAACGGTCGGACCCGCCCTTCTCGATGATCTCGCTGCACAGGTCCGCCGGGCTGGCGTCGAGATGGCCGGCGGTGCGGGCGAGGATGGCTTCGGGGAGGTTCATTGCAGGATTTCCCCCACGTGATGGCCGCTCACGCAAGCGCCGTCGAGCACGATGCAGGAGTCGAGCGTAGTCCCGGCAGCGATGATAGCGTCGTGCCACACCACGGTGCGGCGGAGCCTGGCTTGCGGTCCGACGGTGACGCGCGATCCGAGCGTGGTGCCATCGGAGATTTCCGCCTGGAGATCGAGCGAAGCGGCGGGATCGACAGTGCAGCCGAGGAGTTCGTGAGCCGCGAGATACGCCTCGGGCGAACCGAGATCCCACCACGTTCCCTCATCGATCACCACGGCACCGAGGCGCGCGCCTTCGCGGATCATTTGGAGGAAGACCGGGATGACGGAGATTTTCTCGCCGACCGGAATGCGGCTGACGAACGCGGGGCTTACGACATAAACGCCGGAGAAAAGGAAAAGCGGTGAGTGTGTATCGCCCAGTTTTCCACCGATATCGCACACGAGGCCTGAAGCAGCGTCGAAGCCGATCTGGAGCGGGCCACCGGAGGAACGCAGGACGAGCGTCACTTCATTGCCGGAAGCCTTATGCGCGGCGATGGCGTTCTCGACGGGCAACGTGGTGAGGATGTCGCCGTTGAAAACGAGGAACGTTTCGTCGGGGAACAAGTCGGCGACATTGGCGATGCCGCCCGCGGTTTCGAGCAGCACGGGTTCGTGGCGAAAAATGATGGGAACGCCGCGATAGGCACCGCCGGGAAACGCCGTATTGTAACAGGCTGGGAGGTGGTGGGTGTTGACGACCAGCCTTTGGATTCCCGCATCGATCAGGTGATCAAAGCCCCACGCGATGAGCGGACGGTTTCCCACGGGAACCAGCGGTTTGGGAAGCCGGTCGGTGAGTGGGCGGAGTCGGGTGCCCAAGCCGGCCCCGAGCACGAATGCGGAGGAGATGATCTGGTGCAATCCGCGTTACTGTACCTTCTCCACGAGTTGCACGTCGTCGATGTAGGCGACGCCATCGAATGGTTTCAACTGAAAGACGAAGTTGACCATGGCGTTGTACGAGGGTTTGCCGACGCCCTTCCACGTATCCGGGGCGTTCAATTCGCGGTCGCCGAACTTGACGGTGACGGCCTTGGTAACCTGCGTCCACTCCGAGGTAGGACTGATGTTTCCTCCATCGGATTTGGATTCGTTGACTACATCACGATCCACGATGGCTACACCGCGCTCTTTTTTGGTCACCTTGGCCTGGGAACGTTGTCCAGAGCCGGAGTAGGCGTAGCTGTAACGTCCAGTGAAGCCAGCGCCTTTGACCTTGAATGAGAGAATGTAGGTCTTGCCCGGAACCGGCGGTTTACCGATCGCCTTGGTGAGGATGAAGGTGTTGGTGCTGGTTTGGTGGACCAGTTGCATGGCATCGGTCATCTGGTTGCCGCCACCGCCAGCGAACAGTCCGGCATCGGTGATTGCTTTACGCGGCTCAATGTCCAGCGGCACCATTTTGATGATCTGGTTCGGGCTCGGCCAGTAGCCGACTTTCAGGGCGCGTTTGCCGTCTGCGGGTTTGGCGGCGGCGTCTTCGGCTTCCCCGACGGAAATGATATAGCCGTAAAGGTTGCCTTTGTTTTGCCCCCAGTGAGTGGACCATCCGGTGGGCGTGGTCACGTTGCGTTTCCAGAGATCTTCGCCCTTGATGTCGGTGAGCGGATCGAACTTCGGCTGTTGTGCGGTGCCTTTGTTCAGCGACATCGCAACGCGCCCGTTGTTTTTGCCGATGATGATATCGAAAAGATTGTCTCCGTTGAGATCGGCCGTGGTCACCGTGACGATGCCGCCCAGCGAAGTGGTGCTTCCGAAACTGACGAGCGAGGCGTTTTTAAATTCCGCACCCGGTTTCCATGTCGCTTCATTGAGATGCACGGCGATGGTGCCTTTGCGGTCCGCAACGAGCACGTCCATGAGACCGTCACCATTGTAATCCACAACCGCCGGGGTGAGTTGTTCGCGACCGTCGCCGTAGCAGAGGTAGTACTTTTTTTCCTCGGTAAACTTCGGTGCGTTGCCCGATCCCTGATTCAGCAGCAGATGAATCGCATTTGCGGAATAGCTGCCTTCACCGAGCAGGAGGTCGAGTTTTCCATCCTTGTCGAAATCCCAGAGGGCCGGAGCGAAAAGGTTGCCCCAAGCTTTGTTATCCTTGCTGGTCGGAAACATCGCAGCCTCCTCGGTAGCGGGCTGGACGAACGTCGGGGCGACGCTGGATTTGTTTTCCAACAAGCTCATCTCGCCGAAATAATTGCCCACAACGATGTCCAGGGCACCATCCCGAGTGACATCGGCAAGCGCGATGCGCGACCCGAAACGTTTCTCGTCATCTCGGTTTCCCTTCGGCCGGGATAGAAAAATGGGAATCATCTCGGCGTTACCATATTTAGGGGCGTCCTTGGTGCCCTTGTTGAAATAAGCGCGAAACCAGCCTGCCGGATCAGCCGTCACAATATCCACCAGACCGTCCCGGTTCAGATCACCAGCCGCCACGGAGACAGGCATCGCCATGTCACCCACGCCACCAGATTCGGTGAGGGCCGGGAGACTCATGCGTTCGGAAGCGAGGTTATTGTCACTGTCGATACCGTCCCAGAGATTGTCGCGCGTGGTGAACTGCTCAAAGCTTCCGTTGCTGACGAGATTCAGGGCCGGATTGACCGCAACCGCCGGAGCAGCAGGAGCGGCAGCGGGAGTCTGAGCCTGAATCTGGGCGAGGGAGGCGGTTCCGAGGAGTAGGGTAAAAAGGGGGGCGCAGCGTTTCATGCGGAGTGGTGTAAACTAGGAGAGACATTGCCCTGAGGCAACGGGATTTCACAAGGAAGTTTCTTCCAAAAATGCGACCCGCATCCTGCACGGCCAAACGCGCATGGAGCCAGGTGGCGCAATTTGAAACCCCTTTACAGACCAAGGCCCGTGTGTGAGAGGTGCGTCATGCGCCCGGCATTTCTGCTTTTCCCCTGCTTCTGTCTGGCGGCGTCTGCCATGGCGCAACAGCAGGAAAGCCGGATGAACCAGATCCTGAATCAGGAGCCTTCGGGCATCATCGTGGAAAAGGATCGTACTTTTTACGGCGGCAAATCGTTCGGGGGCGTCAGCAACGCGCGTACCAAGGAATTTCATTACAACGCCCGCTACACACCTGGAGCGTTTCAGACCAAGGAATTTGCAAATGCGCGCCCGTGGTGGAAAGGCGGCACCCTTTTTCAGACAAAATCCGCCAACACCTCCACGCGTTATCTGGCAAACGACAAAAACAAAAAAGCCGAAGTGAAAACCGCGCGCACCAGCACGGCGCGGGAATCCGGCGAAAATTTCGACACTGCAGCGTACGACACGGACCCGTTCCGCGCCAAAGGCAAACGCCAGAGCCAGCTCGACGAGGAGCGCAAGGCGATGACCCCGATGACCATTGACGAGGTTCGGGAGATGTTGAACAAAAACAAGTAGCGCCTTACGCGACGCTGGATGCGCACACGGTTCCCCGGGAGGGTGCGCGGGCTTGCTTAACTCGTTAAAACTGCTGGAAACTCCAGCCTCCACGCGTGTAAGAATGGCCATTCGCCATGGAAACACCCGAGCAACAATTGCAACTCCTTAAGCGCGGCGCAGCGCAAATCATCAGCGAAGCAGAACTGCTCGGAAAATTGCGCGAAGGCCGCCCGCTGAACGTCAAACTCGGGGTCGATCCCACCGCGCCGGACATCCATCTCGGCTTCACCGTGGCGCTGCAAAAGCTGCGGCAATTCCAGGATCTCGGGCATCAGGCCGTGCTCATCATTGGCGATTTCACCGCGATGATCGGTGATCCCAGCGGACGCTCCGCAGCGCGTCCGCAGCTTTCGCATGATCAGGTGATGACCAACGCCCGCACGTTTCAGCAGCAGGCTTACAAAATTCTCGATCCCGAAAAGACGCGGTGTGTTTTCAATGGCGAATGGCTGGAGGTGCTGACCTTCGAAGACATTATCAAACTCACCAGCCGGGCCACGGTGCAGCAGATGCTGCAGCGCGAGGATTTCCGGAAACGCTTCGACAGCGGTGTGCCCGTGTATCTGCACGAAATGCTGTATCCGATCATGCAGGGTTGGGACTCGGTGAAAGTCCGCGCCGACGTGGAAATCGGCGGAACAGATCAACTTTTCAACATCCTCGTAGGACGCGAATTACAAAAAGAAGAAGGGCAACCGCAGCAGGTCGTGTTTTTGAATCCGCTGCTCGAAGGCCTCGACGGCGTGCAAAAAATGAGCAAGAGCCTCGGCAATTACGTGGGCGTCACGGAAGCGCCGCAATCGATGTTCGGCAAACTCATGAGCATCTCGGACGAGCTGATGAAACGCTACTACCTGCTGCTCCTCAACGAAGAGGTGCCGGAGGGACATCCGATGGATGCGAAGAAGGCCCTGGCGCGCCGCATCGTGGAGCGTTACCACGGCGAAGAAGCTGGCGGCGCAGCGCTTGAGGATTTCAACACGCGATTCAGCAAGCGCGATCTGGCGAGCGCGGAGTTGCCGGAAGTCTCGATGGAGGGCATCGAGAGTGACATTATTTCCATCGGCGTCGCGGCGTATGCACAGGCGTTTGGCATTTCCAAATCGCGCGGCGAAATGCGACGTCTCGTCGAGCAGGGAAGCGTGCAATTGCGGGGCGAAAAAATCACCGACCCGAAAGTCGCGCCCGCTCCGGCATCCGGCGAAGTGCTGCGTCTCGACAAGACGCGGGCCGTCAGGATCGTGTAGGGAATTCCACCACGGAGGCCCGGAGCACACGGAGAAATATTTCTTGCCCATCCTCCGTTTCCGCCGTGTCTCCGTGGTGAAAACAAGTTTACCCGGCGATTCTCCAAACTTGCGGGCGCATCGATTCCGCGCAATAGATGTGCCGCTTCAGCACCCGTAGCTCAGTTGGATAGAGCACCTGCCTTCTAAGCTGGTGGTCGTGGGTTCGAATCCCGCCGGGTGCGCCATCCTTTTTTCTCCGCAAATGCACGCGTCCGGATGGCTTCCGTCAAGCGCCGGCACGCTTGCCGCCGCGTCCGCCTGTGCATTTTTCTTTTTCAGGCATTAGCCAGGGCAGCGGGGTGCGGCGGCTCGATCCCGGCGTCCTGCGCGGAGAGCAGGGCGAGTTCCAAGGCCGCATGGATTTCCCTCGCCGCCTCCTCGACCGAATCCCCGTGCGCGGTGATACCCGGCCATTCCGCAACCCGGGCGACGTAGCATTGATCGCCGGGCGCGGCGGAATAGGTGATGTGGATTTCATAGTCTCGTGCGTGGTTCATGGCTTGTCTCCTTTGATGATTTTCCTGATCTGGCGGACTTGATACTCTTTAACCTTACCCTGCGCATTTTGCAAATTCACGAAGTCTGCGCCCTTCTGGAAAATCTGGTGACTGCCTCCGCCGCGTCGCTGATTGAATCCCAGAGAGAGCAGCAGCGTGACCATATCGCGGAAAGAAAACGAGGCGTCGCTGGTGCCGCTCATCAGCTTTACCATAAGTTTCTCGCTCTTGCTCATAAGGAAAAGGTATTGCGCTGTATTTTAATTGTAAATCCACCGCCTTTTGTGGCACCGCTCGGGCACTACCCAACCTAAACTCTATAAAACACCTGCCTTCTAAGCCGGCGGTCGCGGGTTCGAATCCCGCCGGGTGCGCTGTTTTGCTTATGGTGATTTTTACGCCTGCTCTTTCTCTAAACATGGCGCTTCGGGGAGCAAGTGAAAGAGCACGGCTCTCCAGAATATCCCGCCGCCCTTTTTTCCTCCCATTCGCCTGGTTTTCGGATACAAACCACGCCCCACTTCTTGTCACCATGTATCGCACACACTCTTGCAACGCTCTTCGCGCAGAACACATCGGCCAATCCGTCACACTTGCCGGTTGGGTCAATTCGCGCCGTGATCATGGTGGCGTTATTTTTATCGATCTCCGCGATCGCTCGGGACTGACCCAGGTGGTGTTCCGTCCGGAAGAACATCCGCAGGTCGCCGAGGCGTCGCACGGGCTTCGCAGCGAGGATGTGATCCAGATCGTCGGCATGGTGACCGCACGGCTTGCGGGCACGGAAAACACCCGTCTCGAGACCGGGGCCATCGAGATCATCGCGTCGCAACTCGTCGTGTTGAACAAGGCCGAGGTGCCGCCGTTTCCGCTCGATGACGATTCAGTGAATGAAGACTTGCGCATGTCGCATCGTTACCTCGATCTGCGCACGCGCCGGATGCAGGAGAATCTCATGCTGCGCCATCGTGTGGTGAAAACGACGCGCGATTATTTTGATGAACAGGGATTTCTGGAAATCGAAACGCCGATTCTGTCGAACCCGACGCCGGAAGGTGCGCGGGATTTCCTCGTTCCATCGCGGCTGAACCCCGGCACGTTTTACGCCCTGCCCCAAGCGCCACAGCAGTACAAGCAGCTCCTGCAGGTGGCCGGATTGGAAAAATATTTCCAGGTCGCCCGCTGTTTTCGTGACGAGGATTTGCGTGCGGACCGTCAGCCGGAGTTCACGCAGATCGACGTGGAAGCGTCGTTCGTCGATGACAAGGATATTCAGGACCTGACCGAGGGTCTGCTCGTCCGGATTTTCAAGGCGGCGCGGGGCGTTGATCTGCCCACGCCGTTTCCGCGCATGACTTACGAGGACGCGATGAACCGTTATGGTTCGGACAAACCGGACACGCGTTTCGGCGTGGAACTCGTCGATGTCGGTGAGGTGTTCGGCGGGACGCAGTTTAAGGTGTTTCGCTCCATCCTCGACGGCGGCGGTGTGATCAAGGCGATCAATGCCAAAGGCGCGGCCACGGCGTTGAGCAAGGAACAGCTCAAGAAATGGGAGGAATGGGTGAAGACCGAATTCGGCGCGAAGGGCCTCGCGTACATCCGGCTCAAGGAGGGCGAATGGGAATCTCCTATCGTGAAATTTTTCTCCGAAGAGGAAAAAACCGCGCTCGCGGCGAAGATGGGTTTTGAGGAAGGCGACGTGCTGTTCTTCGGGGCCGATCACCGCGACGCCGCTTGCGAAGTGCTCGGGCGCGTGCGTCTGCGTGTGGCCGATCTGCTCGGGCTCACGAAGGACAGCAAGGCGCTCAACTTCCTGTGGGTGGTGGATTTTCCCTTGCTCCAATTCAGCGCGGAAGACCAGCGTTGGGCGGCGGTGCATCATCCGTTCACGCGTCCGAACTCGGAGGACATGTCGCTCATGGATGCGGGTGATTTTGGAAAAGTGCGCGCCGTGGCCTACGACGTCGTGCTCAACGGCGTGGAACTCGGCGGCGGCAGTATCCGGATTCACGAGGGCGCATTGCAGAAGCAGCTATTTGCCGCGCTCGGCATCGGGCCGGAGGAGCAGCAGGAAAAATTTGGGCATCTGCTCAAGGCGTTCAGCTTCGGCGCACCGCCCCACGGCGGTATTGCGCTCGGTCTCGACCGGCTCATCATGCTGCTTGTCGGTGCGGAAAGCATCCGCGACGTCATTGCCTTTCCGAAAAACAATCGTGGACTGGATCTCATGACGCATTCGCCTGTGGAAGTGGATTTCAAACAGTTGCGCGAGATTTACATCCAAAGCACTGCGAAGAAATCGTAGGCCCCGTTTTTTCCCGAGGCGGGGCGGCGTTTTCCTACCCCGCCTAGCACACCCTGTCCCATGCTCACCGCCATCCGCAAGGAGATGCCCGCGTTGCTGCACCTCGCCCTGCCCATTATCGCGGGGCAGTTGGGGCAGATGCTGCTGGGCATTGCCGACACCGCCATGGTCGGGTGGACCGGCGTGGTGCCGCTGGCGGCCTGTTCGCTGGCCAACGCGGTGCTTGCGATCCCGGCAATCACAGGGCTTGGACTCCTCTTCGGCGTAGCCGTGCGAACTTCTGCAGCTCATGGTGCGGGGGCATCCCACGAAGCTGGTGAAGTGCTGCGCCACGGTTGCTTGCTGGCGCTGATCGCCGGACTCGCACTGGGGCTGATGGCAACCTTCGGAGCGCCGCTACTGGGGCATCTGGGCCAATCGCCCGAGGTGGCCGAAACGGCGCGCGTTTATTTCATCATCTGCGGATGGTCGATGATCCCGGCATTCGTTTTTACGGTGTTTCGACAGTATTGCGAAGCACTCGGGGCGCAGTGGCCGGCGTTTTGGATTTTGCTCGGCAGCGTGCTGCTCAACGTGCTGCTGAACTGGATTTTTATCTTCGGCCATTGGGGCAGTCCCGTAATGGGGATTGAGGGTGCGGGCTGGGCCACGCTCATCAGTCGCGTGATCGCGATGCTCGTGCTGTTTTGGTATGTGCAAAAAGCGCTGCGATTTACCAGGCAACGGCCCGTGCGCTGGATCGCCCCGCTGCATCCGCAGGAAATTCGCGGTCTGGTAAAAATCGGGCTGCCCTCAGCCGGACAACTGCTTTTCGAAGCCGGAGCTTTTAGTTTCGCCGCCATCCTGCTTGGCTGGATCAGCAAGGAGGCGCTGGCGGCGCATCATGTGGCACTTTCGTGCGCGGCGTTCACGTTCATGGTGCCGCTTGGTTTATCCATGGCCAGCACGATCCGGATCGGAAGCGCCTTGGGCGCCTGCCAACCGGAACGTTTTCGCCCGATTGCCTTCGGTGCATGGATTGCCGGGCTGGCTTTCATGGGCTGCACCGCGCTGGGTTTTATTTTCTTCGGAGAAACCGTGGCGCGCTGGTTTGTCGATGATGCGGTCGTGATTGCCCTGACGGCGAAACTGCTCGTGATAGCGGGGATTTTTCAACTGCTCGACAGCCAGCAAGTCAATGCGATGGGGGCTTTGCGCGGGTTGCACGATGTGCGGGTTCCCATGGGCATTGTCTTTGCCGCCTACTGGCTGGTCGCGCTGCCTGTGGGAGCGAGCCTGGCATTTAGGACCAGTCTTGGACCGATCGGTATGTGGGTCGGACTGGCCTGTGGCCTTGGCTGCGCGGCACTTTTGCTCACTCTGCGCTTTTTGAAAAAAACGCGCACCGAGGGATAGGGAAAAAGCTAGGACTTGCGCTTGGAAGCGGGCTGAGGGGTTTGCGTGGCGGAGGGAGCCTCTGCAACAGGCGGCGGTTTCACCTCGGCGGGCGCGGCTTTAACGGGAGGCAAAATATTCGGAATCTGGTTGGAGGCGAAAGCGCCCGGAGTCAAATCCACCGCTGGCGGACGCAGTGTCTCAACGCACCACCATCCGAATCCGCCCAGCAGGAAGAGGATGACAAGGGTGATGAGAAACTTTTTCATGCGGAACCACTGAAAAGCAGAGTAGACCACGATTCGCAGCTTGCAACCTCTTGTGTTTTGAAATTACGCGCCCCGGACGGCCCGCCCCCGCTGGAAACTCGGTGTTTACAGTGGCCTGATGTTTTGGAACCGTCCAAAACATTCCCTCACTTCAACGCCTTGGACCGCTCAAAAAAGCGTTTTTTCAACGATCCGCAGCTATTCCGGCACGTCCATTGTGAACCGCGGGATCCGCACGATGACCGGGATGCCGTCTTCCGAAAGCCCGATAAGCGCGCCTTCTGCGGCGCTGTCGGTCGCAATCACGTGGCAACTATTATAGGAAAAAGATTCGCCCGGCTCCAACCGTGGGAATCGCCCCACAACGCCATCACCCTCGACCACGAGTTTGTTGTTTTCTTCATCGGTCACCACCCACTTGCGCCCCTTGATCGTCACGGTCTCGTCCGACTCGTTGACAATGGTAAGGAAATAAACAAACGGGTGTGGTCGGTCCGCCGGCGCATCCAAATCGGGCATATAAACCACCTGGTCGATGTTGACGCGCAATCCCGGAAGTTCTTTGAATGGAGGCGTCATTGGGTGGAATATAACCCGTTTGGCACTTTGCACGAATTGAAAAACATGAACCAACTCCCCGTTGCCCTCACCATTGCCGGATCCGACAACAGCGCGGGGGCCGGATTGCAGGCTGATCTCAAGACGTTTTCGGCGCACGGCGTCTATGGGTTGACCGCCGTCACCTGCGTCGTCGCGGAGGTTCCAGGCAAGGTGGAATCCATTCAACCCATCGATCCAGCAGTGGTTGCCGCGCAGGTTCGCCTCAGCTTCGACGGTTTCCCGGTGGCTGCTATGAAAACGGGGATGCTATTTTCAAGAGAAATCATGGAGGCCGTGCTAGAGGTGATCGATGGCAAAACCATTCCGCTCGTCGTGGATCCGGTGATGGTGGCGACCTCAGGCGACTCGCTACTACGCGAAGATGCGGTTGCCATTTACAAGGAGCGCCTTTTTTCCAAAGCCACGCTTGTCACGCCCAATCTCGATGAAGTCGCAGCGCTGCTTGGACGGCCTGTTCATGACCTCGCCGCGATGCGCGAAGCCGGACGCCAACTCACAGCACAATACGGCGTGAGCTTTTTGATCAAAGGCGGGCACCTGCGCGATGCAGTCGCCACGGACCTGCTGTTTTGCGACGGAATGGTTCACGAGTTTCGGGCACCTTTTGTCGAAGGGGTATCCACGCACGGCACCGGTTGCACCTATTCCGCAGCGGTCACGTCCCAACTCGCCAAAGGGTTGTCTCTCGTGGAAGCGGTGGGTGATGCAAAACGCTTCGTCACGCGCGCTATTGCACATCACTTGCGCTGGAAAAAACCTCACGGCAACACGGACGCGCTGCATCATTTCGCGTAGCGACCGGACGAAGGATCGGAATCAACGACGCGAAGCGTATTTTTTCAACGACTCGCGTGCTTCTGCTTTGGCCAGGTCATCCGGCTTGTCCGACGAGGGTAGTTCGAGAATGGATTTCCATTCGGCACGCGCCTTATCGATTTTTCCCTGCGCCATCAACACATGCGCCAGATATTGCCGGTGCATGATCCGCTGCGGTGCAAGGTCCGAAGCCTTTTGCAAAAATTTCGCCGCATCCTCATTGGACGCCACGGGCAACCCGCCATACGCCACTTCACAGAGCGCCTTCAGCACGCCGTTGATATTGGCGATGCCAAAATTCCAGCGCCCCAAAACGTGCCAGGCAAAATCATCGGCAGGATTCAGCTTAATGGATTCCACCACGTGCTCCTTGATGCGTTTGGAGCATTCGACCTTTTCCTTATTACCCGCAATGTCGGCGAGTTTTCCGTAGCAAATCGCGAGTGAAAGCTGCGCCAGCGCGTGTTTGGGTTGGAGCTTGACCGCACGCTCCGCGCAATCCACCGCACGTCTCGCGGTCTTCTCCTTTTCCGACTTGGACGACAAATCCTGAATCAGATCGCTGTGCTGTTTCGACAACCGGACCAATACCTCGGTTTGTTCGGGAAACGCATGGTTGGCTTCTTCAAGGGATTTGATCGCACCCCGTGTATCGTGCGCGGCATCCTGCGCATCGGCTTTTACGAGCGCATCGCCCAACGATCCCTCACCGAGAACAGTGATCGGTAAGAAAACCAGAAAAAATAGTGTGCGGCTGAAGTGCATGTTCCTTCGTCCGCTAGGAAACAAAGTCGGCGCATTTTTTGCCACACAAAAAACCGGTGTCAGAGCCAGAGGGTCGTGATTCCGGTGTTGGAACGCGGATTATTTGGCGACCTGGAGCGTTCTGGAAAAACGACAGACCTGTCCCTTGATACGCGCTTGTTCCTTGATACGCGCTTTTTTAATTCAACGCCGCACGAATCTCAGCGTGGTGACCAGTTCTCCGGAGTCTGCCAGGTAAACGTGCGTGATCATGCCGCGCATGGCTTCGACGGATTTGCGCACGCTCCAGAGACCGAGTCCGTAACCGTCGCGCCGGGTGGTGTGCAGCGGTTCCAAACCCCAAAGCGACGTGTCGAGCGGATCGAACTTCGGTTCGCGCAGCTCGAGGTAACCAAACTCCGGATCGGCATAAAACGTGGCGATCACTTTCGCCGACATGCTGAAGTCCCGCGCATTGACGAGCAGTTCCCGAAGCACCACCTGCATCATGTGCAGATCTATCTCCACATCGGCATCGACCTCGCCTTTTCTCCACACCACATCGGCTTTGGGATCAAGCAGCTCCGCCTGTTCCTGCCACGTCTGCAGCAGCGCAGAGAGCGGCAGTTGCGTAAGCGTGGGCACACGATCCGCGATCTGCTCGGAAAGCTTGGCCAATTCAATGACCGCGTTCCGGATTTGATGATGCAGCCGCCGCGCACTCTCGATCGCCTCGGGGTCCTTTGCGGTCTCCTGAATGAGGGCGACTTCGAGGTCCATGCCGTTCAGTCGATTGCGGATGTCGTGCGCGTGCTGGCGGATAAATGCGCCGACGCGCAGCCAAGGCACGGAAAAGTTGGGATCCATGGCGGGACTATAGCCTATTCAGAAAATGCGCGCTCCGAAAAGTCGCTCCAAAAAGTCGATGCGTTCACGCGGCGACCGGTGCAGGTTCATCCGCTTCATCTTCCGATGCGCTGTGCTTTTTCGCGATGAGCACGTAAAGCGAGGGCACAATGAACAAGGTGAACAGCGTTCCAATCGCCATGCCGGACACCAGCACCAGACCGATGGAGTTGCGCGCTTCCGCACCCGCACCACTCACCAGGGTAAGCGGAAAATGCCCCGCCACCGTGGCAACGCTGGTCATCAGGACCGGACGCAACCGCGTCCGCGCCGCCTCACGCACCGCCGCGATTTTATCGAATCCCTGCCGCTGCAAATCGTTGGCGAATTCCACGATAAGAATACCGTTTTTCGCCACCAAGCCGACGAGCGTTACCAGCCCGACCTGCGAATAAATATTCAGCGTGGTCGTCCAGCCATCGGTCCAGAACGGGACGGGCGCGGGCATTTTCAAAAAGGTGAAGATCAACGAGCCAAATATTGCCAGGGGAACCGATCCGAGCAGGATGACAAAGGGATCGCGGAAGCTGTTGAACTGCGCGGCGAGCACCAGAAAAATCAGGACCACCGCGAGCAGGAACGCAGGAAGGAACTTGTTTCCCTCGGTGCGCAACTGCCGGGATTCACCCGTGTAATCGATGTTGTATCCCGGCGGCAGGATCTTCGCCGCTTCGTCCTCAAGCATCCTCAGCGCGGCGTCGAGCGGGGCAATCGCCACACCGCTGATTTTCACCGCATTAAGCTGCTGAAACCGGTTAAGTGAACGCGGCACCGTGCTTTTTTCCATTTTACCAATCGTGCTGAGCGGGATGAGTTTGCCCGCCGGCCCGTTGACGTACACGTTTTCAAGCTGGTCGGCATTTAATCGATCCACGCGGGCAACCTGCGGAATCACTTTGTAGCTGCGGCCTTCGATGTTGAAGCGGTTGACGAAATTGCCACCCACCATGGAGGAAAGATCGGACCCCACAGCACCAAGATCGAGACCCATCGCGGCAATCTTATCGCGATCCAGAATCACCTCGGATTGTGGCTGATCGATCTTCGTATCAATGAGCGGTGGAAAGGCGAACATCCCGCTCGTCGTAGCCTTTTCCTGGAGCTTTTGTGCAAACTCCAAAATGCGTTCCGGCTCAGCCGTGGAGGCAATGACAAACTCCACGGGGAACTGGCCGCCACCAGGCAATGCCGGTGGCATGACGGGAAACATCTGAATACCGGGGATGCCCATGAGCGCCATTTGCACCTCGGGCAAAATTTCAAAGGCCGTGCGTTTGCGCTCGCCCCACGGCTTCAACACCATGCCGCCAAAACCCGCGCTCGGGTAGGTGAGCTGAAAGGTGTATCCCGTCTCGGGAATCCCAAGAAATATCTTACCCGCAGCCTCGGCGCTGAGGGAGGTCTGATCCATCGTCGCGTTTGCCGCCGCATCAATGATCCCGAAGATGACGCCCTGATCTTCGGTCGGCGCGAGTTCCTTCGGCGAATTGAGAAACAGCGGCACGGCGAGCAGACTCAGTCCGATCCAGACGCAATACACTGCGGGACGCGCGGCCAGCGTTTTATCCAAGCCCCGCGTGTACATCTCGCGGAGACGGTTAAACCCACTGTTGATTCGCTTCGTCAGCCCGTGCTCGTGATCACTCGCCTTGAGCAAACGGGAGGACATCAGCGGCGACAACGTGAGCGCCACCACGCCGGAAATACAAACCGCTCCAGCCAGCGTGAAAGCAAATTCCCGGAAAAGCGCACCGGTCAGGCCGCCTTGAATCCCTATGGGCGCATACACCGCAGCAAGCGTCACCGTCATCGCAATGACCGGCCCCACAAGTTCCCGCGCACCGAGCAAAGCGGCGTGCATCGGTGGGTGGCCCTCTCCCAGATGGCGCTCGATGTTTTCCACCACAACAATGGCGTCATCGACCACCAACCCCACCGCGAGCACAATCGCCAGCAGCGTGAGCAGGTTGATCGTGAATCCAAACATCTGCATCAGAAACACCGCGCCGATGAGCGATACCGGAATCGCGACGACGGGAATGATCACCGAGCGCAGGCTTCCGAGAAATAGAAAAATCACGATCACGACGATGAGCAGCGTTTCCGCGAGTGTCTTGACGACTTCGTGAATCGCATCATTGATGTATGCCGTCGCGTCGTAAGCCATGCGCCCCTGCATGCCGGAGGGAAGATCCTTTTGAATCGAGGCGATCTCAGCCTTCACGCGTTTGATGACTTCCAGTGAGTTCGAATTTGGCAACACCCACACGCCCATGAACACCGCGCGTTCGCCGGAGAACCTCACTTCGGAATCATAATCCTCCGCTCCGAGCACGACATCGGCGACGTCTTGCAAGCGGATCAGCGTCCCGTTCTGCTCGCGAATCACCAGCTTTTTAAAGTCTTCCACCGTGTGAAGATCGGTGTTGGCCGAGAGGTTCACTTGCACCAGCGAGCCTTTCGTCCGTCCGATCGCAGAAAGGTAGTTGTTGTTGGCCAGAGCACTGCGAACCGAAGCCGGACTGATGTTCAGGGCCGCGAGGCGATCCGGCTTCAACCAGATCCGCATCGCGAAAGTGCGTCCGCCGAGGATGTCCGCCTTTTGCACGCCAGGCAGCGCGGAGAGCCGGGCCTGCACGATGCGCACGAGATAATCCGTGATCTCGTTTTCAGCCAAAATGTCCGACGAGAAACTCAGATACGCCGAAGCGAATTGGCTGTCGGCGCTCTCGATGTTGATGACCGGCACCTCGGCTTCGGGCGGAAGATCGCCGCGCACCTGATCCACCTTGGATCCGATTTCCGCAAGCGCCTTGCTGGAATCGTAATTCAATTTGAGCCGCGCCGTGATGGTGGAAAGTCCCAGTTCGCTCTTTGATTCAAGATAGTCGATCCCGTCTGCCGCCGCGATCGTGCGCTCCAACGGCGTGGTGATGAATCCGCGCACCAAGGAGGCGCTCGCCCCGATGTACGCCGTGGTGACGGTAATCGATGCGTTTTCGCTCCGTGGGTACTGGCGGATGTTGAGCGTTCCGATGGCCTGCAGACCAGCGATGACGATCAGCACGTTCACCACAATCGCCAACACGGGGCGACGGATGAAAATGTCGGTAAATGCTTTTTTCATATAAACTCCCTCCCGGATCAGAACGTCAGGTTTGCGGCGGTTTCGGATTTAACTCCGGCTTGGGGGCGAGCGTGTTGTCGATTTTCACAGCTATGGCGTTGCGAAGTTTAAACACGCCCGAGGACGCCACCGTTTCACCCGGTTTCAGCCCTTCGATGACAGTGACGAAATCGCCCCGCTCTTCACCAAGCCGCACAAACTGCTGCCGCAGCATCAACGTTTTTTCACCGGTTTTTTCGTCGGCTTTTTCTTCCACCACAAAAACGGAATCGCCGTAGGGCGCGTAGGAAACCGCGGTTGCCGGAACCGTGAGCACGGGCATTTTTTGTGGAAGCACCACTTCGATCCTCACGAAAACACCCGGACGAAGAAGCTCCTCGGGGTTTTCCAAAGTCGCCTGGAGCGAAACGTTGCGCGTGGCGGCATCGACATCCGGATTGATCGCCGTGAGCACTCCCTCAAGCGTGCGACCGGGGGCCGTGTCTGAGGTCACCCGCACCGCCATGCCGGCACGAAGCGCGGAGAGACGCTGTTGCGGCAGCGAAAAATTCACAAACACCGAGTCCAGCGATTGCAGCGAAACGATGGGCGTTCCGGCATTCACATACTGGCCGAGATTCACATCACGGATTCCAAGACGCCCGGTAAACGGCGCGCGTATGGTCTTTTTATCGATCGTCGTCTTCATGTTTTCCACCTGCGCCATCATCTGCTTGAGCTTGGCCTGCGCGCTGTCCCACTCGGATTGCGCAATGACACGGCGTTCGCCAAGGCCCTTGGCGCGGTCGAAATCCAACCGCGCCAGCTCCGCGTCCGCCTCGGCAGCTCGCATCTGCGCCTCTTCCGCCCCGGAATCTATCCGGACCAGCAGCGCGCCCTGTTCGACTTTGGCACCCGATTCGAAGGAAATTTCACGAACCACACCGGGTTGCTCGGCGCTGACAATGATTCCTTGGACCGCCGTCACGGAGCCGACGGCACCGAGCACCGGTTGCCATTCCTCCTGTTTGACTTCGGCCGTGGTAACAATTTCCGGCGGCATGACGTGCGCGCCCGAGGCGATCAGAGCCTTGATTTGAAGAGCTTTCGCGCCGGCGAGCACAATGAATGCAACGACGACGACCCCGATTCCGATGAGAACTTTTTTTGTCATGACTTCTTGGTTTTCTTTTTATTGGCAACTGGTTTGCGGGGGGAGGTGGATTTAGATGGAGCGAGCTGTTCCGGAAAAAGGAGCCGTAAAAAACTTCTCAAAATCCCACGCGTTTTTTTCTCTCTCTCGGCTTCAGTGGCTACCTGGGTATCCGGCACGGTCTGCATCAGCAGTCCGTCATGCACCGCCAACGCCAGTTCGGCAACCCGCCGTGGAGTTATTCCAACCGGAAGCTGGGTTGCTTCCGGCGATTGGGCGATCAGTTTGGTGAGTTCGCCGATAAACGCATCCCTCACTTCGCGCACGATGCTGGCAATCCCGGGGTTGCGTCCGGCTTCGGCGAAAAGATCCATAACAAACACCGGCGCAATGTCCGAATCGGGCGACTGGGAGCATTGTGTCGTGAGAAAAATTTCCAGCGACTCCGCAAGACTTCCAGCCTTGCGCGCCTTGGCAACAATATGCTGGATTTCTTTCTGGTGTTCCTGACCCATCGCAGAGATGACCGCATCCTTGTTGGCAAAGTAGCGGTAAATCAAACCCACTGAAATGCCCGCCTCGTCGGAAATGTCGTGCATCGTGGTCTGGTAAAACCCTTTCCGCGCAAAACACCGCAAGGCGGCGTCCAGGATTTGACCCTGGCGCTCAAGCGAAGCCTCGGCGGGTTGTTGTTTGCGCGACATAATTGAATGAACGTTCATTTAATCATCGCGGACGCCCAAAAAGGCAACTATTTTATATTAAGGCCCGAAGGATACCGCACGGGTGCGGTTCATGCCCGCCTGTGCCTCGAAGTTGCGGCTGTAGTACCCGTTCACCTTCAATTCGGGGGCCTTTGCAACGTTGCGCTGAAACCATTCCGAAGTGGACTTTGTGAGGATGATTTTCCCCGAGGCATCTTTGAGCACAAGCAGCCAGTCGGAGTACCGATCACCCCATTTGGCGTAGGTATTGTCCCATCCGGTTACGCACTGTTTGGTTTCATAAACGAAGGGCTCACCCCGCCCCGGTAACTGCGGCACCTGAAATGATTCGATGACCAGAACACGATACAGGTCGCGGGTCGTCACGCTCTGTCCGAAAATGAACACCGTGGCGCTCATACCTGGAAACGGGAGCGACACATCCGAGTTGGAGAGTTTGATCGAAAGCGCAATGCGATCCGTTTTGTCGTCAAAGTCCCCGCCGTTCACCCGGGTCTGCTTTTTCCGCAACATATCAACGACCACAGGCTCCGGGGTCGGCTCGGGCGTGGGTTCCGGCGTGCTCTCAACAACGACTGGAGCGGGTTCGGGAACTTCCTCTTCCACCACAGGGTCGGCTTCCACAGGCTGTTCCTTCACTACGTCGGCATCGTGCTCCGTGGCGACTGACGATTTTTCTTTGCACGCAGGGAGCGAAAATAAGGACCCAAGCGCAACGCAAACCAAAGCATTTTAAAGTTATATTTTTGAAGTTAGATGACTTCCAAGCACGCAAGGCCATTTGTTTATGATGTCCAGATTCATCATGTAAAAACTCAACCATCAACTTCCTTTCCAGCTTGAATGTCCCGGCGCTTTACCAAACATTCCCCCACCCATGCGCCGCCTGATCCTTCTTCTCCTTGCAGCCCTGCCTCTCACCGCATGCACCAGCCCGCGCTATTACAAGGTGATCACGATGGACCATGGCGGGCGGCTGCATTCTTCCTGGATCGCAGAAGGCCGGGTGCGGCGTGTGGAAAAAGGCTACACGTTTAAAGCCGTCGAACGCCGCACCGGAAATCCCCAGCGGGAACTGCATTACCCGCTCGGACGTCCAGTCCGCGTATCCACAGCGCACACCGTGATTTACGCAGTGGAAAAACCCGTGTGGCTTGAAGGCCAGACCGCGCTTACCGCTGCCGATCGGGCAGAAGCAGCCGCAAACGCTACTCGTTGAGCAGCAGCTTCACATCCTCTACCACGGTCTTCAAATCCTCGGCTTTTTCGCCGTTGTAAAACTTCCGGATCCAACCCTGCCGATCCACCAGAGCAATGTGCGTCCCATGGATGATTTCCTGGCCTTCCGGTCTCACCACGCTGATGAGAAAACCCTGGCTCACAATGTCCAAAACCTTGACCGGGTCTCCCGTAAGAAAATGCCAGCGCTCTTTTGCTTCGTAGATCTCCGCGTAACGCCGAAGCACTTCCGGCGTGTCATGCTTCGGATCAATACTGATCGACACCATCTGCACATCCGGTGCCGCCGCCATCAACGGCTCCTGTAGTCCGGCAAAGTTTGTGCTGATCATCGGACAGGGTCCCGGACACGTGGAATAAATAAAGTCCGCAATCCAGACTTTGCCCTTTAGATCTGCCGTCCCAAAAGGTTGCTCGTCCTGGCGGATAAGAGTAAACTCCGGCACCTGCTTGATCCGGGTAAATGCAGCAGGCTCGGCACCAGAACTATTTTCAAACTTCAACCTGAATACGGTGGCCCCCAGAACAAGGAGCGAGACAACAACACAAAGCGCAATAAGGAGGATTCGTTTCATTTAAAAAAATGCAGTGCCTTACTGCGGCTTCGCAAACACCACAAAACTCAGCAACACCGGCAAATAAATGATGGAACAAAAAAACAGTCTCCGAGCTGAAGCACGCGTGCGGTTCATCACAAACCTTGTGGCATACCACAGCAGTGCACTGTTGCACAAAAGCACCCCCGTTAAATACCAGATCCCGGCAAGCCCCAAGGCGTAGGGCGCAAGCGTGATAAGCGTAAGAAGCAGACTGTAAATCATACTCTCCGAAGCGGTCACCATACCGTTCGTGTCGCGGCGGCGTAGCATCACAAACCCGGCCTGAGCGTACTCATCGCGATACATCCAGGCGATGGCCAGAAAGTGCGGCATCTGCCAGCAAAACAAAATACCGAACAATATCCATGCGCCAGACTCCATGACCGGTCGAACAGCCACCCAGCCGATCAACGGCGGAATCGCTCCGGCGACCGCACCAAGGGCTATACAAAGCGGCGTCCGCCTTTTCAACGGAGTGTAGAGCCCCAGATAAATGGCCAAGGTTGAAGCCGCCAGAACCAGGGCCAAGGTATTCACTCCAAGGCCCAAAATGAGCAACCCTGAAGAGCCCGCTATACCACCCAGTAAAGAAGCTTTTTTGCGGCCCATACGCAGTGCGGGCAACGGACGATGCCGAGTCCGTTCCATGAGCCGGTCCACATCTTTTTCCAATACTTGATTAAAAACCTGCGCGCTCGCAGCTACGAGGCAGGTCCCCAGGACGGTCCAGAGCAACAACACCCAATTCATCGGCGACTCAGACGCCCAACAAAAGCCGACGAACGTCGTCACCAAAACCATGAGCGTCAGTCGCACCTTGGTCAGTATCATCAGATCAGAGATCAGTCCGGGCACCTCCTCTTGAAGAGTGTCCCGCTGAATATCCAACGTGACCGCAACCTCCTGGGGCGACCTGTTCATGCTGGAACTCCGACAAGAGGTCGCGATGAAGAAACTTCAAGTTTTTGATACCGGCTCAACCGCATCGCCATCGCAACGCTCAAACCCAAGATGAAAGCACCGTTCAAAACGTGGAGCGTGGTGGTCAATGGCGGTCGCATAAGCCAGATAATATGTGCCCCGAGGGCAATCTGGAAAGCAATCAGCGCAACCAACAATTGTGCCTGCAAAGAAAGCACCCGGTCCCGGCGCCCGCGCCACATCACCAGACCCACGAGCGTAGTGGCGACCAGAGTAACCACCAATGCGCCCACACGATGTGCGTAATGAATCTTTTCCGAAAAATACTTCAGGTCGGGTACCCACTGGCCCTTGGACAATGGAAAATCCTGAATGGCAAGTCCCGAACCACTATGGCGCACTGCCGCGCCAAGGATGAGTTGCAAGAAAAGTGAAATCACGAAAACCCACGCGATCCGGCGCATCACCGCCAATCCTTCTCCTCGAAAACGCAAATCCGCCTCATTCCACCAACGCGACAGTGAGATGGAAAGTGCGATCAAGATACAAAGAAAAGCCTGTCCCACGCACCCATGGACACCCGCCAGAAAGAGGCTCACTTCCGTCACGCGCAATCCACCGAGTGTCGCCTGCAAACATACCCCCACAAAAGCCACCACCGACAACCAGCGACTCAACGCATTCGACGCATTCGACGCGATACGCGCCTTTTTCGCAGAGAGCAACAGAACGATCACAAAGGCGAGTGCAGGTGGCCAGATTGCCAAATGCATTAAAGTGATTTTTTCCAAACCACAGAACGCCCCGATTTTTACGGAAAGAAAGGAAACCACAGCGGCCGCAGGAAGCGCCCAAACACTGCGCCAGACGCATGCCGCCAGAATCGCCGTGAGAAATCCAACAAGGGAAGCAAACAGCCGATGACCATGCTCAAGTCGGACCGGTTCCATGTGCCACCAGCCTTCAGGATTCAGCGAACCAAAACTCAACGGCCAATCGGGCACTGCCATGCCCGCACCTTTGCTCGTCACCATTCCGCCGATAAAAATCAGCACAAAGGTGGCGGCCACGCATAATAGGGAAAGGACTTGAATCCAACGGTTTGTTTTCATTTCAAAGTAGATTGAACAGGCAGCTTGCCTGGTGTTTGGAAAAGTGAAGCGCCGGGGAGAACGCGCCTTCCTTTAACCGTGGTTCGGAGCCGCCGGGGCAGGCACCGCAGGCGTCTCCGCAGAGGGAGCAGGGGCATTGAGGGATTCCATTTCAGCAATCCATTCTTTGTAACCCTCTTCGGTATCCACAACGAGCAAACCTTTCATCAAGGAGTGACTCGCTCCGCAGAGCTGGCCACAGATTAATTCGTAGCTGCCAACTTTCACGGGCTTAAACCACACCGGAACTTTCATTCCAGGAATCGCGTCCTGCCCCACACGCATGTGTTGCAATGACACGTTGTGAATGACGTCTTTTGAAGAAATTTCCAAAACCACCGGTTTGTTTACAGGAATGTGAAATTCGTTTTTGGCCACGATGTCGTCCTTCGCCGCAGCGTCTTTATAGTCGAGTCCCATTTCGTTCGTCGCACTCATGTTTTCGATCTTCTGACGCCCGAAAATCCCGTCTTTACCGGCATAGTGAAAATTCCAAAAGTACTGCTGCCCCACGACCTTGACCGTTAAATAGTCACCGCTGGCGGCATCTTTTGGAATTTCGTTTACCCGCTTACCCCAGAGCGGTATAGCGAAACCGAGCAAAATAATCGCCTCGACCAGCACCACCATAAACTCAATGTGACTCGATGCATGGGAACGCAACCCGAGGTGCTGCGCTTTGGGCTGCCTCGATTTATGAAAGCGAAACAGCATGTATATAAAGAACGCAGTCCATCCCACAAACAGCACCAGCATGAACCAGTGACAGAACTCCAGCATGTTATCGATCAGCGGCGCATGTTCGGAAGCGCTCTCGACCATTCCCAAGGCTTTGTTGATCATAAGATTAAATGGCACCCGTTGCCGGGCGGCTCAGTTCTTCGTGTGGCGGCAAAGGCATGCGTTCGCGCCTCGCCAAGTAAAAAATGAAGCCTCCAAATGAGGAGAGCATGGTAAACACCACACCCAGCATCAGAAATATCGCCCCATTGGACGCGGACCCGATGTTGGATCCCTTATCGCCCATGCACACCGTGCATGCCGAAGCGGTTGCTGCACTCAGCACAAGAAACACCGCCAGAGCGAAGATGAATTTTGAGAAAAAAATTTTCATGCGATGATAATTCGACGGGTTTTAAAAAAGAACCACACCTCGTAAGCCGCAAGAACCAGTGCGGCAGCACCAAATCCTAACGCCCCCATCTTGTGCGAAACAGCCTTGGTTTGCTGGAAGGTGCTCCATTCCATCCCGGCACAAACAGCCAAGAGGAGCACCGCCAAGGAGATAAATACGATATGGAAGGTTTTTAGGTTCATTTCTGCCAGTGCGATGTCCCCGGGATCGGGTCCACCCAGCCAAAGTAGGTCAGGGCGAAAAGCCCGATCGCAAAGAAGATCGTTAAATACAATACGCGCCAAATCAGCTTTTCGCCGCCCCAAAGATGCATGAAAATGGCAGCCACGCAGCCAGCCTTGAATGTGGCAACAATCATCCCAACGATGACGTTATTATGGTGCGACCCGAAATTCACGTACGACAATCCCACCGTGATCACGGTGAAAACGAAAAGCAACGCCCCCACCACAAGGTACATTTTGATGTGCTTGGCGACGTGCTCCGCGTCATGGGAGACATCGTGGCCGTTTGATTCTGAAGAAGTCGGGGCGCTCATAGGGTTTTACAGCAGGTAGAAAATCGGGAAGACAAAAATCCAGACGAGATCGACAAAATGCCAGAACAATCCAGCCACTTCGACGCGGTTGGCAAAATGCTCGGGATTCTTCCGATACAGCCGCGTGCTCACCGGCAGCAGATAGTAGCAAAATACAATCACCCCACCCAGCACGTGCAGTCCGTGCAAACCCGTGATGGTAAAATAGGTGGCGAAATACGGACTGTGTTTAGGAGCGAAAACGCCGGAAAATTCTACGTCTGCCTTATCAATCTTCGCAATCTTCTCCGTGGCTTTCACTGGCCAGAAGCGCGGACGGTCGTTTTCGGGATTGGTCGGATCGGCATTCACCGGATCCAAGGTGATCTCGAGGTGATGTTCGTCTTCGTGATGCAGGTGCCCAGTGATCTCCACACGCGGAGCGAGTCCCTTCTCCGCAAGGTGCAGATTTCCAAGAAACTCCTCGTACTTCGGCAGCGAATCTTTTTTGATGAAGGCGCCGTAGTGATGAAATTTCTGCGGATACTCATACCCGAGTTTCACTCCCAGGAACACCAAACCGCAGAGCACGGTGATTGCCATGTAGATCTGGTATCGCCGGAACTGGCGCATTTTCAAAGCCGCCCAGGCCAGAACCACCGTTACGGACGATCCGATCAGCACAAAAGTGTTGAGGGTTCCCACCGGAACATTCAACAACCCCATCGGCCAGTAGCCGGGCTCCGCGCCAAGGCGCAGGAAGATGTACGCGGAAAACAAACCGCCGAAGAGCATGACTTCCGATGCCAGGAAGAGCCAGATGCCCAACTTGGCGTTCCAAAGACCTGTGTCAGGCCTCGCAGTTACTGTGTAAGGAATTTCCATGAAAAATCAGGTCAATGTGCTGCCGTGTGGGCAGGTGCCTTGGCTTCCACCCCGCTTGGGGGTTCGCTCTGTGGTGTAAAATCTTTGCTCTCGCCTGGTACGCTGTATTCGTAGGGACCGCGATACACCGTAATGGGCTTTATAAAGTTTCCATGAGGCGGTGGTGTCGGCGTGTCCCATTCGAGGGTGGTGGCATCCCAAGGATTGTCGGTCGCTTTCTTCCCGCGCCAGATGCTCCAGAAGAAGTTAAAGATGAAAGGAATCTGCGCCAGCCCGAGCAGCCATGCAGAGGTGGATATCACCTGGTTCCATTCTAATCCGGTACGACCAAAGGCAATGCCGCTGGAAATTTGTTCGTAGGTCGTTCCACCATCATACCAACGGCGATGCATACCCAGCATTCCTTGCAAAAACATCGGCATGAAAACCCCGTTCATGGTGATAAAAGAACCCCAGAAGTGAACTTTCCCGAGAAACTGGTTCATGTGTCGGCCACTCGCCTTCGGAAACCAATAGTACACTCCGGCGAAAATCGCGAAAATGGTTCCCGGTGCCACAATGTAATGAAAGTGCGCGATGACGTAATACGTATCGTGCAGATAAAGCCCGATTGCATTAAACGCCAAGGGAATGCCGGTCAGACCGCCAATGCCGAACATAGGCAGGAACGCCGTGGCAAACATCATCGGGACCGTGAACCGGATAGCCCCGCCCCATAGCGACAACATCAATGCGGTGAGCAGAATCACCGAGGGAATGGAAATAATGATCGTCGTAGTCTGGAAAAACGCCGCCACTTTGGACCCCATGCCTGTCAGGTACATGTGGTGCGCCCACACAATGAACGATAAAAATCCGAGCACGAAAATTGCATAGACCATCGCCTTGTAACCCCACAACGGCTTGCGTGTGTTGTTGGCGATGACCTCCGCAATGATGCCGATCCCTGGCAAAATCAAGACGTACACTTCAGGATGCGCGAGGAACCAGAAAAGATGCTGCCAGAGCACAGGACTGCCCCCTCCGCTGATTGGCAGCGGCTGATTTCCCACAGCTAAACCGGTCGGCAGGAAGAAACTTGTGCCCGCCAGGCGATCCATCAACTGCATGACGCCAGCGGCTTCGAGCGGCGGAAATGCGAGCAAAAGCAGGAACGCCGTGATTAAATTGGCCCAAACGAAAAACGGCAACCGCATCCAGGTCATGCCCGGAGCACGGAGTTGCACGATGGTCGCGATAAAATTCACTGAACCCAGCAGGGACGAAGTAATCAGGAACACCATGCCGATAATCCACATTGTCTGGCCGTTCAATATGGTGTGCACCACGGCGTCCGTTCCGAATATCCCCGGTATCGGTGTTCCAGGATGATCCGCGATGTTCGCCAGAGGCGAATAACTTGTCCAACCGCTCTTGGCCGCGCCACCTGGCACAAAAAAGCTGACCAGCATGATCACCCCGCCCACAAAGAATGACCAATAGCTCGCCATGTTGAGCTTAGGGAAACACATATCCGGCGCACCAATCTGAAGCGGCACCACGTAATTACCAAATGCGGCAAAGGCGACGGGCACAATCCCGAGGAAAACCATGATCGTTCCATGCATCGCACCCAAGGCATTGTAAAAATCCGGCTGCATGATCCCGCCGGTCATTTGCGCCGGGAAAATATTCTCCAATAAATTGCCGACGTAAGGAATCGCTGTGCCGGGGTGCGCCAACTGCCAGCGCATCAGCATCATCAGGCAGAACCCGATCATCAGAAAAATCAGGCCCGTGATGCCATACTGAATACCGATCGTTTTGTGATCGGTCGAAAACACGTACTTCTGCCAGAACCCGAGTTCATGGTGGTCATGCCCGTGGTCGTGATGGTCGTTGTCGTGTGCGGTAGCAGATGCGGTAGCCATACGATTCAGGAAATTAAAAAGTCAGGTGAAAAATTCAAATCAGCGGCCTCAGGAGTTCTAAATAACATTAAAAATGAGCACATTACAAATCTCGTTACGTCGCAATTTGGCAAAAGGATGTTGTCAAGGTGCAGTTGGGGCTGGCGCAATTTCCATCCCGGCATCCTCCGGAACCGCCGCCAAATCTTCGTGCGCCCAAGGATCCGTGCGTGCGGCAAATTCTTTCCGGGCTGCAGACAGCAGTTCGGCAGGTATCTCGCTTCCCTTGTTGCCCCATTCGTTGCGGATATAGGTCAAAACAGCCGCCATTTTTTTGTCGCTCATATTTTTTTCCTGCGACGGCATCGCGCCGTTGTACGTCACGCCACCTACTGGATGCGGCCCCTGCATTCCTTTGAGCAACAACATGGCGAGGCGTTTCGGCGAGCCCTGGACCCATGGAGATCCTACGAGCGGGGGATACTGACCCGCGACACCCATTCCAGCCGTCTGATGGCAGGATGCGCAGTTGGCAGCGTAGAGTTTTTTGCCCTGATCGAATGGTGATGCCACCGCAGTAATCCCGACGGCTCCGGCTGGGCCGGCTGTTTCAGTCTGCGCAGCAGAACCCACCGCGCGTTCGCTCAAACCGTCTGCACGAAATCCGCCATTGAAACCGCCCAGATAGTACGCGCCAAAACCGATGCACAAGGCACACAGCCCCAGCAACCAGACGGGCAAAGGCATTTGGCCGGTTTCAGGAATAGCGTGTTCACGCTCCACGACCCCGTGAACCTGCGTTACGTCGTCGGTTTCGCGATAATCAACGCGCTCGGGCGCTCCTTGGGAATAGCTGTCGGATGGATTCATTTAGCGGCTTCCTCCTTTTTCGCAGGGGCCTCTTGCAAACTGTAACTGTGGTCCAGCGAAAGCAAATAGGCCACCAGCGCTTTGGCATCTGGAGACGGAACGACCTGCATGCCTTCGGCGGGTGCATATTTTCCCGTGACCTTCACTGCATCCTCGCTGATTTGACCCGTCACCTTTTTCACCGAGAACAGGTGGCGGAAAGAAGGCATGAATGATTTCGGAAAAACACTGCGCGGGTCATACAGATGCTGGTAATGCCATTGCGCATCGGTAATGCGTGCCCCGACGTTCGCGAGATCCGGGCCGTTGCGCGTATCGCCGAGTGCTGGCGATCCGTAGATGTAATCGCGCGGCACGGTGCGACGCACACCCCATTGACGTGAAAGTTCCCCGCCGTTGAATCCGTCGCGAACGACCTGCGTGTGGCAATGAACGCAACCCTGGGAAACATACACGGTGCGTCCGCGCTCAACCAAACCGTTGATATCCAATGGAAATACCTCGCCCGCCTCTTCGTCTATCTGCGGTCCGAGTCCTCCCAACTGGCCGTTAGGCAACACCGCAAGGCCGATCCAGGAAAATGCGAAACAGGCCGTGATTCCAATAAAGAAAGTTTTTGTGCGCATTAGTGGGCCTCCTCTCCATGGGCGAGCAGAGTGGGTTCACCCGCCGGGCGTCCCATCCGCAGGATCATGAGCAAAAAGTGCAGTCCGAAAACCATATGTGCCGGTATCAGCAGGATAAGGGAAATGGCACGCCCCACCATGTAAGGATACCCCGCCTGAATGGCCATTTCCTTGGTGATCTCCGGTTGGAGCCAGGCGGCACCGGCAGCAAGACCGCCGATGAGCATTGAGAAAATCGCCATTCCCATCCCGTAGGCCGCGCCCCAGAAATGCCACCGGATAAACGTGGACGAAAGCCATTCACATCCAACCAGGCGAGGGATGATGTAATACATCGCGCCAAACATCACCATGCTGAAAAAACCGTACACCATGAGGTGATTCAAACCGGTTTGCACCATGCTGAACTGAACGATTTTTTCCACCGAATGCAGACAAAAAATCAACGAGAGCACCGCACAAAGGGCGTAAGCAGCCGCGCCGAAAAATGCAAAACGAATGGTCGGACTTCCATGCACCATGGCGAAGTTCCCTTTCATCGTAAGCGCAAAATTTGCCGTCATCATGGCCACCGGAACGATCATCATGATCGTAGCCGCAATGCTAACTGTCGGAATCCACGCAGGAACCGGTCCACCGGTTAGTGTGGTCAGGCCGGTCCACCCTGCGAACAAGGCGAATGACCAGAACGCCGCCGAAGCGAGGTTGTAGCTCACGATCGGTTTGCCGGTGACTTTGGGAACCAAATAATAGAGCGCACCGATGCCCGTTGCAGCAAGGAACAGATTCATCATCCCGCCGCCAAACCACGCGGCAATAATGGGCTGCACCACGCCGGTCGCATTCGCCACACCGAAGTACCCCGTCAGGATGAGCCACGGAAACCACACCACTGCGGCGAGAAAATACCACATAGCAATGAACACGTGGCCCGGACGGCGCTTCGCGAAAATCACGAGCGTCCAGGTTGAAACCACCAGCCACGCCACAAACAAAAGCGCGGCAACCACCGGCGGGTATTCCATCCAGGCATAGCCCGTTCCTTTTCCAGCAAGAATCATGAGCAAACCCACAGCCACGCCGGCATTCCAGAGCATGGAGCCAATCACGATCCATCCCTGCCTGGTGACAGCCACCCGGCAAAGGCGTGCCGCCATCCAGAGGCTTACACCAATACCAGCCGGGATCGCCCAACCGTAAAGCAGGGTGCTCGTGTAAGCGGGCCAGACGCGTCCGTACGTGAACCAGGCACAACCCGAAAGCAGCTCCGGCCAGATGAGTTTCAACGAGGAAACCACACCCAACACGGTGGAAATCATGAGCCAAAACAAAGCCGAACCAAAAAGCGTAAGCACGGGCAACTTGAGCGAAGCATCGACCAGGGAACGTTCGACATTCGCCGCTTCGCGTGCGGATACAGAATCAGTGGATGAAGAAACTCCGGTCATGGCTGTGCCTCCGTAGCAGGGGCGGGTTGAGTGGTTGCAGGTGCTGGTTCTGCAACAGGAGCCGCGGGGACTGCTGCCGCAGGAGCGGC
>Ga0105048_10000836_pt1 | contig 48857 bp, 41 predicted proteins | sample MAT05_FD_78382 | JGI IMG/M metagenome (GOLD analysis project Ga0105048, IMG submission 78382) | Freshwater microbial communities from Lake Fryxell liftoff mats and glacier meltwater in Antarctica - MAT-05 | ecosystem: Environmental > Aquatic > Freshwater > Ice > Liftoff microbial mat | place...
AATCGAGAGGGCGGCGTGGGCGACGGGACGACGATCAACAGGACCAGTCCGGTGCGCGTCGCCACTTCGGAATGGGCGATCGCGCTCGATTCTACGTGCTTTCTCAGCTCCGCGGGGGCGCCCTACTGCTGGGGCGACAACTACTTCGGGTTTCTTCCCACAGAGGAGGAGTACGGGCCTGTGACGGCACCCATGGCGGTTCCAGGCTTCCCGTATGGGGTTGCCCTCGCCGCTGGCTACTTCTCGCAAAGCCTATGCACGCTCGGGCTCGACGAGCGGGTGACCTGCCAAGGGGGCTTTGGCTTTCATGGGAACGATCGCGAAGCGAGCGTAGTGCCGGGGTTGTTCGGGGTGGTTGAGGTGGAATGGGGCGGCAACGTTGCAGGCGTCGCTCGAACGCACGACGGCACAGTCTATTGGTTCGAGCAGTCACTGTCGGCGACCGCAATCGACGGCGTCAGCGACGCCGTCGACATTGCGGCAGGAATGGGTCACGGATGCGCGCTGACGCGGGCCGGTGAAGTGCTCTGCTGGGGAGATAACTGGGCCGGTCAGCTCGGAGACGGCACAGACGAGGAGCGTCAGGACGCCCGGCCGGTGAAGGGGCTGGACCTCCAATTGGGGCTAGGGTGGCAGGTGTTTTTTCGCCGTTCACAGCCTTGCCGCGCACGTGCTGGCGCCACGAAAGCAACCCCCTCGGCTGTGACATTCGGAATCGGGAAATCGGCCTCGGATCACTTCGTGCCAAAGGCACTCCGTAGACCTCCCTGGACTCCGTCCATTGCGCTTGCAGCGCCCTGCGGATCTGGTGCCGCGCTCGACTCGAGCGCGCGCCGCGAGCTCGTCTCAGACCGACAGCACGCGACGAACCGGCTTGGGCGGCGCGGTCATCTCGCTCCGGATTGCCTGCATGTCTTTCCCTGTCACGCGCACGTTGGGTGCGGACTGCTCGATGAAGCGGTCCATGCAATCGAACCGCGCACGCTGCTCGAAATGAGCCTCGAGCAACTTCATCAACAGACCGGAGAGGCTCGAGCCCTCGGCCTCGGCGAGCTTCTTCGCCGTGGCGAGCGCGCTTTTCTCGAGCGCCACGCGGACCTTCTGCGTTTTCGCCATACCACCACGGCAGCATGAATGGGGGCACTATGACCCTACCAGCGGGTGGTGCGCAGCTAGGCGTCGCGCAGCGCGAGCTGCAGCGAAAGCACGATCGCCGGCTCGCCGATGAAGTCCATCAGTTGCGCGGTGACCATCGCGCGGATCGGGTTGCCCTCGCCGCGGCGAAGGTCGCATTCGAAACGATCGACGCTGACGCCTGCGTCGAACTTCGACAGCAGTCGCTGTTTGTCGGCCGGGTTCGCAAAGACATTGCCGATCTCCTTCGGCGTAAGCCCGGCGTCGAAATGACCGAGCAGCGCTTTTGCGTTGCGGTTCAGCGCTTCCAAGCTGCCGTCTCGCGGTGAAAGCACGACCAAGGCAGCTGGCAAGAAGTCGAAAAAAGCGCGCGGCGACTCGCGACCGGCGAGCGGTGTCGATCGCCTCTGCAGATCTTTGCGAGCCTGTTGAATCTCCACGTTCTGCGCGTTGCTCTGGGCAGCGCCCAGCACCATCGCGACGAAGTCGGCGAACGAGCCGGCGACCAGCTCTTCCCACGCCAGCCACCTCCTCGATTTGCCGACGTGCTCGAGACAGACGACGCCCACGAGGTTGCCTTGAAAGATGACAGGCGCATCCAGCATCGACGCGATGCCGAGCGGGCGCAGATACGAATCGGTGAACTCGCTGGTGCGCTCGTCCGTCCACGCGTCATGCGCGGCGATGCTGCGCTCTTCTTTCAGCGCCTCGAAGTAGCGAGGCTTGTCGCTGGCGTCGATCACGGTGCCGGACATGTGCCTGTCGGTGAACCGCTCGTACAGATCGACGCAGACCAGCTGCGAGCCGTCGTCGCTGTAACGCCAAACGCTGGCGCGTTCGACCCGCATCGTCTCCGCGGCTACCTCCGTCAGGTGGGCGAGCGCTGTGCCCAGCTCCCCGCGCTCGGCTGCATCACTGCGACTGAGCTGCGCGAGAACGCGCCGGAAGGTACGCATTCGCTCTTCCGTGTCGCGCGGTACGCGCGTGAGCGTCATCTCGGTCGGCGGCTCGGCAATGCTTTGCCGGTCAGCGTCGTCGCTTTCCAGGTCAGCGTCGTCGGGCTCCTCTCGTCGCATCGGCCCTCCGGACTATAGCGCAGCCCCTCGGCTGAAACATTCCAGTCGCAACGAATCGCTCGCTGTTTTGCGTGAAATTTTGGTCGTGAGCCGCAATACGACTGGTAGCGTGGAAGCGTGAAGATGGGCTCGATGACACTGACTCGGCCGGCTCTCTCGTGGTTGGCGCTCGGGGCTCTCTTGGCGCCCAGCGCGGTTGCCTGTGTGGGCAACATCGGCGATGGCGGCTCGCCCGACGCCACAATATCCCTCAGCGACGCCGACGAGGTCGGCGCGTCGGGGATGCGGCGGCTGTCGATCACCGAATACCGCGCGACTGTGAGCGATCTGGTCGGCTTCGACATCACGACTGCACCCGAGGTTTTGCCCGCCGATACGCTGGTCCCCTTCGACAACGACTTCACCACGCAGACGCCATCGGAGGCCTTGATCAAGGGCGCCGAGATCCTCGCGGGAGACATCGCGATTGCGGTCAGCACCGACGCTGAGCTCCGCAGCAAGATCGTCGACTGCGAACCGACGTCCGCTTCGGACGACGCTTGCTTCCGGTCGTTCGTCACCAAATTCGGTCGCCGCGCGCTGCGCCGCCCCCTCTCGTCCGACGAGGTCGGCGACTTTGCTGCGCTGCTGGCGTTCGGCACCGAGGCCGACGATTTCTGGGTCGGCATCGAGGCTGGGCTGCGCGCGTTCCTGCAACATCCGGAGTTTCTGTATCGCGTCGAAGTGGGCGAGCCAGTCGCCGACCAACCCACGCTGCGCCGGCTGAACGACTTCGAGGTCGCGGCACGGCTGTCCTACTTTCTGACTGGCACGACCACCCCGGATTGGTTGCTCGACGTCGCAGAAGACGGCTCACTGGCCGAGTCGGAGGGCCTCGCCGAAGCAGCCGCCAAGCTCTTCGAGAGCCCGCCGGCGAGGGCTCGCGTCGCGCGCTTCCATGCGATGTGGCTCAGCTACGATCAGCTGAGCCGCACTGGCATCTCCGGGCAGATGCATGGCGAGACAGAGGCGCTTTTGGAGCGCGTGGTGTTCGACGAGCAACGTCCGTGGACGGAGGTGCTCTCCGCGAGCGAGACGTTCGTCACGCCGGAGCTCGCCACACACTACGGGTTGCCTTCGCCAGGCCCCGAGGCGGGCTGGGTTGCGTATGGTGACTCGGGTCGCAAAGGCCTCTTCTCTCACGGCACGTTCCTGTCGGCCGTCTCCAAGTTCGGTGACACCAGCCCCACCCAACGAGGCCTGTTGGTTCGCGCGCGTCTGTTCTGCGAGACGATCGAGAAGCCGCCGGCAGAGCTGATGGTCGATGTCGATACGCCGCCTGCTGTCGCCGATCCCGATGCCTGCAAACAAGAGCGCTACTTCATGTCGCAAGAAGCGGCGTGCTCGGGCTGCCACACCCTGATGGACCCGATCGGCTTCGGCCTCGAGGCGTTCGATGCCACCGGGCGTTTTCGTGAGACAGAGCCTGAGCGCCCAGATTGCCCAATCGATGGCGAGGGTGAGTTCGTCGGGCTCGGCACGTTCAATGGCCCCGCAGAGCTCGCCGACCTCGCAGTCGAGTCGGGCAAAGTCGAAGCCTGCGTGGCGCGGCAGCTGTACCGCTTTGCGGTCGGCCGCTTCGAGCTGGACGAGCACGACTTCGCGCTGCTCGAGCGCGCGGTCGAAGAGGCCAGCGACGAAAATGGGCTACGGCTGGATGCCTTCATCACGAGCTACGTGAGCTCCGCAGCGTTCCGCTTCCGTCGCGACGAGGTGACGAAATGAGCCCCCGCGTACTTGTCCCCGGGCGTCGCATCGAGCTCCCTGCTTCTCGCAACCGGCGACGCTTCTTGCGCGGGCTCGGCGGCTTCGCCGTGGCGCTGCCGTTCTTGGAGTACTTCGCGCCCAAACCAGCACAGGCGGGCCCGCCGCCCAAGCGTTACGCGTTCCTCTTCGGTGGCATGTCGATCGGCTCGTACGGTAACGACAAGATGGCGCCGGCAGTCGAAGGGCCGTTGCTCGACAACATGACGCGCGGCCTGCAGCCGCTGGGCGACGCGGGCGTGACCGACGTCGTCTCGCTGGTCTCGGGGCTCGAGATCCCCGTGGGGGCCGACCCGCCTAGCGCAGGTCGACCGGGGGCTTTCCACTCGACCAGCCATCAAGTGATGGTCACCGGGCAGCGCTACGAAAACGGTGAGCTGCCTGGGCCGTCGTCCGATTGGGTGGTCGCCAACAAGCTTGCGACCGGCACCCAACAGGCCGTGCTCGTGTATCGCGCGCAGCCTTCGTTCTACCGTGTCGGCAGCGGCGACGGTGGTACCGACGGCGTCATTTCCGCCCGCATGAATGCGTCGAACGAGCTCGAGCAAGTGCCGCCCATCACCAGCCCTCGAGTGGCATACGAGGCCCTTTTCTCGGGTTTCATTCCGCCCGACCCGGCCGAAGCAGAGAAGGCGAAGCGTCTGTTGGCGATGCGCAAGAGTGTCGTCGACTTGGTCGCGACCGACTCGGGTGTCCTGATCCCGCGGCTCGGCAAGGCAGATCAGATCCGTATGCAGCGACATTTCGACGAGCTGCGCGAGCTGGAGAAGCGCCTCGACGCACTCGAGCTGCCGGACTCGCCTGCGTGCTCGCTGTTGCCGCACCCGGGTGACGACCCGCCTATCGGCGACGCGATCGACCCCTCCGGCGGCGGTGAATACAACGACTACTACGCCAACGCCAACGGCTACTCGAACGAAGAGCTGCGCGCGACGGTGATGACCGATCTGATTCAGATGGCGTTCGCGTGCGACATCTCACGCGTCGCCTCGTTCATGCTGACGCACGCGCAGTGCTTCTTGAACATGTACACGCTGCTCGACTACCCGAGTGATTTGCACGAGGTCAGCCACGGCTCGATCGGCGACAACGAAGACCAGATGCAGGACGCGCTGGCCGACTGCGCCGCGTGGCACGTCAAACACTTCGCGCGCTTGGTACACGACCTGCGCGAAACAGAAGACGTCGACGGCTCGTCGCTGCTCGACAACACTGCGCTCTCGCTCGCGTTCGAGGGTGGCTGGGGCTACGACCTGGAGAGCGGCTCCGATGCGAGCCCTCACTCCACCGAGAACATGGTGATGCTCGTCGCCGGCCGCGCAGGCGGCATGCACGCGACGCCGGGTCGCCACATCAAAGCCCAAGGCCGCCACCCCGCGGCTGTGCTCAATCGCCTGATGCAAGCGGTGGGTGTAGACGACACGCTCGGCGAAGTGCCGGATCGCGTCGATGAGATCGTCGGCTGAGATCCGAGCCCCAGCCAGAGGATATTTCCAGAAGACACGGAGGATTGTACCACCGAGAACACCAAGGAGCTCGGGTGTGTCGGGAGCGCTGGGCGAGCATTTTTGTTGTTCGAGGCGGGGGTCCGATCGCTGCAGGCACTCAAAGCGCAAAGCACCCACTGCTTCAACAACACCTCTTGGTAGCCGCAGTGCGCCGCTCGCTCGATTGGATGAGGGCCCTTGGTGTCCTCGGTGGTTCAATCTTCTCCTTGGCACCCTTGCGGCAAATCTTCTCTCTCCTCCACCAGTGACCTGCTAAGAGAAGCGCCCCCGTGCTTCTTGCGGGTTTTCCTGGAGGATTTCTGACGGTTTCATTCGACGAGCTGGGTTTGATCAAGCCACTTGCGCAGGCTGTGCGCGAAGAAGGCTACGAGACACCCACTCCGATTCAGCAGCAGGCCATCCCGTTCGTGCTCGAGGGTCGTGACTTGCTCGGGCTTGCGCAGACCGGCACTGGTAAGACGGCTGCATTCGCGCTGCCGATTTTGCAACGGCTCTCCTTGATGGGTGACAATTCGACGCGTGACAATCCCCGCGGCGAGCGGCCCATCCGCGTGTTGGTGCTCACCCCCACACGCGAGCTCGCGACGCAGATCGGCGACAGCTTCGCAGTTTATGGCCGGCATCTCCCGTACCGGCACGCCGTGATTTTCGGCGGTGTCGGCCAGGGCCCACAAGAGCGCGCGCTGCGCGGCGGCCTCGACATCGTAATTGCCACGCCTGGTCGGTTGCTCGACCTCGCCTCGCAGCGGCTGCTTCATCTGTCCAAGCTCGAAGTGTTCGTGCTCGACGAAGCCGACCGCATGCTCGACATGGGCTTCATCCACGACGTGCGCAAGATCATCGCGCTGTTGCCGCCGAAGCGGCAGACGTTGTTCTTCTCGGCGACGATGCCGCCCGACGCGGCTGATCTGGCCGCGATGATCCTGAAGAACCCGGCCGAGGTGGCGGTGACCCCGGTGTCTTCCACGGTCGAGCGCATCGAGCAGTCGGTGTTCTTCGTCGAGAAGGCCGACAAACGGCTCTTGCTGGCCGAGCTCTTGAAGGGCACCACCGTCACCCGCGCGCTCGTCTTTTCGCGTACCAAACACGGCGCCAACCGCGTGGCCGACTACCTGTCGGACCGCGGCATCGCCGCGCAAGCCATTCACGGCAACAAATCGCAAAACGCCCGCGAGCGGGCGCTGGCAGGCTTCAAGAACGGCAGCTTGCGCGTGCTGGTCGCCACTGACATCGCGGCCCGCGGCATCGACATCGACGAAATCTCGCACGTCATCAACTACGACATTCCCAACATTCCAGAGACGTACGTCCACCGCATCGGTCGCACTGCGCGCGCGGGCGCGGCTGGCATCGCCCTCTCGTTCTGCGAGGCAGAAGAGCGTCCGTTCTTGGTCGACATCGAGCGGCTGATTCGCAAGCACGTGCCTGTGGTCGCCGAGCATTCATATCGCTCGAGTCTGCCACCGCCGATCCCTGGCGCGGCTCCTGCTCCCGCGTATCGCAGCGGCGGCAACAGCCGCGGTGGCGGCAGCAATCATCGAGGCGGTAGCCGTGGCGGCGGCGGTGGCGGCGGCGGTGGCGGCGGTCGTGGTGGCAATCCACGCGTCGGCAATGGCGGCGGTTTCCGCGGCGCCCCTCCGCAGCGCGACCAACGTGTCGTTGTCGAGACGCGCCATGGGGGCGGCGACAGCCGCCCGCGAACCGACGTGGCAGCATCGCAACCGCGCGAAGCGCCGCAGGGCGATCGCCGCGTGATGTCGCAGCAAGGTCCGGATCGCCGCGCCGACGATCGGCCCGCCGCGGTGACGCCCGCGCGGCCGCGACGGCGCAGCTTCGGCCCGCGCCCGCGTTGATAGGGATGTGACACCAGCGCCGGCGGCAACGGCACCGGCGACACTGGCGAGCCACCACCCCTCAATCCGTGGATCGAGGAGGGCACTTGCCCGCCAGGCGAGTGGGGCTGGCGCACCTTGAGGGGGAGGGTACCGACAAGGGTGCCCTTCGCGGTGCGTCCCAGCTGACATTCGTCTGCTCGCGCGCACCTTGGGGGGAGGGTTGGCGGCCAGGGTGCCTGTCGCGGTGCGTCCCGGCTGTTTTCGCGGCTCTCGGTCGTGGTCGCACGCACCGTGAAGGGTAGGGTACCGACCAGGGTACCTCTTGCGGTGCGCCCACGCTCCCACACGCCGCCACCGCTCGGGACGAGTCGGCCAGAGGTGATTGGTTAGGGCGCCGAGCCTTGCTCGCGGGGAGCGGCTGCGCTTTTTGCCAGCCCTCCGGACTGCGCCGCAGCGATTGCGCTCCGCAAAAGCAATCGGTACGCAACTCCCAGGCGATTGTCCGTAGCGAGGTCGACGTCGTGGGTCAGCCTGTGGCCCATGAACCCGTAGCCCACCACGATGCCGCCTTTGCGCGTCGCGCGCACGCACTCGACTGTGCCCGCGTCGCCGAGACCATCGAAGGCAGCGTCGACGCCCTCGGGAACGATCTCCCGCACGAGCTCGTCGAGCGGCCGCATGCGCGACTCGATCGGCTCACCGCCGAGCTCGCGTACGTAGTCGAAGCTATTCTTGGAGGCTGCGCCGATCGCGCGCACGCCGTGTGCTCGCAGGAGCTCGAGCAGTGCCGTGCCGACTCCGCCGTTGGCGCCGGTGACCAGCGCGGTGCTGCCCGGCGCCGACTTGGCGATGCGGTGAATCGCTTGATAAGCGGTCACGTAGTTGAGGATCAGCGCCACGACCTCACCGTCGTCGAGGACTGCGGGCACCGGCACGAACTCATCTGCTTTGCGCACGAGGTACTCACCCCAGCTGCCGGAGACTGTGAGCGCCGTCACGCGCTGGCCGATGTGCAGGTCCGCCACGCCTTCGCCCAGGGCCTCGACCAAACCCACACACTCGTAGCCTTGCACGAACGGAAACGGTGGTCGGTACGGGTAGTAGCCGGTTCGCATCGTGATGTCGGTGAAGCCTGCGCCCGCCGCGCGCATGCGGATGCGCGCTTCACCGGGGCCTGGAGGGAGCAACGGCAGCGCTCGCTCCTCCAGCTGGTCTCGGCCGCCCTTGCCCTTCAATACGATGGCTCGAAATGTGTCGTTCATGTTTGTCTCCGTCGCCGAGGAGACAGTGAGGCCCTCGGCCCACGCGCGAAAGGTGCGTTGGCGCACATCTATTGTGCAACCATGCACAGATGGATTGGGCCGACGTTCACACGCTCTTGGTGCTGCTGCGTGCGCGCACCTTGCAACAGGCAGCGACGCTCTTGGGGGTCGACCGCACCACGGTGGGGCGCCGGGTCGACCTGTTGGAGGACAGGCTCGGCGCCAAGCTGTTCGTACGCACGCGCGAAGGGGTGCGCCCGACCGCGACCGCCGAGCGATTGCGTCCGTACGCCGAGCGCATGGAGATCGAAGCCGCCTCCCTCGCGCAGGCCGCGCGCGCCGGCTCCAAGGTCGCGACAGGCATCGTGCGCATCGCCACCACCGAGGCGCTGTCGACATTTCTGGTGGCCGAGGGGCTGCTCGCGCTGCGCGAGCAACACCCCGACTTGCTGATCGAGCTCTTGGGTAGCAATCGCCCTGTCGATCTCGGGCGCGGCGAAGCCGACATCGCCTTGCGGCTGGTGCCGGCAAAAGAGGCGGCGCTCCGGGTGCGCTGCATCGCACGCCTCGGCTTCGGGTTGTTCGCGGCGCCGAGCTACTTGCATGCGCGCGGGCTTCCGCGCACGCCTGCAGGGCTCGCCGGTCACGACGTGCTGCTGCCAGGCGGTGAGCTCGGAGCCACACCCGAATCGAAATGGCTGGCTGCCCGCGCCGGGGTGCGCGTCGTGTTTCGATCGAGCAGCTTCCCCACCTTGGTCGAGGCTGCCGCGACAGGGCTCGGCATCGTGCCGCTAGCGCTTGCCTGGGGCGATCGCGAGCGCCGGCTCGAGCGGTTGATGGCGCTCGACCAAGTGCCTCGGCGCGGCGTGTGGTTGGTGACCAAGCCGGAGGGCGCCTTGCGCACCGAGGTGCGTGTCGTCGGCGACCGCATCGCTGCCATCTTGGCTGCTTCGGTTGGGCGCTGAGTGCGGGCGCGCTATCATTCTGCTCATGGCTGCTCCGGCACCCCAAGCTCGCTCGTTCGAAGAGCTGTACGCCGAGATCGAGGCGCTGCCGGAAGGCAAGACCGGCATGATCTTGGACCCGGGCAAGCTGACTGTCATGTCGCGCCCGCATGCCCGCCACCAGCAAGCGATGCACGGTATCCGCCGCGCGCTGTCCGACCGTGACGCCGGCTTCGCTGGCGTTCGGTTGGTGGATCTTGAGCGAGGTCGAGCTGCGCCTCGATCACCGGCTGCTGGTCCCCGACATGCTCGGCTTCCGCGTCGAGCGAGTCCCCGAGCTGCCCGATGAGAACCCGCTGCGCATCATTTCCGACTGGTGCTGCGAGATCCTCTCGCCCGCTCAGCCCGCAATGATCGCTTGAAGAAGCTGCGCATCTACGCGGCGCACGACGTGCGCTGGACCTGGATCGTGGATCCGGAGGCGCGCATGATCGAGTGCGACGAGTCTGTCGACCGCTTGCCTCGCCAATCCGCAGTGGCCGCTGCTGGGCGAGACAGTGAAGCTGCCGCCCTTCGACCTAGCGATCGAGATCGACAAGTTGTGGGGCGCTCCGCCGCAGAAGTAGCCACACCATCAGCGGCGACATCAGTCCCAGTGCGCTGGCGACCCACAAGAGGCCAGACAGCCCGAGCGCTTTGGTGACGAAGCCGCTGGCCAGAAGGCCGAGGCCGGTGACCGCCACCAGCACGCACGCCTGCACGGTGAAGTCGGTGCCGCGCGCTTCATCGCGGCAGTGATTCATCATGTGCGTGAAGATCGCAGCCGTCGCAGCGCCGCCTGCCAGGTGTTCGATCGCGCTGGCGGCGAAGTAGAGCGAGCCGGCCATCGGCTTCACGCCGATCACGATGGGATGAACCCAGTCCAGCGCAACGTACACGGCGATCGCGAGCCCTTGCACGGAAGCGAGCGCGACCAGCGCGCGTTTGCCGCCCAAAGACCGCATCAAAAATCCGCCGAGCACAGCGCCGACGATCGCCGCCACACCACCGACGGTGCCGCGTGACATGGCGATGAACGTCGTTGATAGGCCCTGCTTCACGAACCAACGCGTCACCATGCCCGCTGCCAACGCGTCGCCGATCTTGAACGCAAACAAGAGGGCGATCGTGAGCCACGCGTCACCGCGCTTGAAGAACGAGCCGAGCAGGCGCAACGACTGGCCACCGCGCAACGCGGGTTTTACGGGCGGCTCTTGCAGACCGATCAGCGGCAGCGTGGTCAGCGCGACGAGCGCTGCCATCAGCAAGAACGCTTCACGCACCCCGATGTAGTCGATCATCGCCAAGATGCCGCCGGCCCCGCCGATCATGCCGGCGCGGTAGGCACCCGCTTGAATCGCGCCGCCGCGGCCGCGCTCTTCTGCACGCAAGAGGTCGAGCGACAGTGCGTCGGTGGCGATGTCTTGTGTCGCGCTGAGCAGGCTCACCAAGAAGAAGCCGACCAGCAGCGGCGTGAGATGGCGATCCGAAGCGCCGGAGAACGCCAGCGCCACCAGCACCACGATCGACAAAAGCTGCAGGGGCACGATCACGGAACGGCGCCTGCCGAAGCGCTTGCCTTCGACGCCGTCGACGAACGGTGCCCACAAGAACTTCAGCGCCCACGGCAGCGCAAGCAGACTGGAGAGGCCGACCAGCTCGGGCGGGTGCGTGCGGTTCAGCAGCACGGGCACCGCATGCGAAAAGAAGCCGAAAGGCAGGCCTTGCGCGAAGTAGAGCGAAGCGAGAACGCTGTAGCGCCGCACGAGCGCTGTATTCGAGTACAGAACTGGCCTCGCGTCACCGGTCACTCCCTTGTCGCCTGCGGTCACTGCCGGCGGGCGGGCCTCCAGGCAGGGTGCCCGTCATGGAAGCTCCTTTGCGCGTTGATTCACCACGAGCAGCGTCACCAGCGAGACGAGCGGCATCATCGCACCCGCGTCAGGCGGCAGAAAAAACGCGCTGAACGGCACCAGCGAGAGACCAGTCGACACGAGCGGCGGGATCGGAATGAAAAAGGCAAACGCAGCCAGGCCGAGCTGCGCCAAAATGCAGAGCATGAGCGCACGCTGATTCTGTGCGATGCGAAGCCACCGGTCGACCTGCCGAGACCTGGCTGGGCTGCATCGCGCTTTCGTATCATGCGCGAGACGTCAGCCGGGCGAGATCTGTGGTAGCCGAGGCGCAGCGTGAGCCCCAGCAACATCCGACAGCAGCTGTACAGCCGCGGTCACAGCGGCATGCGTCTCGGCCTCGAGCGGTCGATCGAAGCCGCGCGCGCGCTCGGCGACCCCCACGCGAAGCTCCGCGCCTTCCACGTGGCTGGGTCCAATGGCAAGGGCAGCACGTCTGCCATGCTCGAGCGCATCGCGCGCGAGGCGGGGCTCTCCACGGGGCTTTACACGTCGCCGCACCTCAGCAAGCTGACCGAGCGCGTGCGCGTGAATGGCGAGCCCATCAGCGACGCGACGCTCGATGCCGCCCTCGAACGTGTCATGCGCGACGCGACAGGCGAGCTCACCTTCTTCGAAACCCTGACGATGGCGGCGTTCGTGGCGCTGGCGGACGCAGAGCTCGACGTGGTGGTGCTCGAGGTGGGGCTTGGTGGCCGGCTCGACGCGACCAACCTCATCGAGCGGCCGCTGGCCACCGGCATCACGTCGATCAGCGTGGGGGAGGGCGGTCGCTACCTCGAGCACGCCAATTTTTTGGGCGACACCGTGGCCGCGATCGCGCGTGAAAAGGCGGGTATCGCAAAGCCCGGTGTGCCATTGGTGCTCGGTCCGCTCTCGGCCGAGGCTTGGGAGAGCGTGCTCGTCGTCGCCCACAAGGTCAGCGCGCTCGTGCTCGAGCCACGTGTCGCAGCCGACGGTGCGCTGCGACTCTCCAATGGTGAGACGCTGTTGCTGCGGCCGCTTCTCGGTGGGCCTCACCAGATCGAGAACGCGGCCGTCGCAGCCGAGATGGCGGTCGCCGCTGCCTCGCTCGGCGTCAGGACCTCTCACATCGAACGCGGCATCGCCATGGCGAGCTGGCCGGGTCGCCTCGAGTCGATATCGTTTCGAGGTCGCACGGTCGTGCTCGACGCCGCCCACAACATCGATGGCGTGCGGGCATTGGTGCGCGCGCTGCCAGGGCTCGGGATCGATGCGGCGCGAACCATATTGGTGTTCGGCGCACTGGCCGACAAGCCGTTTGCGTCGATGCTTGGCCTCTTGGCTCCGTTCGCGCAACGTCGCGTGTACGCCCCGCCGGAGGGCAGGGCGCCGGCGCTGCCAGCAACGCTCGCTGCCATTGCGGCTGGCGAAACCTGCGAGACGGCGATGCAAGCCATCGAGCGAGCGCTGGCGATCAGCGCCCCGGGCGACACGCTGCTCGTGACGGGCTCGATCTATTTCGTGGGCGCGGTGCGAGCGTGGCTCTTGGGCATCGAGGCAGATCCGGTGATTGCCCTGTAGCGGAGATAGAGAGCTTCAACCACAGAGGGCACAGAGGGGCTCATCGAGGGCAGCGCCGCTCATTCGAATTCGTCCACCACGTAGAGCTGCGGTGAGACCTTGACGCTGTTGGTGGCGGCGTCGAGCTTGCCCGTCAGTGTGAACAGGCTGGTTACGCCGTCGCCGTCGAGGTCGCCCTCCGCAGACGCTTCGAAGCCGTCGGCCCCCGGGTCCGGTCCGCCGCGCTTGGGGCCCTTGTAGTTGCCACCGACCCGGTAGTCGTATTGGTAGTAGTGCGGGTTGGTCATCGTGAAGCGCAGGCACTTCCAGCCGGCGGTTTCGCTGCCTGTATCGAAGTCTGCGCCTGCCTGAGGTTGGTACTTTCTGCCACTGGGCACAGTCGTGGGCACCGGGCCCGCCGGCTTGCACAGCGCGTGTGCAGGGGTGCCAGTTTGCTCTCGCTCGAAAGCGCCGACGGCGCCACGCGCGATCGCGCCGATGGTGTTCTTCGCCTCGCTCGTCTTGGCGTTGGCGAGGTAGCGCCGCACTCCATAAATCGCGACCGCGCTCATGCTGCCGATCACGGCCACGGCACCCGCGCCGCCCGCGCTGGCGGCCACCAGATCGACCCCCTTGTCGCTGGGCGCGAGGGTGATGGTCAGCATGTTGCCTTGGTCGCCCAGCGCCGTGAGGCCGGTCGTCTCCATCGGCAGGACCTTGTTGAGCGCGGCGAAGTCCAGATAGAGCGCCAGGTGGCTGCTCGCCGCTGCGCTCTCCGTCGCCGTCTTGAACAAGGGCTGTGCGGCGAGATTGTCCGGGGTCTTCACGTCGGCGGCGCGCAGCTTGGTCACCACCGCTGGCCCGCCCACGATCACGCGCACGTTGCCAGGGCTCGGGCTGGCAGTCAGCGTAAGGCCCGAACCAGCGTCGAGCGAGAAGCCGTTGGTCTCCTTCTTGAAGCCCTTCTGCGAGCCCAACGCGTTCGCGGCGGAGGCGACCAATCCGCTCGCGATGCCGTCGTCGCGCGTGGCGATGTCGAAGACGAGCGCGCCCGACTTGGTGACCTCGGTGTTGGCCGCACTCAAGTCACTGATCTTGCCGCCGGAGTAGTAGACGCCGACGGCAATGTCGTCGCCCAGCGCGCGGTCGAGATCTGCAAGCGAGATCTTGGCGCCGGCTTGCAACACGGCTTCGGCGTTGCTCGCGATCTTGTCGTTGCCGGCGCGGCCGAGCTCAACCAGAAAGTCGGACAGCGTCTTGCCTGGGGCGCGCTTGATGGAGAGACCGAGCGCGGCGACGGCACCGCTCGGCAGCTGCTTCATCGTCGACTGACTGCCGGCTGCGAGCACCTGCCCGAGGCGCGGCACGTTGGCACTGACTTGGGTGTACTCGAGATCGAATTTTCCAAGCCCGCCTTGCGCCCCTGGGCTCAGGCCAATGATGAGCTTGGAGCCTGCGTCCATCGTACCGGGCAGGGTAGTGGCGGTGAGGGTCGCGAAGTCGACCGCCAGCCAGATGCCTCCGGCTTCGCGTTTTCGGAAATTGGGCGCCGTGGCGAAGGACGGCTGCTTGCCGGCGGCAGTGGCGAGCGCCGTGCGCAGGGCGGTAGCGTCGTTGGCGACGATCACGACGCGCGCCTTCTCGAGCACCGCCACCGAGATGGGCTGGGTGCCGGGCAGCAACCATTCGCCGTTCCCCTTGCTCTCGAACTTCGCGTCTTCGAGCGCAGGCTTGATGATGCTGATGTCCTTCACGCGGATCGCCGCGGCTCCCTTCGGATCCTTCGCGCCGCCAAGCGCGAATACGACAGCGCCTTCGTAGCCCTCGAGCAGCTTGCTGATGGTGGCGGGTGCCATGCCCAGGTTGGGCGCCAGCGTGCCGCTGAGGTCGTCGAGCGCCTGTTTCAGGGTGTCAGCCGGTATGTTCGCCTTGAAGGCGTCCAGGCTCGGAACGCTCACCACCGCACTTGCGTCTTTGGGGACCACGTTCACCAGGTCCGCGATGCTGTCGGGCGCGACGACCGGCGAATCAGCGGCGCTCACCGACGCGGAGGCCGAATCGGCTGCGTCGGCTTTCCCCCTGCTGCTGGAGCTGGGCGCATCACCCGAGCCGCAAGCAGCCAGCACGGTGAGGCCCAGGCAAAACAGAACGGCCCGCGCGCGGCTGGGAGACTCGACGATTGTGGTCCGCATCGGCGGCAAGATACACCGGTCCGCGCCTCTTGGACCGCTCTGTGATGGCGCTTGGACTCCTGCGGGATGAGCCTGAATGCGCCAGCCTGGCCTGAATGACGCTGCGCCCTGCGGCTCTCGTCCGCCGCTGATCCGTGGTAACCAGGAGGGCCCAAACCGGCTTCGGCCGCCAAGCCCTCAGCGAGCATGCCGTCGTTCGATATCGTCAGCAAAGTCCCCTGGAACGAAGTCGACAACGCCGTGCTCCAGGCCCAGAAGGAGATCGCGACGCGCTTCGACTTCAAGGGCACTGGCGCGGAGATCGATCACAAGAAAGAGACGATCACGCTGTCGGCCAGCTCCGATGATCGCGTGAAGGCGACGCTCGACGTGCTGAAAGAGAAGCTCATCAAGCGCAAGGTGAGCCTCAAGCACCTCGACACCGGCAAGATGCAGCAGACAGGCAGAGGCGGCTCCAAGATGGTGATCACCATCAAAGAGGGCATCGACTCGGACCACGCCCGCGAGCTCGTCAAGTTCATCAAAGACGAGAAGATGAAAGTGCAGTCATCCATCGTCGACCAGCAAGTGCGCGTGACCGGAAAGAAGCGCGACGATCTGCAGACGGCGATCGCCGCCCTGCGTGCCAAAGAGCTCGATATCGAGCTGCAATTCGTGAATTTTCGCGAGTAACTGAATGACAAAGCGCAAGATCTTCGGCACCGACGGCATCCGCGGTACCGCCAACGTCTACCCGATGACGCCGGAGCTCGCACTGCGGCTCGGCAAGGCCATCACCTACGTGGCTGCGCGCGGCGCTGGCTGTTTGGCCGGCGGAGGCCGAGCGCCGCGCGTGCTGATCGGCAAAGACACGCGCCTCTCCGGCTACATGCTGGAGACTGCCATCGCGTCGGGTGTGTGCGCCATGGGCGGCCACGTGATGATCACAGGGCCGATTCCGACGCCGGCGATCGCGCAGCTAACGCAGAGCATGCGCGCCGACGCAGGCGTGGTGATCAGCGCCAGCCACAACCCCTACGAAGACAACGGCATCAAGCTGTTCGGCCCCGATGGCTTCAAGCTGCCGGACGAAGAAGAGCTCGCCATCGAGACCTTGCTCGAAGACCCGGAGCTCGACAAGGCCAGCGCCATCGGTGACAAGATCGGCGACGCCTTCCGCGTCGAAGACGCGCGCGGCCGCTACATCGTGTTCGCCAAGAGCACGTTTCCCAACCGGCTGACGCTCGACGGGGTGAAGCTCGTGATCGACGCCGGCCATGGCGCCGCCTATCGCGTCGCGCCGACCGTGTTCGAAGAGCTCGGCGCCGAGGTCGTCGCGATGGGCGTCTCACCCGACGGCATCAACATCAACGACGGCGCAGGCGCGCTGCATCCGGAGGGCATGGCGCAGGCAGTCGTGCGCGAAGGCGCAGCCTTCGGTATCGCCCTCGACGGCGACGCCGACCGCGTGATCGTCGCCGACGAGAAGGGCAACATCGTCGACGGCGACGTGATCATGGCCCTCTGCGCGGCTCGCCTGTTGAAGCGCGGCGAGCTGCCGCACAACACGATCGTCGCCACCGTGATGAGCAACCTCGGGCTCGAGCGGGCGATGCGCGCGATGAAGGGCGCGCTCGTGCGCACCAACGTGGGCGATCGCTACGTGGTCGAGGCGATGAAGAAGGGCGGCTTCTCGTTCGGAGGCGAACAGTCCGGCCATTTGATTTTCCTGGATCATGCCACGACGGGTGACGGCATCGTCGCGGCCCTGCAGGTCGCCGCCCTGATCGTCGAAGAAAAATCTCCACTCTCGGTGATGGCCGCCGCCGCTATGGAGCGCGTGCCTCAGGTGCTCGAAAACGCTGTCTTCAAAGCGCGACTGCCGATCGAAGCGATGGCGGCGATGTTGCTCGAGTCCAAGAAGATCGAGACCGAGCTCGGCGATCGCGGCCGCGTGCTCGTGCGCTGGAGCGGCACCGAACCGAAGCTTCGCGTCATGATCGAAGGCGAAGACGAGAGCCGCATTCGCATGTACGCGTCGGCGATCATCGATGCTGCCAAACGCGACATCGACGCGGCCGCCTCGTGACCGCGGTCGTTCATCCAGGCGAGCCGATCGCGCTGTTTCGCGCCGCCTTCGCGATCGCCTCGGCGCGCGAGCCGTTCGAGGCCAACGCGATGAGCCTCGCCACTGTCGATGGCGCGGGCGTGCCCAGCGTTCGCATCGTGTTGCTCAAAGACGTCGACGAGCGCGGCTTCGTATTTTTCACCAACTACGAGAGCCGCAAGGCACGCGAGCTCGACGGCCAGCAACTGGCGGCCCTCGTATTCCACTGGCCCAAGGGTGAACAGCAGGTGCGCGTCGAGGGCACGGTCGAACGTGTCACGGCACAAGAGAGCGATGCGTATTACGCCACGCGGCCGCGCGTGAGCCAGCTCGGCGCGTGGGCGTCGGATCAGAGCCGGCCGGGGAACCTTGCGGCGCTCGAGCTACGCCTGGTCGAGCTCGCAGTGCGCTTCGGTGATGGCGTGATCCCGCGGCCGCCACACTGGGGTGGCTTTCGTGTGCTGCCCCGCGCGATCGAGTTCTGGTACGGCCGCCCGAACCGCTTGCACGAGCGTCACCGCTACGAGCGCGATGCGGCGGGCGCCTGGTCGCACAGCGAGTTGTTTCCGTGACTGCTCGGTCCATCGCGCGGCCGATCGTCGCCCTCGCGATGACGGCAATCGGCAGCGCACATTTCGTGAACCCGGCTCCCTTCGTCGCGATCGTGCCTGCGTTTCTGCCGGCACCGCTCGCGCTCGTCTACCTCAGCGGCGTGTTCGAGATCGCCCTCGGCCTGTTGCTTCTCCCGAAGCAGACGAGAAGGCTCGCGAGCTTCGGTCTGATCGCCCTCTTTCTCGCGGTGTTTCCAGCCAATATCAACATGGCCATCCAGCAGATTCAGCTCGACCCCGCGCATCCGATGCCGGTTTGGGTGATGTGGGCGCGGCTACCGTTTCAGGCGCTCTTCATCGCCGTCGCCTGGTGGGTCGGCAAGTCGGACGGCGAGGTCAGGCCCGACGGCGAGGTCAGGCCAGAAGGGGAGGGTCAAGCCCGCCGCAGGTGACCGAGCAGGGAGTTGATCGTGCTCTTCATCGCGAGGCGCGAAACGATGGCGTCGACCATGCCGTGGTCGAGCAAGAACTCCGAGCGCTGAAAGCCGCGCGGGAGGCTCTGGCGCAGTGTGTTCTCGATCACGCGCGGCCCGGCGAAGCCGATCAACGCTTTGGGCTCTGCGATGTTCACGTCGCCGAGAAAGGCGAAGCTCGCCGCCACGCCGCCCGTGGTCGGATGCAGCAAGAGCGAGATGAATGGCAGCCGTAGGGCGCGGAAGCGCTCGAGCGCCCCCACCGCCTTGGCCATCTGCATCAGGGAGAGAATGCCCTCTTGCATGCGCGCGCCGCCGGAGGCTTGCAGCAAGATCACCGGCACCTTCAGCGTGGTCGCGCGCTCGAACATGCGCGTGATCTTTTCACCGGCGACCGAGCCCATGCTGCCGCCCATGAATTGGAAGTTGAACGCGCCGTACGCGATCTCCCGGCGCTCGAGCCGGCCGCGTCCGGTCTCGACCGATTCTTTGGTGCCCGCCCGCTTTTCAGCGAGCTTCACCCGCTCGGGGTAGGGTTTGCCGTCGCTGAACAGGAGCGGATCGGTGGGCACGAGGTTGTCGTCCCAGCGCTCGAGCTCACCGCCGTCGAGCAACAGGCGCCGCCAGCCTTCGACCTTCAGCGGATGGTGATGCGAGCAGCTCGGGCACACCTCGAAATTTGCGGCCATGTCGACGGTGGTGATGGTCGCGCCACAGCCGTCACACTTCTTGAAGATGCCCTCGCCGAGCGTGCGCTTCTCGCTCGCGTCGAGTGTGGGGCTCGTCTTCTCCGGCCAGCTCATGGCGAAGCAATTCCTTGCGCAGCCGAAACAGAGAATTTCATCTCGCAGAGATCAGGCGGCACCTTCAGGGTGGGCTCTGTCTTCTCTTGCACCTCACGCGCCGACATGCCGGGCGCGAGCTCACGCAAGATCAGGCCTTCACTCGTGACATCCATCACAGCGAGGTCGGTGATGATGCGATGTACGACGCGGCGGCCCGTGAGCGGCAGACCACACTCGTTCAAGATCTTCGGCGCGCCGGACTTGGCTGCGTGATCCATGATCACGACGACACGTTTCGCGCGTGCGACCAGGTCCATCGCGCCGCCCATGCCCTTCACCATTTTGCCGGGGATCATCCAGTTGGCGAGATCGCCGTTCACGCTGACCTCCATCGCGCCGAGAATGGCGAGGTCGATGTGGCCGCCGCGAATTTGTCCGAAGCTGTCGGCGCTGGAGAAAAACGCCGAGCCCGGCAGGGTGGTGACCGTCTCTTTGCCGGCGTTGATCAGGTCGGCGTCTTCTTTGCCGGCCTCGGGGTAGGGGCCGATGCCGAGCAGGCCGTTCTCGCTCTGCAGCACCACCTCGACGCCCTGGGGGATGTAGTTGGCAACCAGCGTCGGCATGCCGATGCCGAGGTTCACGTAGTAGCCGTCTCGCAGCTCGAGGGCCGCGCGGCGGGCGATCTGCTCTCGTGTCAGCGCCATACAGTCCTCGTCATGGTGTTTGGCCTCAAGACGCTTTCTGGGTGGTGCGGCGTTCGATACGTTTTTCGTAGCGCTCGCCTTGGAAGATGCGTTGCACGAAAATGCCGGGCGTGTGCACGTGGTCGGGGTCGAGCGTGCCTACAAGGACCAGCTCTTCGACCTCGGCGATGGTGACCTTTGCGGCGGTGGCCATCATCGGGTTGAAGTTCATCGCCGTGTGTCGGTAGATCAAGTTGCCGTGGCGGTCGCCCTTCCACGCTTTGACGATCGCGAAGTCGCCGCTGATGGCCTGCTCGAGCACGTAGTCTTGCCCGCCGAACGAGCGAATCTCTTTTTTCTCCGAGAGTTTTTTTACGGAGCCGTCGGCGTTGTGCAGCACCGGCATGCCACCGTCGCTGACCGCAGTGTGCACGCCGGTAGGTGTGTAGAAGGCCGGTATGCCAGCGCCGCCCGCGCGGATGCGCTCGGCGAGGGTGCCTTGCGGCACGAGCTCTACCTCCAGCTCTCCGGTGAGGTACTGGCGCTCGAACTCTTTGTTCTCGCCCACATACGAAGAAATCATTTTGCTGATCTGACGGTTCTGCAAGAGCACGCCGAGACCGAAGTCGTCGACGCCGCAGTTGTTGGATACGAACGTCAGGTTCTTGGTGCCTTGCTCGCGAAGCGCGCGAATCGCGCACTCCGGGATGCCGCAGAGGCCGAAACCGCCGGCGAGCACAGTGGCGCCGTCGGGGATGTCGCGGACGGCGTCGCTCGCGAGCTTCACGACTTTATCCATGGCCGTCGTTGTTACCTGAACAGCGCCTGGGACTCCATCGGTTATCGCCAAGCTGCCAGCGCGACGAGCTGGCTCGCTGCGTCAGAAGCAGCTTTGGCGACAGCGGGTCTCTTGTGTGACGCAGCGCCCGCTACACGCCTGGAAGCGATCGTATTGCGACGCGTCGCTGGGCTCTACGCCGCATGCTTCGGCGCACTCGGCGCGCACGCGCGCACACGCCGTCGAGCAGCTCGGCTTCGCAGGTGCGGTTGCTTTGGGCGGCTTGGGATCTTGCACGATGGTGCGTGGCTCCGGCACCGAGCGGCTCGGCTGAGCGCGCTCCGGCGGTAACGGCGCCAACGGGTCATTGTCTTCGTCGTCGATGACGCGTCGAGACGGCGTGCGATCACGTGTGCGCCGCTGACGCTCCACCTCGTCGCGCCCGCAGGCTTCTTGCGCCAGCTCGAGCACTTCTCGTGACGGCTCGCCGCTGACAGAGAGCCCGCAGGCCTCCGCGACGCCGAGCAGCCGCGCCTCGAACATGTTGGCTGCTTTACCGGCGACACCGTTCGATCGCGGCGTGGGCGCCAAAAGCTCGGGTGCGCTCGTGCTGGCCAGAGGCGCGTCGTCGGAGGAGCGCCACACGAGGCCAGCCGCGAAGGCGAGGCCGGTGAGCACGATCATGCCTGCGGCCACGACGACCAAGAGCCGCGGATCCAACCCTTGGCGCGGCTGTTGTCCGCGCAACGTTGTGGCGTCTGCGAAGATGAGCCCGGTCGATTTCGGTACCGACGAGACAGGCTGCGACACCGGCGCTCGCGACACCGGCGCTCGCGACACCGGAGCGCCGGACAGGGGCGCGCGCGACAGGGGCGCTCGGGAAGGCGGCGAGGCGTCGACGTCTGCCTCGGGCTCGGGTGCTGGCAGCTCGCTCCGGCTGACGGCAGCTTCTTCGATCACGGCGCTGACTTCCGGTGGGGCGGGCGTGGGCCCCGGGATCGACATCGGGCCGGCCCAGCGTGAATCCGGCTCTTCGGGGACCTCGGGCCACTCGACGAGCGGCTTTTCCAAGGCGAGCCGTCGGATGAGCTCCGCGGGTCCGAATTGTTTTGCGCCGACCCGCGTCAAGTAGTGGGCCAGCGCGGAGGGATCAGACGCGGCCGCCTCGTCGGCGCTGGCCCCCCAGCTCTGCAATAGCCTCCGCATTTCAGGCGCAGAAAGGCCCGTTTGGATGCGCAGGCGCAGATCCGTCGGGTCGAAAGCGCTCACCGAGCGAGCTTAGCGCACCCGTCCGGCCGGTCCCGCCTAACTGGCGAACCACAGCCTGAAAGGCGTGGGCCCAAGCCCATGACATTGCCGCTTTTATCCGCTCTCTGCCTGGACTACGACAGAGCCTCGGGCCATGGCAAAAGACAACGTCACGTTCGGGCTCGTCAGCGCAGCTCGAGGCACGTTCGTCGGGCGAAAGCGCGAGATGGAGATCCTCGACGATGCGCTCGCTGCCGTCGAGGGCAAAGGCGAGACGCGCGTCGTCACGATTCTCGGCAATCAAGGCCTCGGCAAGAGCCGGCTCATCCACGAGTTCGTGATGAAGCACCGCGCAGGCAGCGCGCTGGTGCCGCGCGTTTACCGTGGTAGCGGGCGCGACACCGACGCGTCTTATGGCATCCTGGGTCGCCTCCTGCGTATGCGCTTCGGGCTCGTCGAGAACATGGACGAGAACACCCTGAAGAACGCCGTGCGCGAGCAGGTCTCCAAGGTGGTCGGCGATCGCAAGGTGGGCGACGTCGTCTACTTCTTGGGGCAATTCCTGGAGGTCCCGTTCGAAGAGAGCCCGCTCACGCGCGCCGTGGCCGACGACCCGATTCAGGGCCGCTTGTTGCGTCGGGCGGTCGTGCGCTCGTTCATCGAGGCAGATGCGGCGCACAGCCCGCTCTGTCTCGTGTTCGACGATCTGCACGCGGCCCACGTCGACTCACTCGATCTGTTGCGTTACTTGCTCGAGTACCTCGCCGGGCCGATCCTGATCTTGTGCGCCGCGCGCCCTCTGCTCTTCAGCCTGTCAGAAGACTGGAGCCGCGCGGGTGAGCGCCGGCACACGACGCTCGAGCTCGAGCCGCTGCGCGACGAAGAGTCCGTCGAGCTGGTGCACAGCCTGCTGGCGCCGGTGATCGCGCCAGGCGTCGAGGTGCCGGAGACGCTCGTCGACAACGCCCTCTCGTTCGCTGGCGGCAACCCGATGTTGTTCGAGCAGATGGTCCGCCTCTACCACGACACCGGCGTCCTCGAAGAAGAGACAGCGCTGAAGACGGGGCCGGTTTGGCGAGTTCATCTCGAGAAGCTCGATCAAGCCGAGCTTCCGCTCACCATCGAAGACGCCATTCAGGCTCGTATCGCGGCGCTGTCGGCTTTCGAGCGTCGCGTGCTCGAGCTCAGCGCGACGATGGGCAGCGTGTTCTGGTCCGCGGGCCTGGTGCCGCTCTTGCGCGCGGGCCAAGAGGCACCGGCCTTGTGGGTCTTGAAAGATCAGAACGAGATCGAGCGCGTGAAGGCAACGCTGACCGAGCTCGAGAATCGCGACTTCATTCTGCGCTTGCCGGATTCGACGTTTCCGGGCTCTGAAGAGTACGCCTTCAAACACAACAAAGAGCGTGAGGCGATCCGCACGCGCACGAGCTCGAGCGCCGACAAACGGCACCATGGTCTGTTCGCAGATTGGCTCGACCATCAGGCGCACACCCGCACGACCGAAGAGACGATCGCGATGTTGGCAGAACATCGCGAGAAGGCCGGCGACCTCGTGCTGGCAGGCATGGCCTATGTCGAAGCTGGCGATGCCGCGCGCGCCGCGTACGCAGGTCAGTCAGCCTGCGGTCACTACGAAAAGGGCCTCGAGCTCTTGGGCGACACCAACGTCGGCAGGCGTATCGACGCGCTCCACAACTATGGCGACGTGCTCTTGTTGTCGGGCCGTATCGACGACGCACTGGCAAGCTTTCGCGAGATGCTCACGCTCGCTTATCGGCTCGACCTGCGATCGAAAGGGGGCGCCGCGCACAACCGCATCGGTCGGGTGTTTCGCGATACAGGCTCGCTCGACGATGCTGGGCACCACCTCGAGGCGGCGCTCGCGCTGTTCCAAGCCACCGGTGACGAGCGTGGCGTCGCATCTTCGATCGACGACATCGGCAAGCTCCAGTGGCTGAAGGGCGAGTACGCGGCTTCGTTGGTCTCTCTGCGAGAAGGCCTGGCCCGCAGGCGCCGTCTCGGTGACCGCCGCAGCATCGCCCTCAGCTTCAACAACCTCGGCAACGTGCTGCAAAAGACGGGCGAGTTCGGTCAAGCGATCGAGTCTTTCGAGCATGCGCTGACCATCCGCCGCGACATCGGCGATCTGCCTGGCGTGGTGGCGACGCTCAACAACCTCGGCATGATCTTCCAAGATCGCGGTGAGCACGCGCGCGCGCTCGCCCTGTTCGAAGAGGCGCTCGAGAACGCGAAGCAGGTGGGTGATCGCAATCGCATCGCCCTCGTGCTGGTCAACGTCGGCGACGCGCTCCGTCGCAGCGGCGAGGCCGACAAAGCGATCGCGCTCTTGTCCCAAGCCGAAGAGCAGCTCGACGAGCTGGGCGACAAGCTCGGGCTGGCAGACTCGCTGCGCGCCCTCGGCGAGGCGCACCTGGCTCAGGGCGAGCTCGTGAAGGCGCGCGAATGTATCGGCCGCTGCGTCGACTTGTTCGCCACGGTGCGCAGCAAGGTGCAGCTCGGCATCGCGCTTCGCACGCTCGGCGAGATCACCGCCGCGGGCGGCTGGGGCGCATCGCACACCCGCAGCGCGCGAGAGTACTTCGCCCGCAGCCAGGCGATCTTCGAGCAGACAGGCAACGAGCTCGAGCTCGGCCGCACCTTCACCGCCTACGCGAAGTTCTTGCTCGCCGACGACTCGCTCTCGCATGACGTGGCGGCGCGAGCCGAGGCGCTGCGAATGGAAGACACGGCCAAGGCGATCTTCGCGCGGCTGTTGGTCGCCCACGACCGCTCGCGCCCCGGCGGCGTGAAAGAGCTCGCCGACGACGACTTGATTGACGACTACAGCGACAGCGCCGGCCAGGCTTAGCGCGAAGCGAAGGCTACCAGACCAACCCTGCGCTCGGCCAGCGGCCGCTGTTCGCGTCGGTCCGGAAACGACTTCGAGGCTGAATCGTGGCGGTTTCGGGAATGTCTTGTTTCCTTCGCGGCTTGCCTCGCTACGATCGTCAGCTGAATCAAAGTCGGCGCCACCGACGGTGACCGACTTTGCTCCTACGCAGTAGCCAGGAAGGGTAGGGCGCGCATGAACATCTCGATCACGTTCCGGCACATGGATGGCACGGAGGCGGTGAAGAGACACACGCATGAGAAGCTCGCGAAGCTCCAGAAATTTCTGCGTCAGGCAATGACTGCCCAAGTGACGCTCGAGGTGATCGGCCTCGAACACATCATCGACGTGCGAATCCAGTCCGGTAGTCAGTCCTTCCACGCAACCGAGCGCTCGGAGGACATGTACGCGTCGATCGACATGGTGCTCGACAAGCTCGAACGCCAAATTCATGCGCAAAAGGGTGCAACCGTCGCGAAGAAGCACGGCGGTATGAGCGCCGGAGAGTTCGCGGTCAAGGTTGAACGCGAGTCACAGCGAGGCACGCGCGGGTAGCCACCTTTGTGCTGCGGAAACCACTACAGGGCAGGTGGGTTCCGCTATAAAGACGGCTTAGCCACATGCAGGTCGCCGACATCCTGAGCCCCGGTCGCATCGTTGTTTCGAAAGGCGGCGGCAGCGGCTCGGTCCACAGCCGGACCGAGGTGCTGCGCCGGCTTTCGGAGCTGCTCGCCCAAGGGGACGCGCGGCTCGAGCCTACTGCCATCGAAGCGATCCTGACGCGCCGTGAAGATCAACAGTCCACTGGCGTTGGCGGCGGGGTCGCCATTCCGCACGCCGCGGTAGAAGAGATCGATCAGATCGTCGGGGCGCTGCTGCTCTGCCAAGATCCGGTCGGTTTCGGCGCCATCGACGGCATGCCCGTATCGATCTTCTTCGCGGTGATTGGGCCACGCCGGGCGGTGGGCGAACACCTGAAGACGCTCGCTCGCGTGTCGCGGCTGTTGCGCGATGACGGCTTTCGGCAGCGCCTGGTCGGTGCGAGCGATGGCAACGCCGCGTTCGAGCTGATCGCCGACGAAGAGGGGCGGCCCGCGTGAACGCGGATGACGATCCGCCGTCGCGTGCTGCGCCGTCCAGCTCGCGCACCAACGCGCCCGATGGCGCCAGCGGGCTCGACTGGCCCGACGACGAGACGTTCGTCACCGCCTCGGCCGTCGACGCGGTCGCCAGGCGCAACGCGATGAGCGCCCGCATGCTGCTCGACGAATCCACGCTGGATTTGAGCCTGTCGCTGCTCGCTGGCAGGGCTGGTCTCGACCGCCCGATCGGGCACACGCGCATTCAGAAATCAGGTCTCGCTCTGGCCGGGCACTATCACGGCATCGTCGCGTCCCGCGTGCAGATTTTGGGTCAGACCGAGCAGTCTTACCTCGCCCAGCTCAGCTCGGATGCTCGGCAAAAGGCGCTGTTCGGCTTCTTCGGGCTGGGGCTCAGCTGTGTGGTCGTCACTGGCGAGTCCGGCAGGGGCGAGTCCGGCAAGGGCGAGTCCGGCAACGGCGAGTCCGGCAAAGCAGCCGCCGAAATCGTCGCCTGCGCCGACGCCACCGGTGCGCCGCTGATCGGGTCCGCCGAACGCTCCAGCGTGACCATCTCCGGTCTCCACGCGCTGCTCGACGAGCGTCTGGCGCCTCGCAAACGCTTGCACGGTGTGTTGATCGACGTGTTCGGAGTGGGCCTTCTGTTGATGGGTCCCAGCGGCGTCGGCAAGAGCGAGTGCGCGCTCGACTTGGTGATGCGCGGGCACCGCTTGGTCGCCGATGACGTCGTCGAGTGCGACTACCGGCCCCCGGGCATGGTCTTCGGTTGCCCCGCAAAGCTTCTGCGCCATCACCTCGAGGTGCGCGGCTTGGGCATCCTGAACATCAAAGATTTGTTCGGCGTCACCGCGATTCGCGAGCGCAAGCGCATCGACGTGGTCGTCCGCCTGGTCGAAGAAGCCAGCGAAGAGATCGAGCTCGATCGCATGGGCCTCGACGATCGTTTTCACGCGGTCCTCGGGGTATCCATCCCCGAATTGGTGATTCCGGTGCGCCCTGGGCGCGACATGGCATCCATCCTCGAGGTAGCGGCTCGCAACGAGCTCTTGAAGAACGCCGGCCACCACGCGGCCCGTGAGCTGTTCGGTGCGATCGAGCGCAAAGTTGCCGGGCAGCCTTCCACACAGAGGGCCGCGCACCCGGGCGCGGGAGCCGGCAAGCCGCGCGACTCGGAGCCGCGCGGCTTCACCCAGCGAAGCCAGGAGAGCCAGTTCGGTATGCGCGCGATCCGGCTGCCGCGCGCAGACGAGTCGTCGGCACCGCCGCCCGTGACCGAAGGCCCGCCGCGGGGGCGCCGATGACACGCCGGGCGAACGTGGTGGTGGTGACCGGCTTGAGCGGCGCCGGCAAGTCGACCGTGCTCGCGGCTCTCGAGGACCTCGGTTATCACGCGATCGAAAATCTGCCCCCCTCCGTGATCGTTCACGCGATCGAGGCGTGCGAACAGGCGGGCGTCATCAACATCGCGCTCGGCTTCGGAGCGAGCGTCGGTGGCTTCTTGGAAGGTGCCGCCGACGCGCTCGCGGCGATCGCGGTATCCGAGGGTCGCAAGGTGCGGGTGCTCTTTCTCGATGCGTCCGACGAGGTGGTGCTGCGTCGCTTCAACGAGACCCGGCGCCCCCATCCGCTCTCGGTCGAGGCGCAAAAGGTCAAGCGGCACGATGGTGCGCAGGTATCCGCGGTGGCAGACGGCGCCGCGCTTGAGCGCGAGCGGCTCGCTCCGCTGCGCGCCATGGCCAACATCGTCGTCGATACCAGCAGCTTGCGGGTGCACGACCTCCGCCGTCGTGTGTTTGCGCTCCTCGCACCCGAGCGCGCCTCCGAGCACCCGATGAGCACGCGTTTGCTCTCTTTCGGCTTCAAGCACGGCCTGCCGAGCGACGCCGATCTCGTGTTCGACGTCCGCTTTTTGGACAATCCCCACTTCGTCGACGACCTGCGCCCCCACACCGGGGAAGACAAGCGAGTCTCCGAGTACGTGTTGAACGCCGAAGGCGCGGGCGAGTTTCTCGAGCGCAGCGACTCGCTGATCTCCTTCTTGCTGCCGCGTTACGAGGCCGAAGGAAAGAGCTACCTGACCATCGCGATCGGCTGCACCGGCGGGCAACATCGTTCGGTCGCCATTGCCGTGGCGCTGGCAGAGCGCCTGCGTAAGACTCACCAGGGCCCCATCAACGTCGTTCATCGCGACGCCGGGGCACCTACGAGGCCGTCATGAGCGCGCCCGCCCAAGAAATGGCCGAAGAAGCATTCGAAATCACGAACGAGCGGGGGCTGCACGCACGCGCTGCCACGAAGCTCGTGCTGCTCGCCGGCAAGTTCAAGTGTGACGTCACCTTGGTCGGCGAAGAAGCCGAAGGGGTGAACGCCAAGAGCGTAATGGGGGTGCTGCTGCTCTGCGGCGCGAAAGGTTCGGTGGTTCGCGTCAAAGCAGAGGGTCCTGGGGCACGCGCGTGTGTGGACGCGATAGGTGAGCTCATCAGAGACCGCTTCGGGGAGGCGGAGTGATTTCGGGGGGGGATCAGTCGGAGGACGCGGAGGTGTTTCGGGGCATCTCCGGCTCGCCTGGCATCGCGATCGGCACCGTGTTCGTCGTTGGCGGCGAGATGGCGCAGATCCCGCGACGGACGGTTCATGGCCCCGCCCGAACGGCAGAGGTCGATCGCTTTCGCGCAGCGACCGCTCGCGCCAAGGCCGCGCTGGTCGCGCTCGCCGAGAGCTCGAAAGACAGGTCCGCGGCCAACGCGGTGCTTTCCGCGTATGCCCTGATGGTCGAAGACCCGATGCTGGCGGAGGCCGTCGAGCGCCGCATCCACGAAGAAGGGCGCTGCGCAGAGTGGGCGGTGGCGCTCTCGATCGGCGAGCTCGCTTCGCAGCTCTGGGCTGTGAGCGACCCGTATTTGCGTGAGCGCGGCCGCGATATCGAGTTCGTTGGCGAGCATGTGATCCGCGCGTTCAGCGACGCCGATCAGAAAAAGCGTCTGCCGCCCGGGCCCGTGGTTCTGGTTGCGTGTGATCTCTCGCCCGCCGACACCGCGGGGTATGTGGCGTTTCATCCGCCTGCGGCGGCCCTGGGCGGCGGTGAGGTGCCCAGCGCGATCGTCGCGTTCGTCACGGAAGGTGGCTCGCGGACCAGCCACACCTCCATCACCGCGCGCGCACTGAAGCTGCCCGCTGTCGTGGGGGTGAGCGACGTGTGCGAGGCGGTGACGACTGGCGACACCATCATCGTCGATGGTCTGCGCGGTTTGGTGATTGCCCGCCCCACCGAAAGCGAGCTCGACGAAGCGCGCGCGCGCGCTGCCCGCCACCGCGCACATACACACGGGCTCGGGCTCGGCCGCGAGCGCGTCGCCGAGACGCGCGATCACACGGCGGTGTTCGTACGGGCCAACGTAGAGGCCCCGGAAGAAGCGAAAGAAGCGCGCGAAGAAGGCGCGCAGGGGGTCGGCCTCTATCGCACCGAGTACCTCTTCATCGACCGCAGCGAGCCGCCCACCGAAGAGGAGCAATTCGTCGCGTTCAAGAGCGTGCTCCACGCCATGCCTGATCGGCCGGTCGTGCTCCGCACCTTCGACATCGGCGGGGACAAGTTCGCGTCGACCTTCAAAGTCCCCGTCGAGCTGAACCCGATGTTGGGCTTGCGCGCTGTTCGCTTGGCGCAGTCCCGCCCCGAGATGTTCATGCAACACCTGCGGGCGATGGCGCGGGCGAGCGCCCACGGCGACGTGCGCATCATGGTGCCGATGGTCGCCTCGCTGAGCGAGCTCACCTGGGCCCGCGAAATGCTCGGCCGAGCCATCGCCGGCTTGCGCGCCGAGGGCGAGCCGGTGGCCGCCGAAATTCCGCTCGGGGTGATGATCGAGGTACCTTCTGCCGCGATCTTGGCAGACCACTTTGCCAAATCGGCTGCGTTCATGAGCATCGGCACCAACGATCTGATCCAATACACACTGGCAGTCGACCGGGCGAGCCGGCGACTGGCCCACCTCGCGTCTCCCTTCGACCCGGCGATCGCACGCCTCATCGCGATGGTCGTGGCGGCGGGTCGTCGCCACGACTGCCCCGTCAGTGTGTGCGGGGCGATGGCCGGGGAGCCGCTGGCCGCCGTATTGCTGCTCGGGCTCGGTGTTCGCGAATTTTCGATGGAGGTCGGCGCGATTCCCGAAATAAGAGAGACCTTCAGGCGCGTATCCGTGGACGAGGCAACACAAGTTGCAACGCGCGCGCTGGAAGCCTCCACCGCCGCCGAGGTCGAGGCCATGTTCATGGACACTTTCGCTACGATATTGGGTGACTTGCTGAGCGGTGAAGCCGAAGCGGGTGATTGAGCGACCGGTGATCGGGGTGCTCTTGATGGCGTTGGTGTCGGTTGCCGGTCTCTCCGGGTGCTCCTCTGCGCCTCAAGCGACGCTGGGCGCCAAAGTGCCCGACGCTGTTACGGCGACCGGCGACGTCGAGCGCTTCGACCTCGCAAAGGTCGCGCACGTCGAGGGAGACGTGAGCGCGGGCGCCGCCTACACGCTGAACTTCACCAAAGTTCTCGGCACGCTGACAGTCGCCCCCAAAACCCTGGAAGCCTCGACGCTCGAGCTCACGATCGACACCACCAGCGCCGAGTCTTCTTGGCAGCTGGTGGCCGACGTCGCCAAAGAGGAGTTTTTGCACACCGTCGAGTTCCCCGAAGCGCGCTTCGTTTCGCGCGCGCTCCGGAAGCGCGCCGTAGGCGGCTTCATGTTGTTTGGCGACCTGACCTTGCTGGGCAAAACGGTGAGCGTCTCCGTGCCGATGACGATCGATTTGGTGAAATGCACGGTGACCGCCAAGACCGAGTTTGCCATCAACCGGCGCAAGTTCGGCGCCATCAGCCCTGGCGGGCTCGACGCGGTGGTCAGCGACGACGTCGTGATCCGCATCTCCGCTGTGCTCCCCCGAAAGCGCGAAGGCTGCCCCGCAGGAAGCGCGCCTTGACTTGAGCCCTCAGCCGACTAGAGTCCGCCACCCTTCAAAGAGGGTTCGAGGAGTTCAGCGATGCGCGACGTCATCAAGCTCACCTGTGGTAACTGCAGCCGTGCGAACTATCACACGACCAAGAACAAGCGGACGATGACGGAGAAATTCGCCATCAAGAAGTACTGCCCCACGTGCCGAAAACACTTCGAGCACAAAGAAGGCAAAATCTCCCGCGGGTAGCCGCTCTTCTCGTGTGTGTTCGGCCAGCCCTCATCACAGGGTGCTGGCTGCGTCTGTTTCGACGGACGCATAGCTGACCGCGCTCCCCTGTTTGCCCCGTCGGTCTTGCCATGTAAGGATGCTCTCTGCGTTGTCGCGGCGCGTTATTCCGACGCAAATAGGAAAGCTAGCGAATCCAAACACATGGTCTTCGACTGGATTTCGGGCCTCTTCTCGAACGACCTCGCCATCGACTTGGGGACGGCGACGACGCTCATTTACGTACGCGGCAAGGGCATCGTGTCGTGTGAGCCCTCGGTCGTGGCGGTGCAGCGAGACTCGCGCGGCAACAAGAAGGTGCTGGCGGTCGGACGCGAAGCCAAAGAGATGCTCGGCCGCACCCCGCACAACATCCAGGCAGTGCGGCCCCTGCGCGACGGCGTGATCGCCGACTTCGAGATCACCGAAGCGATGTTGCGGTACTTCATCGCGCGCGCTTCCAATCGGCGCACGCTGGTCAAGCCGCGCATCGTCATTTGTGTGCCATTCGGCATCACCGAGGTCGAAAAACGTGCCGTCAAAGAGAGCGCCGAGAGCGCAGGCGCGCGCGAGGTGTACCTGATCGAAGAGCCGATGGCGGCTGCCATCGGCGCTGGGCTTCCCATCACCGAGGCGTCCGGCAACATGGTCGTCGACATCGGCGGCGGCACCACGGAGGTCGCGGTCATCTCGCTCGCCGGCATCGTCTATTCGCAGAGCGTGCGCGTCGCTGGCGACAAAATGGACGAAGCGATCATGAGCTACATCAAGCGCAAGTACAACATGGCGATCGGTGAGCAGACGGCCGAGCGCATCAAGATCAGCATCGGCAACGCGTACCCGCTCGATCAGCCGACCACGATGGAAGTGAAGGGCCGCGACATGGTCGCCGGCATCCCCAAGACGGTCGTCGTCAACTCCGACGAAATTCGCGAGGCGCTGGCCGAGCCGATCAACGCCATCGTCGAAGCCGTGTTGGTGGCGCTCGAGCGCACGCCGCCCGAGCTTGCCGCAGACATCGTCGACAAAGGTGTGGTCCTCACGGGCGGCGGCGCCCTCTTGAAGAACCTCGACGTGCTGCTGCGAGAAGAGACAGGCTTGCCTGTGATGGTCTGTGACGACCCGATCAGCGCCGTCGTGCTCGGCAGTGGCAAGGCGCTCGAGCACCTCGAGCTCCTGAAAGAAGTCACGCTTTCATAAGCGGAATGCGCCTGGCTGTTCGCGCGTTACGCCCGATCCCCTGAAGTGTGAGGGCGGCCGCAAGGCTGCTTGTTGGGGCTTCCGGCGGTTTTCTGCGCTAATGAAGAAGCCGCCTTTTTTTCAGGGCAATCAGCGTGAATTTCAAGAAGTACCGCGACATCGTCATCGTCGTGCTTGCGCTAGCGGTTCCGTTCTGGTTCCTGCGCGCCAGCATGAAAGATCCCCGCCAGGCGACTGGCGCGGACCGCGTCGTGGTGCAGATCGCTGCCCCGATTCAGCAGGCCGTCACCACGCTCGCGCGCGGCATCTCCGACCTGTGGGGTGACTACGTCTACCTTGTCGACGTAAAAAAGAACAACGCCGAGCTGGTTTCGCAAAACGCTCGCCTCGGCGAGCGGGTGCGAGAGCTCGAGCCGCTCGAGGTCGAGAACCGCCGTCTTCGCCGCGACCTGGACTTGAAGAACGATATCGAGGACGAGGTCGTCACGGCGCAGGTGATCGGCAAGAACACGAACGAGTTCTTCCGCATGACCCGCGTCACCCTCGATCGCTCGAGTAGCGCCCTGAAGGCGAACCTTCCAGTGTTGTCTCCCGACGGCGTCGTGGGCACCACGCTCAAGGTCGCAGGCGATACCATCGACGTGCAGCTGATCGCCGACGCGGGCGCAGGCGTCGACGTGGTGGTCGAGCGCACACAAGCGCGCGGCATCGTCAAAGGCACCGGCGACGAGCGTGAATATCGCTGTCAGGTCGAGTTCGTGAAACGCACCGACGAGGTCGCGGTGGGCGACGTGATGGTCACCAGCGGCTTCGGCGTCCGCTTTCCCAAAGGTCACCGGGTGTGCACCGTTTCCAAGGTGTTGAAGAACGACTTCGGCGTCTATCAGCAGGTCGCCTGCACGCCCACCGTCGACTTCTCCCGCTTGGAGGAGGTGCTCATCGTGCTCAGCACGCGCGAGCCGATACCGCCGCCGCCGAAGCAGACGGCCAGGGAGCCCTAGCCATGCGCAACACGGCATTCCTAGCGCTCGGCTTCGCGCTGTTGATCATCCAGTCGAACCTGCATCGACTGATCGATTCGCTCAACTACAACATCGCGACGCCCAGCCTGCTCGTCTCGCTGGTCGTGTTCATGGGCGTGCACGAGTATTCGATTTCACGCGGTGCAGCCCTGTCGTTCATTCTGGGTTACCTGCTCGACGTGTTCTCGACGGCGCCGCTCGGTCTGTTCACGTTCATCTGCGTGGCGACTTTCGTCGTGGCGCGTATCGCTGGGGTGCGGCTCGCGGCCCAGACCCTGCTGACCAAGGTCGCTCTCGCGTTCGTGTTCGCCCTCTTCGAGGGCATGGTGGTGGTGGCGCTGTCCGCCATCTTCGGCAGCGACCCCCACCGCGCACGTTCTCTCGCGCTGCTCCTGCCGGCACACGCCCTCACCACCGCGGCTTGCGCGCCGTTCGTGTTCCGCGTGGCAGAGCGCGCCCACCTCGTGACGATGGCTTCGCCCGTGCCGCCAGAAGGCTCCGGCAGGGCTTAGGAGAGGCATGAGCTTCTTCGTCCAGCGTTCGGATACGAGTGAATTTCGGAAGCGCTTCCGCTGGATCGCGCTGGTGATGACGCTCGGCTTCTTCGTCATCTTGGGGCGGCTGTTCCAGCTTCAGATCTTGCAGGGCGCCGAGAACCACGCGCTCGCGATCGAAAACGTCGTGCGAAAGGTCACGCTGGCGACCACGCGTGGCCGCATCGTCGACAAGAACGGAAAGGTGCTCGCCGACAGCCGCGCTTCTTACAACCTCTATGTCGTCCCCAAAAAGATCGACATGACGGCCACATGGCCGAAGCTTGCTCAGTACCTCGGGCTGCAACAAGAAGAGCGCATCCGTCTCGAAGAAAAGCTCACCAAGATCCGGGAAGACAAAGACGACCCTCGCCAAGAGCAGCAGATCCTCCTGAAAGAAGACATCTCCTGGGAGGCCGTCGTCATCCTGAACCAGCAGCAGTCGGAGCTCATCGGTGTCGCGGTGGTGTCGGTCCAGGTCCGCTTTTATCCCTACGGCCAAGCGGGCGCGCACGTGCTCGGCTACATGGCTGAGGTCTCCAGCGAGAACCTGCCCAAGCTGCGCAGCGCCGGCTACCTCGAGGGCGATCGGCTCGGGGCCGCGGGGACCGAGCGCGCGTGGGAGAGCTACCTGCGCGGCACCCGCGGCTGGGAGAAAGTGCTGGTCGACGCGCGCGGCAGAAAGCGCAACGACCCGGGCGGAATCATCGACGAAGAAGAACGGCGCGTCGACCCGATCCCCGGTCGAGATCTGCGACTGACGATCGACGCCGACTTGCAGGTCGCCATCGAGAAGGCTTTCAAAGGCGAGCTGGCTGGCGGTGTCGCGGTGATCGAGGTCAGGTCGGGTCGCATCTTGGGCCTCTACTCGCGCCCGAGCTTCGACTCGGCGGCGCTGTCCGGCGCCAATGGCAAGGCAGCGCTCCGCGAGGCGTTCCGTAAGCTGGCGACGGATCCGCTGAAGCCCGCCGTCGACAAAACGGTCAGCGGCTCGTATCCGCCCGGCTCGACGTTCAAGCCGTTCACCGCCCTGGCCGCGCTCGAGAAAGGCCTCATTCTTCCGAGCACCAGCGTCCAGTGTCGCGGCTTCGTGAAGTTCGGCCGCAAGATCTACGGCTGCACTCACGTCCACGGCCTCACCTCGCTGCACCGCGGGATCTCGCAAAGCTGCAACGTGTACTTCTGGGGCTTGGTCACCGAGAGCCAGGTCGGCATGGACGTCATCGCCGACCTCGGGCAGCGCTTCGGCTTCGGGCAGAAGACGGGTCTCGGCATCAACGCAGAGGCCAGCGGGCGCATGCCCACGCGCGCATGGATGACCTACCGCAACAAGGGGCGCTACCTTCAAGGCTTCGCCCTCAACGCGGCGATCGGGCAGGGCGCGACCACCGTGAGCGTGCTGCAGCTGGCGCTCGCCTACGGCGCGCTGGCAAACGGCGGCACCTTGTTCCAGCCGCAGCTTGTGCGCGCCGTCGAGACCTCCAACGGCACTGTGGTGCAGGAGTTCTCGCCGCGCCTTCGCCGGCAGATCGCGCTCGACCCGGACAACGTCAAGCTGGTTCAAAAGGCGCTCTACGGCGGCGTCAATGAAGAGGGCGGTACTGCGAACCGTGCCCGCATCGAGGGTGTCGACATGGCCGGCAAGACCGGCACTGCTCAGGTCGGTCACAAGCTGGTGCGCGGTCTGGAGGCCGAGAAAGTGTGGTACTTCAATCGCGACCACGCCTGGTTCGCCGGCTATGCGCCGTCTGGAGCGCCAGAGATCGCGGTCGTGGCGCTGGTCGAGCACGGCGGCGCCGGCGGCAAACACGCCGCACCCATCGCCTTCCGCGTGGTCGCCGCCTACACCGAGCTGGCTCTCGCTCGCTCCGGACAAAAGCCCAAAGAAGACGCGTCTCCTCGCTCCAGCTCCGGCAAACGAGAAGAGCGCGTGCGCCAGAGGGCGCCATGATGACCCGTCAGAACGACGGCTTGGCGGCGCGCTTCGACTGGCCGCTGTTCATCGTGGCGGTGACGATCGCCCTCTTGGGCGTGGTCAATCTGTACAGCGCCACCAGCGTCTATCAAGGGCTGCCAGGCGCATCGGCAGTCGCCGAGCGCTACATCACCCAGCTCTATTGGTTACTCGGCTCAGGCGTCGTCGGCGCCGTACTGTGCGCCTTCGATTATCGCCACATGGAGCGCTACGCGTACGTCGTGTACGCCGTTGCAGTCTTCAGTCTGGTGCTGGTCTTCGTGCTCGGCCGCGACGTCCGCGGCGCTGTGCGTTGGATACCGTTCGGTAGCTTCCAGTTTCAGCCGAGTGAGTTCACCAAGCTCTGTCTCGTGATCGCGCTCGCGAAGTTTTTGCACGACGACCCCAAAAACGAAGGTCGCACGCTCAAAGATCTCGCCATCCCGGCGCTGCTCACCGCGATTCCAGCGCTGCTCATCTTGCGTCAACCCGATCTCGGCACGGCCTCGATCCACGTGTTCATTTTTCTCACCATCGCAGCGGTGACCAAGATCCGTGGCAAGAGCATCCTGCTTTTCATCGCAACCTCGATCGTGGCTGCGTACATCGCTTACCACTTCGTGCTGCTCGACTATCAGCGCGCTCGCGTCGAGGTCTTCTTGAACCCGGAGGCCGACATTCTCGGCCGGGGCTGGCACGCCCACCATGCCCGTGTTGCCATCGGCAACGGCGAGTTTTGGGGCAACGGCTATTTGAAGGGCATGCAGAACCAGTTTCTGTTCTTGCCCGATCAGTCGACGGACTTTCCCTTCCCGGTGTTCGCCGAAGAGTGGGGCTTCGCGGGCAGCTTGGTGATGATCGGCCTCTACCTGTTTCTCTGCTTGTGGGCCATTCGCATCGCGTCACAAGCGCGCGACCGCTTCGGCGCAGTGCTGTGCGTCGGCGCCACCGCCATGATCTTCTGGCACGCGATGGTCAACATCTCGATGACCTGCGGCTTGATGCCGGTCGTCGGCGTGACGATGCCGCTCTTTTCTTACGGCGGCAGCAGCATCAGCAACACCATGTTGGCGATCGCGCTTTTGATGAGCGTGTCGATGCGCCGCAACATGGTGCGGCCGAGCCCAGCTGACCTGCGCTACTAGGGGAAGGCGTCAGGCTTCAGGCCACAGGCTTCAGCCAGAAAAGAGCGAGAAAGAGGCAGCAGAAAGAGGCCGGCAACATCGCTCGTCTGGGCTCTGGCCGAAGCCTGTGGCCTTCTTCGGCCGAGAATCACGCTCCCTGATTTGGCGCGGAATTCAACCGAAGGTTGAATCAACAAACAAAAAATTCTCTGTGCCCTCTTGGAAAAATGCGCGCGCAAGCGCCCACTCTGATTCTCACCGGCACAGAGGAATTTCACGCACCCACCACCTTGTGGAGCTCGCTGGAGAGCGCCAACAAGATCGACGCGATCGACGCCAGAAATAGTGCGATCGCCGCGTAACGTGTGAGCGCGCTTTCACGAGCGCCCGCCTTGCCCCACAGGTACCCCAGCGCGAACCCCACCAAGAGACCGCCAATGTGGGCGCTGTTGTTGATCTTGATGCTGCTGTTGCTTGCGTTGATCGCAAACCCGAAGATCACCACGTAAAAGAGGACGTTGCCGGCCTGCGCGAGAAACCCTGGCAGCTTGCGGCGCAACATCACGCCCAAGACCAGGCCCATCACAGCCAACAGGCCGCCGCTGGCGCCTGCCGTATTCGAGACCGCCCCGTTGCCCGCGATCTGCACGGCGTACGTCGTCAAGAAGCCGGCGACGCCTCCGACGATGAACGCGATCATCGTGCGCGCGCTCCCGACCACGCTGTCTGCCAGCTTGGCCTGACTGAACAGCCCCAGCATGTTGAGGCCGAAGTGCAGGATCCCGAAGTGGACGTAAACAGCCGCCAAGAAGCGATACGGCTCGACCCGGATGAGGTCGTCGCTGGTCACGAGCATACCGACCCGAAAGGCCGCCATCTCGCTGCCCCCCAAGAACGGAATGCCGCCGCCTGCTTTGAGCTCGAACGCAAGCTGGACCGCGAACACGATCGCGCACAAGCCGCCGAGCAAGAGCGCGCTGGTCCCCGGCGCCGCCAGCCGGGTGGGCGGCGCCTTTGGCCGGTCTCGGTCTGCGGCTCCGCCGCGAAGCGACCGGTTGCATCGAATACAGGAGTCGAACGCCACGTCATTGATGGCGCCGCACGAGCAGCGGACCTCGGAAGGGCTCATGGACCCCGTCCTAGCGTGAATCGCCTGCCGGGCAATCCCTTCGCCTTGTAAGGTCCGGGCGGCTCGACCCGTTTTGAGAGGGTGACGGCAGTTCCCCTAGAAAGCCCGTTCCCGGGCGAGCTTGGCTTTGCCCCCGTGGGGGTCGCCATCCGGGCGCTGCTCACCCGCCTCAGCATGGCTGTCTCGGTTTCCGTGCAACCGGCGACTCTGGCGGCTATCGTGCGACCCGTGGCGGGCCTCCGGTTCGAACCCGGCGTCGAGCAAGAGCTCTGTGCCCGAGCCAAGAGTGGCGATCGGGTCGCGCTGGGCTCCATTCTTCGGGCTTACGGTCCGATCTTGTACCGCTCGGTGCTGCTGCCCCGTCTGGGCAGCGACGCCGTCGCGCAAGACGCCTTAGCCGAGACGTACGCGCGCGTGGTCGAGCGCTTCGACCAGTACGAGTGGCAAGACTGTGGTGTCTATCCGTGGCTCCGCGTGGTTGCGCTGCGCATCGCGCTCGATATCTTGCGCTCAAAGAAGCGCGAGATGCTGTTCGAGCCCGACGACTTGGCCCGCGAGATCGACAAGGCCGACAAGGGCGGCAAAGCAACCATCGATGTCGAGCTCTACGAAGCCCGCGACATGGAGGCGGCGCGCGCCAAAGTCGACGCCGCCCTGAAGACGCTGAACCCGCGCTATGAGCGCGCCATCCGCCTTCGCGTGCTCGAAGAGCGACCGCGCGAGGACGTCGCACGTGAGCTCGGCGTTTCCGTGGCTACATTTGATGTCGTGCTGCACCGCGCGTTGAGCTCCCTCAAAAAGACCCTGCAAAAGGCTGGGTTGGCCCCTGTCGGCGACAAGTCCGAGTCCGCATCATGAGCAACAAAGACGAAAAATCGGACCTCGACCTGCGCGGTTCAGGCGAAGCCCTCGGCGGCTCGGGGGAACAAGAGCTGAGCTCGGGCGAGCGGGCAGAAGCGTCGGCCCTGCGCGATTCGTTGGAGACCGGCAGCGTCGACGCGATGGCGAGCCTGCTCACGGCGGCGCTGCGTCCGGGCGAGCTGGATGACGCGGTTCACGAGCAGATTCTAGCAGCGGCATTGGGCCTTACGGTTCAGAGTGCGGTCGTTCCGAGCAGCGTAGCCCTCGCGGCCGAAGCACCCGCTGACCAGAAAGAGCAGCTCGCTGCCGACGCGCTGCGAGCCGCGCTCGACGCTCAACGCGTCGATCACCCGCTGGTGACGCTGGCGCACGCGCTCAAGAACGCAGATGCGCCGCGCCCGATCGACGACATCAAGAACGAGGCGCTGCTGCGTCCGGCGCTGAAGCTGCCCTCCCGCAGAAACAGCCGACGTGTCGCCTTTGGCGCCACCCTGGGTGCGCTCGCCTTGGCCGCTGGTTTTGTCGGTCTTTACGTGAGCAGCCCGGGGCTGTTCAGCGCGCCGCAGGCGGCTCCGGCTGCGATGGTGGCACCACCGCCCGCAGACCTGTTCGTGCCAGGCATGGTCGAGGTGCGCTCCACCACCGAGCTCTTCCAAGCTGAAGACTTTCCGCGCACCGGCGGCGCCACCCGCCGCATCGATCGCATCTCGACTGCGCGGCAGGCCGACCTCCGTCAAAACCGGTTCGCCGAGTGGGGCTTGCCATGACGCCGAAGCGAGGCATGGCCCGCGTAGCAGTGCTTCTCGCGCTCGGGCTTGGCTCCGCCGCGCTCGGGCTGCCTGCCTGCGCTGATCGCTCCGCAGAACCGGGTCGCGAACAGCCTGCGGCGAGCGCGTCCTCGTCGTCGTCCGTTCGGCGGCAGCCGGTCGATGCGGGGCTGATCGCCTTCTTGTCCAAGGCTCGGTCGGCCCATCATCAGGCTGATCTGGCCGAGACCAAGAACGACATTTCCGGCGCTGTGGGCTTTGTCGAGGCAATCCCGAACGGCACCTTGCCCAAGCCCGGCCCGGAAGTGACCGAGGTGCTGGCAGACGCTCACGCGCGCCTCGGCGACCTCAAGAGCCGCGACGGGCGTTTCGACGATGCCGCGCGCGAGATCGATCGCGGCCTCAAGCTCGCAAAAGACACCACCCACTTCCGAGGTCACTTGTTCGAGATGAGAGGCGTGGTCGAAGAGCGCCGGATGGAGGTGCTCGCCAAGGCAGGTGACACGGCTGGCGCCGAGAAGGCGAAGCAGGCCGCACTCGCTGCATTCGAGCAGGCTGTCGAGATTCAGGATGCCGTGATTGCGAAGGCGCTCGAAGAGGTGCCGCCTCAGCCGAGTGGCCAGCCGAGTGGGGTGCCCGCCATAAGCGACGGCGCCTTGCCAGGCCCGAAGTGAGGCTCGGGCGCCGTCCACGCACGCGATGAGCGGCAGCGCCTTGCAAGGCCCGAAGTGAGGCTCGGAAGCCGCCCACGCACGCGATGACGTCGGGCTAAATCAGGAAGCGTGATTCTCGGCCAAAGAAGGCCACAGGCTTCAGGCTTCGGCCAGAGCCCAGAGCCCAGAGCCCAGAGCCCAGAGCCCAGAGCCCAGAGCCCAGAGCCCAGATGAGCGATGTTGCTGGCCTCTTTTTTCTCGCTCTCTTTCTGGCTGCCTCTCTTTCTGGCTGAAGCCTGTGGCCTGAAGCCTGACGCCTTTCGCTCTCTTTCTGGCGAAACCTGTGGCCTGAAGCCTGACGCCTTTCACGCTGCAGCTGGTGACAGCCCCGTCGAGATCACGCTCGCTCATCTAGCGCAAAAAATACCGGAAGTGGCACGGAGGAATCTTGTTTGTTGATTCAACCTCCGGTTGAATTCTTGTTGATTTTCCGACCTCCGGTCGAAATCGGCCGATAGACTTCGGGCAGAACCTCCACCCGAAGGGGAGAGCGCGGCAGCAGAGCCACTGCTCCAGCGCCAACCGATGGCACGGCTTGTCCGCCTCGTCCCGAACGTCGACTACAAGAAGCTGCCGCTGAGTCCAGTAGAGGGCAGCGTCTTCCTCAAGATCGATGGCAAGCTCACCGAGCCAGAGCTCGTCAAGGCGACGTCGTTTCACGCCGAGACCGTCGAAAAGGCGCTAAACCGCCTGCTAGAGCTTGGCGCAGTCGAGCTCGTCGACAAAGCGAAGCTCGAAAAGGACCAAACCGAGAAGACCACCAAGGCGGCTGCCGGCCTGGCGATGGGCGGCAATCTCGGTAAGGGCCCGGACGACGCCTACGACTGGAAGCTGCTCTCCGAAGCGTGCGAGCTCGAGCAAGACAGACGAAAGATCATCCTCGATGCGTTCACGCGCCTCGACCGGATGAACTTCTACGAGCTGCTCGGTCTGCACGGGCTGGTCGACAAGAAAGAAGTGAAGGCGTCTTACTACGCGCTCGCGCCGGACTTTCACCCGGACAAGTATTTCGGCCGCAAGCTCGGCACCTTCAAAGCGAAGATCGAAGCGATCTTCGCGCGTCTCACGCTGGCGCACGATACGCTCTCGTCCAAACAGAAGCGCGGCGAGTACGACGAGTACCTCAACACCCTCGAGCAGGCCCGTCGCGCTTCGGATCTGCTGAACGGGGTCCCCCATCAGACTGCGCAGGTGCTGGCGCAGATCGAGGCGCAGGCGCGCGGCGCGGCCGAGCTGCAAGTGGACGCCAAGAAGCAGTCGGATCTGAACGACCGCAGACGCGCGCTGGCGGCCAAGCTCGGCAACGGAAAGTTCAATTCCTCCGGCAAGCCGGTGGCTATTCCGCAGCCGAGCGGCCCGCCTCCGATGGACCCGCGGCAGGCAGCCGAGGCGCTTCGCGTTCGCTACGAATATGCGAAGCAGAACGCAGCCAAGGCCCAGACAGCGGGCTTCGTTACCTCCGGCCGCAACGCGCTTTCGCAGCGCGACTACGCCGCCGCCGCCAACTACTTCCGGATCGCGGCCTCGCTCGCGCCGAACGACGCCGATCTGCAACGCGAGGCGGGAGAGGTCACGCAGCACGTAGCCGTTCAGCTCGCCGACAACTTTGCCCGCACGGGTGAGTTCGAGGCTTCTCAAGAGCGCTGGGCAGAGGCGGCGGTCAGCTTCTCGAAAGCGTGCAACGGCAAGCCCAACGACCCGAGAGTGCATGAACGCGCGGCGTACGCGGTGTTCCGCACAGGCGCCAACGCGCGGCGCTCCGTCGATCTCGCGCGCCATGCTGTCGAGCTTGCGCCGAAGAACTCCGCCTATCGGGTCACGCTCGCCTATTGCTACGCCGGTGCTGGGCTCGAGTCGAGCTCACTCGCCGAGCTCGATCGCGCGACTGAGTCTGCCGGCAAAGACGAAAAGGCGTTGGCGCTGCTCGCCGCCGCCAAGCCGATGATCAAGCAGCTGCTCCTGCTCGCTCGGCACGCAGCAGAAAAGGCGGCACCGGTTTCGATCAGTCGGCCGGCGCCCGTCAACTCCGCCGCCGTCAGCTCCGCCCCTGGCTTGGCGCCGCAAGGCGCTCGCTCGATGACACCGGCGCCGTCGGAGCAGCCGCTACAAGGCTCTGATGTGCCCGCGCCCCTGCCTGCGTTTCGACCTCCGCCGGGCTTGGTGCAGCAAGCGGCGGCGCAACAGGCGCAGCAGCAGCAGGCACCCCACAATCCGGCGCACAGCCAGCAACCGTACCCGCAACAGCAGCAAGGGTACGGCCAACAGGGGTCCTCGCAGCAGGGGCAACCGCAGCAGGGGCAACCGCAGCAGGGGCAACCGCAGCAGGGGCAACCGCACTACCCCCATCAGCAGGGTTACCCGCAGCAACAGGGCTACCCGCTGCAGGGTCAGCAGCAAGGTTACCCGCAGCAGGGTCAGCAGCAAGGTCACCCGCAGCAGGGTTACCCGCAGCAGGGTTACCCGCAGCAGGGTTACCCGCAGCAGGGTTACCCGCAGCAGCAGCAGGGGTACGCGCCGCAACAGGGTTCCCCACAGCAACAGGGTTCCCCACAGCAACAGGGTTCCCCGCAGCAACAGGGTTCCCCGCAGCAACAACAACAACAGCAGCGGCAGGGTTTCGCGCAGCCGAGCTATCCGCCCCAGCAGGGCCACGCTCCGCAGCAGAGCTACCAGCCAGCCCCGGGGTACTCAGACCAGCGGAGTCACCCCCCGCAGGGTTACCCGCAGCCGAGCTACCCGCCGCAGGCCCCCGCGCAGCCATCGGGCTATCCGACGCCGCAAATGCCAGCCGACGACGCTTACCCAGCCCCGCCCAGCCCTGCGCACGGCGGCGCCACTGGGGGGCTTGATACCAACGACATCCCGCTCGAAGCCGCCAACGCGATGCGCCCAGCAACGCAGGCGCCAGCGGCGCGCGCTTCGGGCTCCTACAGCGTGGTAAGCGACCGCAAGAAAACGTAGGTCGGGCGGGAAAGATCCAAAACTCTCGCGTCGATGGCCAAAGCCGTGGGATGCTTCGCTGGTTGCGGGGGTAGGCTCCGCAACCCGGCCGGGCGGCCGGTTCTTACGGCAGACTGGCACTTCGACGCGTGTGAACGCGTGAGAAGTGGCCCGCGCAAGGGTCCCCACCCGGCGCATTTTCCGAGGAGCCGATGGAGCGCGTACTTGGCATCGACTTGGGCACGACCAACACGTGCGTTGCCATCGTCGAGGACGGGGTTCCGACGGTCATTCCGAACCGCGGCGGCTACAAAACCACGCCGTCGATGGTCGCAATCACCGAGGCGGGCAAGCGGCTCGTTGGCCACATCGCGAAGCGGCAGGCCATCACCAACGCTGAAAATACGGTGTATGCCGCGAAGCGGCTGATCGGCCGCAAGTGGACCAGCCCCCAGGTAAAGAACGCCGTCTCGACCGCGTCCTTCAAGATCGTCGAAGGCCCGCACGGCGACGTGCGCATCGTGCTGCGCGACAAGACGTACAGCGTCTCCGAGATCAGCGCGATGATCCTTCAGGAAGTGAAGATGTTCGCGGAGGACTACCTCAACGAGCCGGCAGTGAAGGCCGTCGTTACGGTGCCTGCCTATTTCAACGACAACCAGCGACAGGCCACCAAAGACGCGGGCCACATCGCTGGCCTCGACGTCATCCGCATCATCAACGAGCCCACGGCAGCGGCGCTCGCGTACGGCTTTGGCAAGAACATCGACCGCGTGATCTCGGTGTTCGATCTCGGCGGCGGAACGTTCGATATTTCGATCCTGGAGATAAGCTCGGGGGGTGTGTTCAAAGTCATCGCCACCGCTGGTGATACCTTCCTCGGTGGCGAAGATTTCGACGGCCGCATCATCGACTGGTTGGTCGAAGGCTTCAAAGAGCAGCACCAGGTCGACCTGCGGCAAGACCGCATGGCTCTGCAGCGCTTGAAAGACGCCGCCGAGAAGGCCAAGTGCGAGCTCTCCGGCGTGACCGAGACGGAGATCAACCTGCCGTTCATCATTTCGAGCGGCCGCAACGACGCGCTCCATCTGCAACGCCAGCTCACCCGCCAGATCCTGAATGGCCTGTGCGAAGATTTGATCGAACGCTGCGTCGAGATTTGCCGCCAAACTTTGGAAGACGCGCGGCTCGACAAGGACGAAATCGAGGAGGTCATCCTGGTCGGCGGCATGACGCGCATGCCGGCGGTACAAGACGCCGTCACCAAATTCTTCGGACGTGAGCCGTGCAAGGGCGTTCACCCCGACGAGGTGGTCGGTCTCGGCGCAGCGGTGCAGGGCGCTGCCCTCGTCGACGAGAGCCGCGAGATGATTCTGCTCGACGTCACCCCGCATGCGCTCGGCATCATGACGTTCGGCTCCAAGTTCGAGGAGCTTATCCCGAAGAACACGACCGTTCCGACCAGCCGATCGAAGATCTTCACCACCAGCCGCGACAACCAAACGGCCGTGAAGATCCTGGTCATGCAGGGCGATAGCGAAAAGGCCACCGACAACGAGCTGCTCGGCGAGTTCATCCTCACCGGCTTGCGCCGCGCGCCGAAGGGCCAGGTCGAGATCGAAGTGAACTTCGAGATCAACAGCGACGGTATCGTCAGCGTCAGCGCCAAAGACCTCGAAACAGGTCAGGCGCAGAGCATTCAGGTCACCGCTTCGAGCGGCCTCACCAAGGAGGAGGTGAAGGACATGATGGACAACGCCAAGGACTACTTGGTCGAGAGCCGCACCAACGACGAGTTCGAAGGCCCCAAACAAGAGGCCGAGAAATTCGTCACCGAGATCGAAAAGATGTTTCCTCAGGTTGAAGCCGTCGTCGCCTCCAGCGACTTCGGTCGCGAGGCGATCAGCAAGGCTCGCAGCATCCTGGCAAAAACACGCGAGGCGATCGAGAAGCGAGATGCGCCCGGCGTGAAAGAGCAGATGGAGGCCTTGTCGAGAACGCATCGCATGTTCAAGGGCGTGGTCTCCCGACCGCACTGACGTCGGCGTAACGTGAGTGACGAGGAGGACGAAGACGTCGATTCCGGTTGGGAGCTCGGCGAAGGCGAGGCCAAGCCGTCGGAATCTTCGCGTCTGATCGCCAACGCCAAGAAGCTGTTGGCGCTTCCGCCTCTGCCGGAGAGGGGCCGTGCGGCCGACGACAGCAGCGCTACCATCAGCTCGAAGCCGACGGATCCGCCGCCTCCTCCGATGATCGATCCGTTAGCCAGCACCCGCGAAGTACCTTCCGCGGGCAAAGACAGCGATCATGAGAGTGATGCACCCGTCACGCGGCGCGCGACCGACGAGGAGATGCTGCTTGCGACCCAGCGCGCGAAGCCATCTCCGGATTCGCTGAAAGCCCGCGGCGTCGCTCGTGCACCCGCCATCCGCCTCGGTGGCGGTCGTTCGGCTACGCCGAAGGCCGACGCCAGGGCGCGCGGCGAGCATGTGCACAATCGTCCGACGCCGCCGGCATTTGTTCACCAAGGCGCGATCCCGGCGACACCGATGCCGCCTGGTGCACACACAAGTCTGCGCTTTCCAGCGACTTCCCTGAAAGATGCGCGCGCGCGCCGACCGACGACGAAGATCAACCTCAACGTCGCGGAGCTGCTCGGCGAGATGGCGGCGCGCCCAGCCGACGAAGCGGGTTTCGGCGAAATTGACCTGGAAGGCAACGATTCGCGGCCGCCACGCGCACCGGTCTCGATCGCGCCGGCGCTCGACCTCGACCCGCTCGAAGATCTCGCAGTCGACGCGGCCATCGAATCTGGCCGGAAGACAATGCCGCCGCCGCCGACACGTCGCTCCGACGCGCCGCCGTCGAAGAAGACTCCGCTCTCGGTCTCCGCAGCAGCAGCGCCGGCTCGACCCAAGCAGTCACTGGCCGAACGTATGGCCGGTGTGGTCGATCAGCTGACGCGCGGCGAGGCTTCGCAGCAGGAGAAGGCGAGCGCCGCGCCGCCCCCGGCCGCTCCCGCCAAAACGCCGCCGCCCAAGCCAAAGGGTCTTCAGCGCAGCGCCGCACCCACGAAGCCGGGCGCACAGCCGGTCCTGCTGCCGGCCAAAAAAAACGCACCGTCTCGCGCCGCCAACAAGCCAGCGCCAGCCAAGCCGCCGCCACGCAGCGGCTCCCAGACTCGAATGCCTGCGCCAACGCTGGAGGTGGCGGACGCTTCGTTCAGCGTTGCCGAGCTCGCGAGCCTCGAAGAGCTCGAATCACTCGATGCGCCCGGGGCGCTCCAGCCTGCCGGCGGCATGTTGGCGCTCGACGAACCAGGCGCTCTCTCGGTGAGCAGCAGGCCGCCTCCTTCACTCGGTTCGCTGGACAGCGCCGATCCGGGGCCGCTGCTCTCCGAGCCTGCGCGTGATGCGCCGCCCAGCGAGCCTGAAGACCCGGCGCTCTTGCCGATCGCGCAGCGCTTCGAGCGCGGCGATTATCTGGGAGCACTGCTGAGAGCCGAGGCATTGCTCGAGACTCGACCCGGTTACGAGCCTGCTCGACGCTACGTCGAGAGCGCGCAAGAGCTCGTCAAGCAGATGTACCTGGAGAAGCTGGGTAGCGGCGACCGTGTGCTGCGTTTGGCGATGGCCCCTCTCGAGATACAGGGGCTCTCCTTCGACCATCGCACCGGTTTCTTGATTTCGCTGATCGACGGCGTCGCGACAGTCGACGAGATCCTCGACATGTCGGGCATGCCCCAGCTCGACGCGCTACGACTGCTCTACGAGATGCGCGAAGAGGGCGTGGTCGATTGCCAAAGTGAGTCGTGAAAGCCCCGGGTCGCTCGGCCGTCGTCGGCGAAGCAATCGCCGCGTTCATGGGCGCCGTGCTGCTGGTGAGTGCTGCGCTGCTGCTCGGCTCGATAGGGCCGCCGGCAGCGCGCGCCCTTCCCACAGACTCGGCTAGCGATTCGGCTGCTCCAGCGGCGACCGCGGCGCTGCGATCGGCTTCGGACGTGAAAGCGGTGTCGAGCTACACGCTGAGCGCGTCGCTCGACACCGACCTTCACGTGATCAAAGGCGAGGGCACCATCCGCTTCGTCAACACCTCGCAGAAGGCCCTCGATCGGCTATTCGTGCACCTCTATTTGAACGCCTTCGAGCACGAGCACACCGTCTTTCGCCGCGAGCGGTCGCTCGGCTTCCGTGGCCATGACCGCGTCGACGAACCCGGCGACATTCGCGTGAAGCAGTTTCGCTGGCGCGAGCAGGCCGCCGAGCTTTGGTCGGCGAACGCTCACTCTCCGGGCGACCCGAACGATCGAACCGACATCGAGGTCTTGCTGCCGCGCCCGCTGGCACCGAACGAGACGATGACGATCGAGATGGCGTTCGAATCGAAGCTGCCGAGCGTCGCGCTGCGCACCGGCTTTGCTGGCAGCTTTCACATGGCCGGGCAGTGGTTTCCGAAGATCGCCAAGCTCGAGCCTGACGGCACGTTTGCGCACTTTCCTTTTCAGCGCTTCAGCGAATTTTACGCTGACTTCGGCGACTACGATGTGACCATCGACGTGCCGCAGAGCTTCACGGTGGGCGCCACGGGCAGCCTCGTCGAAGAGCGCCACGAAGCCGAACGACGCGTCGTTCGCTACGCCCAGCGTTCGGTCCACGACTTCGCCTTCACGGCCTGGGACGGCTTCGAGGAGCGAACAGCCAGCGCGGGGAACGTCTCGTTACGATGCCTGTTTCCGCGAGGGCAAGGGCGAGCCGCTGCGATCGAGCTCGACGCTGCCGTGCGGGGCCTCGCCTTTTTTGGTGAACGCTACGGCGAGTATCCCTACGAGACGCTGACCATCGTGCACCCGCCTGACGCGGCGGCCGAAGCCGGCGGCATGGAGTATCCAACGCTCATCACCACCGGCGGCAGCTACGCCCAGAGCCTCGCGCCGGGGCGCGTGCTCGAAGGCCTCACGCTGCACGAGCTCGGGCATCAGTGGTTTTACGGCATCGTCGCCTCCAACGAAAACGCCAGCGCCATGCTCGACGAAGGGCTCACGACTTACGCAACAGCTGAAGCCATCGTCGCGCTCTACGGCGAAGATGGGCTGGTCGATATCGACCCGTTCCCGGTGTCGATCGCGGCTGTCGAACGGGCGCGGCAGGTCGGCTATTTCTCGCACCAAGCGGTGGCTGCATCGGCTGGCGAGTTCGTCTCCGGGGCCGACTACGGCGCGCTCGTGTACGGCCGATCGGCCACGATCTACCGGACGCTCGATCTCGTGTTCGACGGCGTCTTCAGAGACGCGCTGGCCGACTTCGCGCGCGCGCATCGCTTTGGTCACCCGACACCGAACGATCTCGTGGCAGCGGTGCGAGCGCGCGGCGGCGACGTGCCGGCAGCCGCGCTCGCTCGCGCCATTTTCGACAAGGGCTGGCTGGACGCGCAGCCTCTCGGCTTGTGGAGCCGCGCGATGGCGGACGGCAAAGGTTACCAAGGCGAGGTGGTGATCGCGCGCCATGGCGATCTTTCGTTGCCTCTCGTCGTCGAAATGACCGACACAGAAGGCAAAAGCCAGCGCAAGACGCTCGACGCTG
>Ga0105048_10000839_pt1 | contig 48744 bp, 46 predicted proteins | sample MAT05_FD_78382 | JGI IMG/M metagenome (GOLD analysis project Ga0105048, IMG submission 78382) | Freshwater microbial communities from Lake Fryxell liftoff mats and glacier meltwater in Antarctica - MAT-05 | ecosystem: Environmental > Aquatic > Freshwater > Ice > Liftoff microbial mat | place...
AGCGCTGAACATGCACATGGTCGTAGCCAGGCTGCGCAAGACCGCATCGAGGTCGTCGACGGACTCCAACACCACCGTGTTGCAGCCTGCGGTCTCGGTGAAGGCCAGCGCCGGGTAGGCATTGCGTTCTATCCATTGCCCGAACGCGACGCTGCCGGTGAAGTCGACGATGGCGGTCTTGGAGTGCTGCACCAACCGCTTGCCGATCGGGTCCTGCACTGTATCCGGCGCGAGCGTCACCAGGTTGGGATCAAAACCCGCCTGCTTGATGACGGTGCGAAACACCCGTACCGAAATCGCCATCGGCAAAATGGTCGCCGGGTGTGGCTTGACGATGACCGCATTGCCGGTGGCCAGACTGGCCATCATCGACGGCCAGGCATTCCAGGTCGGAAAGCTGGCGCAGGTAAAACACACGGCCACGCCGCGTGGCACCAGCCGGTAGGTCTTGTCCAGCGCGATGGTCGAGGAGCCGAACTGGCGCTCCCAGCGTGCGTGCGGCGTTACCGCCTGCATCGCCTGCTCGGCATACACCAGCGCTTCGATGGCACGGTCCAGCGCATTCACGCCGGAGCCGGCGTAGGCCATGTTGTAACTTTGCCCGGCAGTGTGCATGACAGCGTGCGTCAACTCGAACAGATGATCGGCATACAGCCGTTCGACCACCTCCATCAGCACGCCCAGACGCTGTTCGATCGTGGCCTCGGCCCACGACGGGATGGCCTTTTGCGCGGCGTCGAACAGGACGTCAATGTCGGCCTGTGGGTAGACGACGCCCAGCGGCTTGCCGGTATAAGGCGATACCTCTGCACCCAAAGTGCCGGTGGTTCCCGGTTGCGACAGTGCAAACGCGCGGGAAGCACCATCCTGGCCCAGATGCGCCTGGAATGCAGCCGATCCACGTGCCTGAGCCTGGGCGGCTTCAGGGTAACGGGCGGGCAGCTCGGGAAAAGGGCTCCAGCAGGCCCGCTCGACGCAGGCCCGGCGCGCCCGTTGAAGACGCGCCTGGTGTTGTTCGAACAAGGTGTCGCCAAGGTGCATGGTGTTTCTCGTTCAGACGCTTGCGCGGCGCCAGATCAGTCGGTGCTGACGTGCCACCGTGGTGCCGGGCACGGTGTCAGACGCGGACAGCGTCAGCGTGCCGTCGGCGGCGAAGTCCATGTTGCGCACCTGCTCGGTGCCGACGAAGTTCGGATTGAGTGCGTGGGTCACCGTGTGCACGACCTGCTGACGCCCGCCGGGACCGCGGCGCACCGCGTACGGGCCGGCGTACTGGAAAAAGCTTTCAAACGCGGCCAGTCGCTCGGCTTCGGGTGCACTGCGCACGCTGTCACTGGACAAGGGCTTGCGAGCGCCGCGGGCAATGCAGGCACTCATGGTGCCATCATGGCTGTACAGGATGAGGCCACTGGCATCTGGACCAAACGGCAATGTCGCCGGCCGGCCATCGCCGTAGGTGATGTCCCAGCGCACCAATGTCCAGGTGCCTTGCAAGGTGGGGGTGTCGGCAGCGGTTGGTGTCGCGCCAATGCCTGGGGCAGCCGTCAATCCTGTCTCCTTTAACTTTCTTAGTTGAACTTATCTTAGGTCAATGTTTTCTGGCGTGCAAGTGCTGGCGGGTCGGTTGACCGCCGACAATGTCGCCATGGCGTCACCCCCTCCCCAGCTTTCTTCCCTTCACCCCTTCGAAACCCTGACACCCGATCAGGTGCTCGATGCACTCGATAGCGTGGGCCTGCGCGGCGACGGCCGGCTCACGGCCTTGTCGAGTTACGAGAACCGCGTCTATCAGGTGCAGCTGGAGGACGGCAGCGCCGTGGTGACCAAGTTCTACCGGCCCGGACGCTGGAGCGATGCGCAGATCCAGGAAGAGCACGACTTCTCCGGCGAGCTGGCCGATGCCGAGGTTCCAGCGGTCGGCCCGATGCTGCTCGTCGGCGCGAGCCTGCACCACTTTGGCGGCTTCGCGTTCAGTGTCAGTCCGCGACGGGGCGGCAGGGGCCCCGAACTCGACGACGCCGAGGTGCTGGAGTGGATCGGCCGCTTTCTGGCGCGTTTTCATTCGGTCGGCGCGCGTTGCGCCTTTGTGCACCGGCCGGCGCTGAATCTGCAGACGTTTGGCGAAGCGTCGCGCGACTGGTTGCTGGACAACGAACGTGTTCCGCTCGATGTGCAGGCGCGCTGGGCCGAGGTGTCGCGCCAGGCGCTCGACAGGGTGGGCAAGCACGACAGCCTCATGCCAGAGTCGCCCGGTAGCCGTGAGGGAGCGATCCGCCTGCTGCGGCTGCATGGCGATTGCCACCCGGGCAACATCTTGTGGACACCCACCGACGTGCCGGCCGCAAAGGGCCCTGGCCCGCATTTTGTCGACCTCGACGATGCCCGAACCGGCCCGGCGGTGCAGGACATGTGGATGCTGCTCTCGGGCGACCGGCAGCAACGCCAGCGCCAGCTTGGCGCATTGGTCGACGGCTACGAACAGTTCCGCGCATTCGACCGGCGCGAGCTGGCCCTGATCGAGCCGCTGCGCACCTTGCGCCTGATCCACTACAGCGCATGGTTGGCGCGGCGCTGGGCGGACCCGATCTTTCCGATCAACTTCCCGTGGTTCGGCTCAAGCGATTACTGGAAGGGCCAGATCCAGATGCTCGAGGACCAGTGCGAGGTGATGGACGAAGTGCCGTTGGTGGTGTAGGGCATGCGCGAACCCGCCCACGGGGCGATGTCTGACACGTGACTGCTACACCATCCGATAAGCGTCGATCAATCACCTGCGTAGCATGAATTCTGGTGGCCAGGCATGGTGCCTGCCTCCAGAGTTCAGTTTCACCAGGGAGCAAAAAATGCAATCGAGCAAACCGTCCAGTCAGGTTACTGACAAATCGAAACAACCGGCAAAGAGCGCTTCGCCGCAGGCCGGCCAGGAGGGCAAGGGCAAGGTACAAGGCGAAGGCGACTATGAGTCCAATCGCCGCTATACCGAATCCGCCAAGGAATTCGTCGCATCAGGCAAGGTCGACGCCGCTGCGCGCAACGCCAAACCGCAGTCGAAGCAAGAGTCGGCGGACATGCGCAAAGCGGAGCAGGAGGGCGCTTCACATGCCAAGGGCGGCCCATCGCCATCGGATCGCAAAACGTCCCCAAAAGGCTGATGTCTGACGGGCGATGGGTAAATCTGCCAGGCAACGCAGTGCCATGAGGTCCGACCTTTGGTGCTGGGTCAGAGCCATTGGACGGGTATTGCCGATTCTGGCGCTGGTGTTTTGGGCCGATGCGCATGCAGCGCCGGACTCGGCGCAGGTTTTGCGTGAACAGCATGCAACACTGAGCCAGGAACTGAAGCAAAGTGTCTTCGGTAGACCGCTGGTGCTGCGCTCGCAACAAGCCGGCGATCACGTGTCCGGTGAAGTTTTTGCCGTTGTTGACCATCCCTTGAATGTGGTGCGCGCGCAGTTGTCCACTGCGCAGCAATGGTGCGAGGTGTTGCTGCTGCATGTCAACACCAAATCTTGTCGGGCTGCTCAGTCTGCGAGCGCCACCAGCCTGGTGACCGCTCATTTTGGCAAGAAGACGGAGCAGGAGCTGGGAGATGCTGCGCGAGTTGACTTCGCTTACGAGACTGTCGCCTCCAATGCGCACTACCTGCACATGTCCATGTTTGCAGGCAACGGTCCGATGGCGACCAGCAATTATCGGATCGGCTTTCAAGCTGTGGAGCTGGAAGGCGGTCACACATTCATCCGGTTCTTGTACGCATACGACGTAGGCTTTGCCGGTCAGCTGGCTATGAAGGCTTATCTGGCGACGGTCGGCCGCGACAAGGTCGGATTCTCGGCAGAACCCGGTCGTGTTGGCCAGTCCGACGGCTTGGTCGATGGAATGCGGGGGGTGGTCGAGCGCAACGCCATGCGCTATTACCTCGCGATCGATGTGACGCTGGATACGGCCGATGTGTCGCCTCGCGAGCGTCAGCGCGATGCCCGGCTCAACGCCTGGTTCACCGCGACCGAACGCTACAAGCGCCAGCTGCACGAACTCGAGCGCGATGACTATCTTGCGATCAAACGCGCGGAATTCCGGCGCGCACTGGCGCAACGTTGACAACAGCGGCGGCGAAGGCGCGAACCGGCCCTACATCCGCTCCGGTTGCGCATGGGCCCGGATGCGCGGCCAGGTGTTCTGGATATGTTCGCGCATGGCCTTGGCCAGTGCCGGGCCGTCGCGTCGCGCCAGCGCCTGCATCATCTGGGTGTGTTCGGCCAGCGCGGCAGCCCAGTTTTCGGCCCCTGAGTTGCCGCTGTAGCGCAGACTGCGCATGCGCTTGCTCAGGATGGCGTGGGTCACGCTCAACGTGTCGTTGTCGGCCAGCGCGATCAAGGCCTCGTGTATGTCCTGGTTCAACACGAAATACTCCAGTCGCTGGCGCTGCGCATACAGTGTTTCCATGCGCGCATGCATGGCCAGGATCGCGTCGATGCGCGACGCTTCGGCCTGGCAGGCACGTTCGCCGGCAAACGCTTCAAGCAAGGCGATCACGTCCAGCATGTCGCGCGCATCCTTGTCGGTGAAGGCCTTGACGATGGCGCCGCGCAGCGGCAGCAGTTCGACCAGGCCCTCGGACGTCAGCACCTTGAGCGCCTCGCGGATGGGCGTTCGTGACACCCCCAGTAGCTGCGCCAGTTCCATTTCCTGAATACGCTCGCCGGGCACCAGCCTGGACTCGACGATCATGTCGCGAATCCGGTTGGTCACCTCTTCGTGCAGTGGGATGCGGGCGATCTGGGCGGTTGCCGGACTTTTCATGGGGGTAGGGTATGGGCGAAGAAACTGCTTGACAGCATACCGCCCTTTCTTGTCTAATTATCCATAATTACAGGTTACGCATTACATACTTCATCCTCGTCTGCCTTTGATCGGTGTCCATGGCTTCCTCCAAACGTCCCAAAATTGCACTGTTCTCCGGTGATCCTGCAGGTATCGGTCCCGAACTGGTGACCAAGTTACTGCAAGACACCGAAGCGATGCAGAGCGCCGATGTCGTGCTGATCGCCCAGGGCAGCCAGTCCACCGCGGACGCGCGGGTCAGCCGCCATGCGTGGGCCGGTCGGCATGCCGCAGACTTTGCGCCGGGAGTGGCGCAGGCCGACAACGGACGCTTCATGCTGCAGGCACTGTCTGAAGGGGTCGATCTGGTGCGCTCCGGCGCGGCCGACGCCTTTTGTTTTGCTCCGCTCAACAAGGGCGCTCTGCGCATGGGCGGCATGCATCAGGAGGACGAGTTGCGCTGGTTTTCAGAATACCTCGGATTTGACGGCGAATGTGGCGAGCTGAACGTGCTGCGCAATTTGTGGACCGCGCGTGTCACCTCGCATGTGGCCTTGCGCGAAGTCAGCGCGTTACTCAGCCCGGCCAAGGTGGCCAACGCGATACGCATGATCACCGAGGCCTTGCATGCAGCCGGCGTGGACCGGCCGAGGCTCGCGGTCTGCGGGCTGAACCCGCATAACGGCGACGGCGGCAACTATGGCGACGAAGAAGGCCGCATCATCGGCCCCGGCGTCGAACTTGCGGCGAGCCAGGGTTATGCCGCCGACGGCCCGTTCCCGGCCGACACCGCCTTCGTGCGCGCCTCGCGACCGCAAGGCGGTTACGACGGCGTCGTCACCATGTACCACGACCAGGGCCAGATCGCGATGAAGCTGCTGGGCTTCGAACAGGGCGTCACGGTCCATGGCGGCTTGCCGATACCAATCACCACGCCGGCACATGGCACCGCTTACGACATCGTCGGCAAGAACCTGGCCAACCCGCAGGCGATGCGCAACGCGTTCGACCTGGCGGTACGCATGGGCCGGGCGCGACAGAGAGCACGGATTTTCAAACAACCCATGGAGACACAGACATGAAATTCAAGAAACTACTTTGCGCCGGCATCCTGCTGGCACCGCTGGTGGTGCTCGCGCAAGGCTACCCGACCAAAACCGTGCGCATCATGGTGGGTGCCAACGCAGGCGGCGGAACCGACATCATTGCGCGCATGCTGGCCGAAAAGATGACCGACGGCCTCAAGGGCACCTTCGTGGTGGAAAACAAACCCGGCGCATCCAACACCATCGCTGCCGACCTTACCGCCAAGGCGCCGGCCGACGGCTACACGCTGCTGGTGGCCACCAACACCGGGCAGGCCATTGCGCCGCACCTGATGAAGCTCAACTTCGACCCGATCAAGGACCTGGCTCCGGTCGGCCTGATCGTGACCGTGCCCAACGTGCTCGTGGTTGGCCCCACAGTGACCGCCACGAACGTGAAGGAACTGGTCGCGCAGATGAAGGCCAAGCCCAACGACTTCAAGTACGGCTCGTCCGGCATGGGCAGCACCCAGCATATCGCCGGCGAAGGTTTCAACATGGCCGCCGGCGTCAAGAGCGTGCACGTTCCTTACAAGGGCTCCAGCCAGGCGCACCTGGACCTGATCGCCGGCAACATCCAGATCATGTTCGACACCACCTCGTCAGCCATGGGCCAGATCAAGGCCGGCAAGTTCAAGCCGCTGGCCTTGACCACCGCTACGCGCAGCGCCGAACTGCCCCAGGTACCCACACTCGCCGAGGCTGGCGTGACCGGTTTCGAGATGAGCACCTGGTACGCGCTGTTCGTGACGGCCGGCACACCGGCAGATGTGCAGGCCAAGCTGCAGGCCGAACTGGCGCGCATACTCAAGCTGCCCGATGTGCAGGCCAAACTCAAGGGCCTGGGTGGCGAACCCGGCGCCATCAGCGCCGACCAGTTCGCACAAATGAATCGGCAGGAATTCGACCGTTTCGGAACCCTGATCAAGCAGGCCGGCATCAAGTTGGAGTGAGCCAAATTCCGGCCGGCGCGTCAACTTCGCTGAAGAAAAACGCGCCGCACCCCGTAAAACGGCAGCAACATCAACACGCCCAGGCCAAATGCAGTCAACCATTGCGCGGCCGACAGCGGAGCAAAGCGGAAACCGCGGGCGAGCGCCGGCCAGGTGGTTACCAACAACAGGGCCAGAAGCGTCCCGACCATGACCCACAGGGTCACCCGCGGCAAGCCGGTGAACATGCCTTGCCAGTTGCTATTGCCCTGGCGACTGGGCAGGATCAGCGCGGCATTGGCCGTGACCAGCATCACGAACAATGCACTGCGCGCCTGCTCGGTCTGCCATTCTTGCGCCAGCAGGCCAGCATACAGGCCCATCAGCGCCAATGTCAGCAGGCCGCCTTGCAATAGCCCCTGAGCCATATGCCGGCCCGACACCAGGGGCTGGTGCATCGGCCGTGGTGGCTGGTTCATCAATGAGGGGTCTTCCTCCTGCTGTGCTTCGAACACGATCGAGCAGGCCGGGTCTATCACCAGTTCCAGAAACGCGATGTGCAGTGGTACCAGCACCAGAGGCAGGCCGAAAAGCACCGGCATCAGCGACAGGCCGATGATGGGCACATGCACTGCCAACGTGTAGATCATGGCCTGGCGCAGGTTGGCGAATATGCGCCGGCCCAGTCGGACCGCCTGCACGATGGCCGAGAAGTCATCTTCCAGCAACACCAGCGCGGCCGATTCGCGCGCGACGTCGGTGCCCCGCTGACCCATCGCGATGCCGATGTGGGCCGCCTTGAGCGCCGGCGCATCATTGACACCGTCGCCGGTCATCGCCACCACCTCGCCGCGCGCCTTGAGCGCTTCGATCAGCGCCAGCTTCTGCTGTGGCCTGACCCGGGCATACACATTCACCTCGGCCACCCGCTGTGACAAGGCCGGCGCATCCAGACCATCGAGATCGGCCCCGGTCAGCACCTGTGCGCTGGCGATGCCCGCCTGGGTCGCGATCGCACGCGCCGTGCGCGGATGGTCACCGGTGATCATCACCAGTCGGATACCCGCACGCTGGCATGCGGCCACCGCCTGCGGAACCTGCGCACGCAACGGATCCGCCAGACCGACAAGGCCGACGAAAACGAAGGCGAAGTCATGCTGGGTGTCCGGATGTGCCGCGTCCTCATGATGGCGCGCCTTGGCCACACCCAGCACCCGCAGACCCCGGTCGGCCATCGCGTCGGCCTGGGCTGCGACCTGTGCACGCACCGCCGGGTCCAGGTGGCAGAGGTCGGCAATCGCCTCTGGCGCGCCTTTGGTGGCCACGACATCTGCGGAGCCGGCCGCGTTGTGCCAGAGATGCGACATCGCCATCAGCTGGGGCGAGAGTTCATATTCCCGCGCCAACGCCCATTGCGGATGCAGATGTTCGGTATCGGCCAGCTTCGCGCCAGCCAGGCGGTGAAAAGCCTGCTCCATCGGGTCATGGGGCGCGATCTCGCTGGCCAGAACCGCATACTCCAGCAATTCGTGAAACGCTTCGGGCAAGGCGTTCGTACCCTCAGCCTTCAGTTCCAGCGACTGGTTGCCGACCTGCAATGCGGCCACTTCCATCCGGTTGTGCGTCAGTGTGCCGGTCTTGTCGACACACAACACCGTGGTCTGGCCCAGTGTTTCGATCGCACCGAGCCTGCGCGTCAGCACCTGGTGCGCCGCCATGCGCCGCGCACCGAGCGCCATGAACACGATCATGATGACAGCAAATTCCTGCGGCAGGATGCCCATCCCCAGCGTGATGCCGGCCAGCATGGCTTCGAGCCAGCCGCCGCGCAGACTCCAGAACAGCACAGCCAGCAGCACGCTGAGCGCCACACCGACCAGCACCAGGCGCCGGGTCAGTCGCCCCACCTCCTCGCGCAGCGGCGATGCCTCGACTTCGATGGCGTCCAGCGACTGGCCGATGCGGCCGAACGCGCTGTGCCCGCCGGTGGCGCTGACCCGTACCAGGCCCTGACCGCCGACTACCATGGTGCCGGCAAAAACGGTGTCACCGACCTTCTTGTCGACGGATGCAGACTCGCCGGTCAACATCGATTCGTCGCTGGCCAGTTCGTGTGCTTCAAGCAACTCGCCGTCGGCGGCGATGCGGGCGCCTTCAGTCAAGACCAGAAGGTCGCCACGCACCACCTCGCGCCCCGCAATGCGTTGCGCCGTACCGTCCCGGATCACCTGGGCGCGCGGACTCGACAGGCTGCGCAAGGCATCGAGCGCCTTGTCGGTGCGACGCTCCTGCACCACGGTGATGCCGATGATGATGAACACGAATCCCAGCAGCACCAGCGACTCCTGCGGGTCGCCCATCGCCAGGTAGATCGCGCCAGCGCCGAGCAGCAGCAGGAACATCGGCTCGCGCACAACTTCCCACACGATGTGCGCCAATGTGCGGCGTTGGCTCAGACCCAGTTCATTGGGCCCGTCCCTTTGCAGCAGGGCGGTAGCCTGTGCGTCGGTCAGGCCCTTGGGTGGTTTTGCGTGCATGGGGTGAGCCCTGGGTGTTCGGTACGCGGCTTGACGAGAGACGGGATGGATCATCGTATCCGGGCGCGAACGATCTGCACACGGTCTAGATCAATCGTCGTGCTCTTCGCGCGATCCATCGCGCGAGATACCTGAAGCGCTGCCGCTCAGCAGTCCGGTAGGGCTTTGCTGCCACTGCCATGACCAGAACGCCAGTACCGCGGCCAGCAGCACAATCGCCAGCCAAGCGTGGTTGCGACTCGCCAGATCAGGCCCGTTGCCCTCGACACGACCGGTCCACATGGCTCGCGCCTGGTTCTTGCGACGCATCAGGCCGAGGCCGATGATCAACGCCAGATGGCCCAACGCCAGCCACAGGAACAGTTCGCCGCTCAATGCATGTAGTTCCCCCAGCCATTCGCCACCCCAGTCGTTGTAGGTGGCGTAACCGCTGAGCGCAACCGGTACCACGACCGCCATCAGTGCGGCGATCGCCAGGGCCACCAGCAGGTTCTGCCCCTGGCGCCAACTGATCGGGTCACCGCTACCCGGTTGAAGCGAACGCAGCCAGGCGGGCAGAGCGGCGAGTTTGCGCCATAGTTGCGATAGCCGAGCCTGACGTGGACCGATCAGGCCATAAACGACACGAAAGGCCAGCAGGCCGGCCAGCGTATAGCCCAGCGTCACGTGCAGCAGGCGCCAGTGCTCACCGTCCGCGGTTGCATAGGCGCCAAAGAAACACAAGGCGAACCGCCAGTGGAAAATGCGTGTCGGCGCATCGACGACACGACGTGTAGGGCCTGGTGCCCGGAGCGATTGGGTGGGAATGTCTGCGCTGGGCCAGTTCTAACAAGGCCTGACGCAGCAACTCGACCAGTTGACGGCGCGTGTCGCTCTCGATGGGCAAGGCCAGCCCAGTGTGGATGATGCGTCGTTGTCGGATCCGCGTTGGTTGCGCCCCTTGTCCGGTCTGTATTGGCAGATCAATGGCCAGGACCAGTCGATTCTGTTGCGCTCGCGCTCGTTATGGGACACGACGCTGGCCAATTCCTCCGATGTATTGACCGACGCTACGGTCCATGTTCATTCGATCACGGGCCCCGGCGGCGCGCCGCTGATGGTGCTCGAGCGTGTGATACGACCGGCGGACGCGCCAGGTACGCTGGTGCGATTGCTGGTTGCCGGCGATACCCAGGCGGTGGACACCGCCGTGGCCCGCTTCGGCGGCATTCTCGCGTTGTCGTTATGCGTATTGCTGCTGCTGCTGCTGGCCGCCTGGGCGCAGGTGGCGCTTGGACTGGCACCTTTGCAGGCCCTGCAGCGCGCGCTGGTGGCATTGCGCGAAGGCCGGAGTCGACAGATCGAGGGGCCGGTACCGCGCGAGGTGCAACCGGTGGTGGATGGTTTCAACGACGTGCTCGCACGCAATGCGCAGGTGGTCGAGCGCGCCCGTCAGCAGGCGGGCAACCTGGCGCACGCCATCAAGACGCCGCTGGCAGTGCTGGGGCAGGCAGCCGAATCAGCGCTGGCAAGTCCTGGTGGGACGACCGCATTGCCGTTGGCCGAATCCGCATTGGCGCAGACAGTCGTCGATCAGGTTGCGATTGCCCGTCGCCAGGTGGACTGGCACCTGGCGCGTGCGCGCGCCGCTGCCGCACATGGGCTGCCGGGTCAATGCGTGCTGGTGGAACCGGTGTTGCGGGGACTGCTGCGCGTAATGGACAAGGTACATGCCCTACGCGGGTTGCAGATACGAGTCGTCCCGAGCGCACCGGGCCTTGCGTTTGCGGGCGAGGAGCAGGACCTGCAGGAGATGCTTGGCAACCTGGTGGACAACGCCTGCAAGTGGGCACTTGCAGTGGTCGAAGTCAGTGTCTCGGCGGATCCTTCGCGTAACGGTTCCATGTTGCTGATCCGCGTGCAGGATGACGGACCCGGCATATCGCCCGAGCGGCGTGAAGCGGTGCTGGCTCGCGGTGTCAGGATGGACGAGTCGGTGCCCGGTTCAGGACTGGGTTTGGCGATTGTCGTGGACCTGGCGCACCAGTATGGCGGCACGCTGGCGCTGGACGAGTCGGCGGTGGGTGGCTTGCGCGCCACCGTGCGCTTGCCTGCGTCCGCGTGAAGCACGTGTGCAGCGTTGCCTCAAGGGCACTGCATCACCCCGCCCACGTTCTGGCACATCTTGCCGTCGGGCCGCAGCAAAGTGCCACCGATCGCGTTGTATCGCGTGCCGTCCGATCCCCAGCAACCGCTGCTGTCGCAACTCGACGAGAAGCGGGGGGCGGGTTGTGGCGTGACGGATATGGCCGGGGATGGAAGTCGAAGCGGCTGGATCTGGCCGGCAGCCGATGGCACAGCGACCGGCGGGCTGTACGGTGTGGGCGTGCCGCTCCGTATGGAGGCCGACGCGGGCATCGCCGGTGGTTCGGCCGCTGCAGGCGCGACCTGCGCATTGCAGGTTCGGCCCAGCAGCATCAGTACCATGGCAACCAGCACCAGTTTGAATTTCCAGAGCCGCATCTTTCATATCCCCTTCTGGGTGTGATCGACATTGATCACAGAGGTTCCCCGTTTGCTCGCCATGACCGCCGCGACCGGTGCGCGCCTTTGCCATGAGGTTGGTGGCGAGAAGTACCTGACGTCAAAGCATGCACAATTCCTGCGCTGGCAGGGACTGCCGGACTGAATCACGCAGCGGTTGTGAGCCTGGAGTCGACTTTTTTATGGAATCCCTGTTCATCTCCACCGGTGTCGTCGCATTGGCTGAAATCGGCGACAAGACGCAGTTGCTGGCCTTTATCCTGGCGGCGCGCTTCAAGAAGCCGCTGCCCATCATCGCGGGCATCCTGTGCGCCACTGTCATCAACCACGGGCTGGCGGGTGCGCTGGGCGCCTGGATCACTGGCGCGGTCAGCCCTCAGATGCTGCGCTGGGTACTGGGTGCGTCGTTTATCGCCATGGCCATCTGGACGCTGATCCCCGACAAGATCGAGGAAGAAGAAACCCGCATCGCCAGCCGCCTGGGCGTGTTTGGTGCAACCTTCGTCACCTTCTTCCTGGCCGAGATGGGCGACAAGACGCAAGTCGCCACGGTCGCGCTGGCCGCGCACTACGCCAGTGCGTTCATGGTTGTCGTGGGCACCACGCTGGGCATGCTCATTGCGGACGTGCCGGCGGTGTTCATCGGTGACCGGTTGGCCGGCAGGATTCCGATGAAACTGGTGCATGGGATCGCAGCAGCGGTGTTCGCTGCTCTTGGCCTGGCAACGCTGCTCGGCGCTGGCGCGTCGCTGGGGTTCTGACCGGGTCTTGCGCGTCGGCCCGGGTTGGGATTGGGTGGCAGTTTGCGACGGGAGTATCTGCGGCACGGCCTGTCAAGCGGCGGACTTGGCAGGCCTGCTTCAACGGTATAAACTGTTTATACCGATATTCGTCATGCAAGTCTTTCACTTTCCACCACGCGACCCGACGATTGCGCAGATGCGCCGGTGCCAGTGTGCCCCGCTCACCGGGGACCCGTCACCTGCGAGGCCCGCACCCCGGTAGCCGACATGCGTTGCCTGGTCATCCTGATCCTGTTGCTCGCGCATGGCGCTGCGCAGGCCAGGGTGGTCAACATCGTCGAGCCCAGCCTGGGACTGGCATTCACCGAGGCTGCCATCATCGATCATGCGCAGGCCAACAAGCAGGCGCTTCTCGACGACGCGCGCGCCAAGGGCCAGCTCGGTTGCGCCGCGTATTGTGCGCAGCTGGCCGGGGTCTGGCGCAAGCTGCTGCCGGTGATCCGGTTCCAGCAGACGGGTCGCGCGCCTGCGTTTCACCTGGTGGTGGTCACCAATCCCGATATCCATGCCCTGTCGTTTCCCGATGGCACGGTGGTGATTTCCGAGGTTTTCATCCGGCGCATGCAACTGGCAGCGCCGCAGCTGGCATTTGTTCTGGCCCATGAGGCGGCGCATGTGCTGCTGCAGCATGAGCGCCAGACGCTGACGTCCATGCTGGCGCTCATTCCCTCGCGCGCGCAGCGTACACCGCAGGATGTCTATACCGAGATGGAGTTCAACTACTTCGCCATGGCCGATGCGATGTCCGTGGTGTTCCACCACGTCGAGCTCGAGGCTGACGAGCTGGGCCTGCAGCTGGCCGCGTTGGCCGGTTATGCGCCGGAGGCGCAACTGCTGCTTCTGGAGCGTTCGATGCAGCAGGGCAGCCGCCAATCCATGGTGTCGACCCATCCGGATATGTCGAGCCGACTGCGCAAGTTGCGCACACTGCTGCCGCTGGCACAGCGATTGCAGCAGGTCGGGCGGGAATAACCCAGGCGTGTCGTCACATGGTGGAAAATCCATGGCTATGACCGACCAAGCCACACCACAGCGCCCCGAACTGCCAGACCGCCTGTCGGTCGACCCCAGCAGCCGCCACCATGTTGCCGCCGTGTTCGAACACGAGATCGGCATACGCCTGAACGACAAGGAGCGCCGCGATGTCGAGGAATACTGCGTCAGCGAAGGCTGGATCAAGGTACCCGCCGGCAAGACGCTGGACCGCAAGGGCCGACCGCTGCTGATCACGCTCAAGGGCAAGGTCGAGGCCTTCTACAAATAATGCCCGCCGTGTCATTGCCCATCGGGCCGATACGCACAATCCGGTGCATTCCGTGATCCGGGGACGCACGCCATGATGAAAGTAGAAGTTGCGCCGCATGGCAGCACGCTGGCATTGGTGGATGAAAGCGGCGGGTCACTGCGGTTCCATGCGATCTGGCTGCGTGACAACGCCTGGGATGCGGCCACGCGTGCACCCGGCAACGGCCAGCGCCTGATTGCCCTTCGCGACATTCCTCCTGACACCCGCATCGTCTCTGCTGTCGTCCATGGCGACCGTGTCACGGTGCACTTTGCGCCTGAACACAAACACGTCGACTACGACATCGCCTGGCTGCAGGCCCATGCCTACGACCGCGTTGTGTCCCCCGCGGCAGGATGGACCAGCGACACCGTCACCCCATGGGACGGTGGCCTGATGAACAGCGTTCCCATCGGCAACTTCGAAGATGTCAAGAGCAGGCCGGCGGCACTGCGCGACTGGCTGTTTCAGCTGCGGCGCTACGGCTTTGGAAAGCTCATCGGCGGGCCCATCGAGCCGGGCGCGCTGTTGCAGGTGGGGCAGTTGTTCGGCTACGTGCGCGAAACCAATTACGGCGTGTTTTTCGAGGTGCGCACTGAGGTCAATCCGACCAACCTGGCCTATACCGGCCTGGGCCTGCAAGCCCATACCGACAATCCGTATCGCGACCCGGTGCCGACGATGCAGATCCTGTATTGCCTGGAGAACTCGGCCCAGGGTGGCGAGAACATGGTGGTCGACGGCTTCAAGGCGGCTTTGCGCCTGAAGGCGGAGAACCCGGCCTGGTTCGACCTGTTGACGCAGCATTGTGCGCGTTTCGAGTATGCCGGCGAAGCGGGTGTATGCCTGCGCGCGCGCCGCCCGATGATCGAACTCGCGCCCGATGGCGAACTTGTCGCGATACGATTCAACAACCGCTCCACCGCGGCCATCACCGACGTACCGTTCGCGCAGATGGCGGACTATTACGCGGCTTATCGGCGATTGGGCGAGATCATCGACGACCCGGCGATGGAAGTGACATTCAAGCTCGAGCCCGGTGAATGCTTCATCGTTGACAACACCCGGGTATTACATGCACGCAAAGCTTATTCGGGCGCGGGCAAACGCTGGCTGCAAGGCTGTTATCCCGACAAGGATGGTTTGCTTTCGACGCTGGCAGCGCTGGAGCGGGACCAGGCGCTTGCGAAAATCGCGGCGTGAACGGCAGGGCCGCGCGAACCCAGCGGCAGTCTGCCACCGACCTTTGCCGAACTGACACCTGGCGCGGCCCTTTCAATGACGCAAGTCAAGCGCGGGCGATTGCGCCAACCGCGATTCGGGAATCGCTCGTAGGATTTGACGGGTGGCGATGACAGGTCGCGATTCCCATCCGGCGGGGTTCGCGTGTTGTGGCTGCCGCACGATTTCCCACCTGAACCCGAGGACCCCTCCATGACCACCATGATGAAAGCGGCCAGCTTTATCGAACCCGGCCGCATCGAACTGACCGACAAGCCGATTCCCGATGTCGGACCGAATGACGCGCTGATGCGCATCACCACCACCACCATTTGCGGCACCGATGTGCACATCCTCAAGGGCGAGTACCCGGTTGCCAAGGGTCTGACGATCGGTCACGAACCGGTGGGTGTGATCGAGAAACTGGGCAGTGCCGTGCAGGGCTACCGCGAAGGCCAACGTGTCATCGCGGGTGCGATCTGCCCCAATTTCAATTCCTATGCGGCCCAGGATGGCGTTCCATCGCAGGACGGCAGCTACCTGATCCCGTCGGGCCGCTGCGGCTGCCACGGCTACAAGGCCACGGCCGGCTGGCGCTTCGGCAATCTGATCGACGGCACCCAGGCCGAGTACGTGCTGGTACCCGATGCCCAGGCCAATCTCGCGCCTATTCCCGATGGCCTGACTGACGAGCAGGTGCTGATGTGCCCGGATATCATGTCCACCGGTTTCAAGGGTGCGGAGAATGCCAACATCCGCATAGGCGACACCGTGGTGGTGTTCGCGCAGGGTCCGATCGGCCTGTGTGCCACCGCCGGCGCGCGACTGATGGGCGCCACCACCATCATCACTGTGGACGGCAACGACCACCGACTGGGTATCTCCAGGAAGATGGGCGCCGACGTGACGCTGAATTTCAACAACTGCGACGTGGTCGACGAGATCATGAAGGTCACCGGCGGGCGCGGTGCAGATTCGTCCATCGAGGCGTTGGGCCTGCAGTCGACCTTCGAGTCTGCTTTGCGCGTGCTCAAGCCCGGAGGTACGTTGTCCAGTCTGGGTGTGTATTCCGAGGATCTGACAATTCCGATGTCGGCGTTCGCCGCCGGCCTGGGCGACCACCGCATCAATACCGCGTTATGCCCCGGCGGCAAGGAGCGCATGCGCCGCCTGATGGCGGTGATCGCATCCGGCCGGGTCGACCTGGGCGCAATGGTGACCCACGAGTACAAGCTGGACAACATCGTCGAAGCCTACGAGCTGTTTTCCAACCAGCGCGACGGCGTGTTGAAGATCGCGATCAAGCCCTGACCGCGAATCTGCCCGCGCAACTGCTGGCGCGGTTGCGCTCAAGTGTCGCTGCTTTCGCACGCCAGCCGACGTGTTCGGCAGCGGGGTACCGTTGTGGGCTGTGGCAAAGACTCTTCGTGGGGGCTACGTGCTCTCGGCCGCCCGCAGACGGCGCGCCAGCGCCTGCAACAGCTTCCAGGCGATCGTGCCATTGCGTTCGACCAGCGGGCGGAACTCCCAGAACGTAAGGCCGTAACACACCAGGTCGGTGGCGGCAGTCACCGTGGCCGAACGGGTTCCGCCGTCGATCAGCGCGATCTCGCCGAAGTGGTCGCCCGGCCCCAAGGTGGTGATGGTCGTGCCGTTGTGCGACACCGTTGCTTGCCCGTGTGTGATCAGATACACGGCCGCACCACCGGAGCCTTCCCGAATCACCGTCTGACCCTGGGCGAAACGGCGCTCCTTGAGCAAGCGGCCGATCTGTTCGGCCTGCCGGCGGTCCATGTCCGCGAACAGGCCGACCCGCTGCAATGCGCTGGCGGGGTCACGCGCCGGCAGACCTGCCGGTGCGCTGATGCTGCGCGCCTTGCCGGTCGTCACCGCGCGGCACTGCAGCAGGTGCAACTGCCCGTCCTGGAGCGCCCACTCGATGTCACGGCGCGGCCCATAAATTTTTTCGCACTGCAGTGCCAGTGCACCCAACGCTGCCAACTGGGCATCTGACAGACAGAGCCGGGCCTGCAGCTCTGGCGCCACCGCTTCTTCGAATGTGCCGCCATTGGGCAAGGCGCGCACGGCGACGCGCTTGCGACCGGCGCGGTTTTCCAGGATGTCGCCCGAGCGGCCCAGGCGCACGTGATCGGGTATCACCAGGCCGGACACTACCGCTTCGCCCAGTCCCCAACTCGCCTCTATGACGCGTTCGTCGGCGCCGGTGACCGGGTTCTCGGTGAACATCACGCCGGCAACCTGCGGGTCGAGCAGTGTCTGCACGATCACGCCCACACTCGGCCGTGCGAACAAGCCGAGCTTCTGGCGATAAGTGATGGCGGCGTCCGAATTGGCCGACCACCAGACCTCGCGCACGGCTTGCGGCACGTCAGTTGCGGCGTGCACATTGAGCACGGTCAGGTGCTGGCCGGCAAAACTGGCGCAGGTGCCGTCTTCGTCGACAGCCGACGAGCGCACGGCGTAAGGCGCGGTCAATGCTTCGAGCGCCCTGGCCAGCCGGGCGATGGCCCGCCGATCATCCGCTGCAATGGCTTCAACCAGGTCGCCCGAGAGCGCAAGGCCATGCGGCACCGCCAGGCCTTCGCGCGCCGCATCGCCCAGACCGACCGCCTTGGCACCGAACAGCGCAGTCTCGCCTGCCTTGGCCAGCGGTACAAGCCGTTTCACCGCAGCACCGAGACTTCGCCGGTGTCGCCGTCCACCCGCAGCCGGGCGCCATCGGCTATGCGCTCTGTGGCCTCGCGCGTGCCCACCACGCCGGGGATGCCGTACTCGCGCGCCACGATCGCCGCGTGCGATAGCAGGCCCCCGTTGTCGGTGACGATGGCACCCAGCAATGGCAACAGGATGTTGAATGCCTCCGAGGTCGACTCGGTGAGCAGTATGTCGCCCTGTACGATGCGGTCGAAGTCGGCGGGTCCGGCGACACGCCGGGCCGGCCCTTCATAAACGCCCTTGCTCGCCGCCAGACCGCGTATCACGGTGGCTTCGTGTGTTGCCTGCCCGCTGGCAAATTGATGCTCCAGCGCGACATACAAGGCGCGCATCAGCCGGCTGGCGGGTGCGGGCAGGGCGTTCAGGTCGAGTGGGGGCGGCGCCGGCGGACCGAGCGTGACGGGAACATCCTTGGCGGTATAACGCACGCGGTAGGCGGCGCGGCTGGCCAGTTCATCGGCCCCGGGCGCCCGGTCTGAGCCCGTCACCAGCGCACACATCTCGTCGAGGTCGGCATCGAGCATATGGATCGGCTTGGCAATTCGGCCATGCGCCGCCGCACGTCGACCGGCTGCCAGGGCAGCCCGACGCATGATGCCCGCAGCCCAGATGTCGCTGTAGATACCTCGTTCGTCGCGCAAGCGATAAGTCGAACGTGCTTCGGCCAGCAATCCGTCGAAATCGATGCGCCGGCTGGCGGGCACTTTCGCGCGTACGGCCGCCAGGGCGTCAGGCGAGTCAGCCTGCACTTTGTCAGAGGGCGCGACCGCAATGTTGATCGCACGCAGCAGGGCGTCGGGCAGTTCGAGTGCGGTGGGCTCACAGATGTCGAATCCGTCAATCAGCCGATGGCCCACCAGGTCCAGATAGCCATTTACGGCGGCTCCGGCTTTGCCGGGCAAGTCACGCAACTTCGCCAGCACCTGGGCCGGGTCGCCGCCCGAAGCCATCAGATCCTTCGGGTCTCCCTGCGAGGCCAGCACCTCGCGCGCTGCGGAGCCCGGCGCAAATGCCGATTTCAGTCGCTCCATCTCCACGGATCCGCCGGATGACACCTCGGCAGATCCACGCAGCAAGGCCAGCAATTCGGTCGCCCGCAGGCCGGTCCATTCACCCGCCCGGGCGAGAAAGTCGCCGGTGGGCAGCAATGCGCCCGCCGTCAGCCGCATATGCTGCACCATCATCTCGGCGTGGTGGTCGCGGCAATGCACCAGATAGGCCACCAGTTCGTTGTCGGACAGGCTGTCCGGGTCCACAGCTTGCAAGGCGCGGTGCTGGCGCACGGCCGTGGGTTTGCAGACCTCATCCCATTCACGCAGCTGTTCGCGCCAGAGCGTCTTTGCAAATACCTGCTCTGCGCGTTCAAGTCTCGCGGGACGTTCGGCTTCGGAGACTGGCAACACCTGGTAATAAGCGAAACCATTCACATAAGCCATCTGCAGCCCGTCGATCAGCAGGCCGTAATACTGCGAAAACTCGCGCGTTCCTTGCAGATAGGGCGCTGGATGGGTCTGCTGGAAATAGCGTGTCATCGGCCGCGGAAAATGCACGGCGTCCTGTTTCCACGGCCCGGGCCCGGGTGGCTCGAACAGCAGGTGGTTCGTCGTGTCGGACGCTGTCATTTCTTCTCCTTGCCTTTGGGCCACATATGCGCCAATGGCGCTGTGTGTCGTGTGTTCGCCCATTGCGCGCGTCAGGCGGGTGCAACAGGGGGTCGGACTATGGTGGCAGAAAACGGCAGCCTGCGCCAGACGGACGGACAGACCGCAGGAAAAAAAGTGCCGGGCTGGTGGTGATCACAGCTGGCCGCGTCGAAGCCGCGCCGCGTAGGTTCAGGGTACCTGCAGCCAGATCTCGTTGCGCCGCAGGAACCACGGCACCCACGGTGCGTCGTAACGCGCATAGACTGGTGGGCCCTGGGTCGCCACGCCGGCGGCTTGCGCTGCTTGTTCGAGCTTTTCCAGATGCGTCTGGTAGTTCGCGTCCGACCAGAAGCCGGAATACCGGATGACGGCGTATCGCTTGCCCGCACGCTCCTTGAGCCGGATGCGTGCATCCAGCGGCTCGGGCAGCGTGGCCAGCGTGTATGCGGCCGGCATCGTGAACTGCACGGTGTAGCCACCATCGGCGCCGGCTTGTGTCACCGGCGCGGTCATCGCAATCTTGATGGGCTCAGGGGTCTGCGTCACAGGAGCGGTCATGGCGATCTCGCGCTGGCCCTTGTTCTTGCCGAAGATGTAGCCGGCCAGAATCCGGAAGCCCTGGTTGCCGGCCTCGTCGGCGGATCCGGCCACGCTGACCTCCGCCACCAGCACCGGCGGATAAGCCCGCAGCTCGAAGCCTTCGTATTGCCGTTCGATGGTGAAGGCCGGCTCCTCGATGGCATGCGCGGCAGGCACCGCAGCAGCAAGTGAGATTGCAAGGGCGGATATGGACAAACGGATCATGGAGTCAGTATCCGGGTGTTCGGTTTTCCCGCGCTTGTTGTGGGGTATGGGGCGTCAAGTCGAACTGGCCTCGACTCGCCCGCCTGTTCGCACCCTCGGCGGCGACACACCGTGTCAAAATGCACTGGTGAGGTGGGGCCGGCCGGTCCGTCTTGTGGCCGCTGCCTCTGAACCTGGCGATCGTGAAAACGGCGCCACCTAACCAGCCTGAACACCTTGACCCTGTCCTTCCGTAATTCCTTCCCGTCCAACTTCATGCCACTGGAGGGCACGCCGGCGGACTGCCGCGATTGCGGATCGGCCGCACGCGTGGGTTTCCAGTTTGACTATGCGTTCCAGCCCATCGTGGACGTCGACAGTCGAAACATCTTTGCGCACGAGGCACTGGTGCGTGGGCCGGCCGGCGAGTCGGCAGCCTCAGTGCTGGCGCAAGTGCACGAAGGCAACCAATACCGCTTTGACCAGGCCTGCCGCGTCAAGGCCATCAAGAGCGCGGCGCAACTGGGCATGGCGCAGTACCTGTCGATCAATTTCCTGCCCAACGCGATCTACAAGCCTGAAGTGTGTATCCGTACCACGCTCGAAGCAGCGCGTACGCACGATTTCCCGACCAACCGCATCATCTTCGAAGTCACCGAAGGCGAGCGCGTCGAGGATGGTGCATGGTTGGCCCAAATCCTGCGGGAGTACCAGCGCTGCGGCTTCCTGACCGCGATTGACGACTTCGGTGCCGGCTTCGCCGGGCTCAAGCTGTTGGCCGATTTCCAGCCCGACCTGATCAAGATCGACATGGATCTGGTGCGTAATATCGACACCAACGCATCGCGCCAGGCCATTGTCCGCGGCCTGATGCGGATGTGCCAGGAGCTGGGTGTTCGGGTTATCGCCGAAGGCATCGAGACCGTTGGCGAGCGCGACTTTCTGCATGATGCCGGCGTTCGCCTGATGCAGGGCTACCTGTTTGCCCGACCGGCGTTCCAGGCCATGGCGGCCGTCGACCCGCAGACTTGGCCAGCCGCGTCGCGCTGAACTTTTTTTGGTGCCGCAGCGCCTGCACTGCGCGTCAGATGTGAGCAGGCCAGAGTCACAGTCAGACGACGCAAAGGTCAGGTCTGCCATGTCTTCCCAGCCACGAAGTGGCAGACTTGACCGCGGATCCAATCGTGAATTCTTCGACAGAAAGCCCCACGCATGCCCATTCAATGGTTTCCCGGCCACATGCACGCCACGCGCAAAGCCATTGCCGAGCGCATGCCGGAGATCGATGTGGCCATCGAATTGCTGGACGCGCGCTTGCCGGGTTCCAGCGCCAACCCGCTGCTGGCGGAGCTGACGCGTGGCAAGCCCTCGCTCAAAGTACTGAACAAGCAGGATCTGGCCGACCCTGTGCAGACGGCGTTGTGGCTGACCTACTACCAGGGCCAGGCAGGCACCCAGGCCCTGGCGCTTGACGCCAGCGCCACCGCGCCTGCCCGCCAGCTGATTGCGGCCTGTCGCAGCCTGGCTCCATTGCGCGGCGGCATGGTCAAGCCAATGCGGGTGCTGATCTGCGGCATTCCCAACGTGGGCAAGTCGACCTTGGTCAACACGCTGCGCGGCAAGCGCTCGGCGAAGACTGGCGATGAGGCCGGGATCACCAAGACCGAGCAGCGCATCGTGCTGGCGGACGACTTCTACCTTTACGACACGCCCGGCATGTTGTGGCCGCGCATCGCCATTGAACAAAGCGGCTACCAGCTCGCCGCCAGCGGCGCCGTGGGCCGCAATGCCTACGATGACGAAGAGGTCGCGTTGGCCTTGCTGACGCAGATGCTGCGCCACCATGCGGACCGGCTGCAGGAGCGCTACAAACTGGGTGATCTGTCAGGCCTCCGAGACGAAGCCGTTCTGGCCGAGATCGGCCGCAAACGCGCTGCGCTGCTGCCAGGTGGCCGGCGGAACCGGCAAAAGGCCGCCGAGATCGCGATACACGATTTCCGCAGCGGTGTCTGGGGGCCGATCACGCTGGAGACGCTTGAGGAATTTGCGCAGTGGACCGCGCAAGCCGCGGCGCTGGACGCCGAGCGCGAGGCCAGGCGGGCCGCGCGCCGCAAGAAGAAGGAACCGCAGCGGGGTCAGAACGCAGATGGCGGCGGCGAGTCGAACTGAGATCAAACAGTCGACGCAGGCGCCATGGCGCAACGTCAATACGAACCCATGTAATCCTTCTTGCCGATTTCGACGCCGTTGTGGCGCAGCAAGTTATATGCGGTTGTGACGTGAAAGAAAAATTGGGGCAAACCGTAGGCCAGAACGTAGGCCTGCCCGGACAGATTTTTCTCTTTGGGGGTGCCAGGGCGCAGAACAATTTCTTTGCCTTCGCCGCCGTCGAACTGTTCAAGCTTCAGACCATCGAGCAGCACAACGGTTTTGGCGATGCGCTGTTGCAATTCGGCAAAGCTTTGCGCGTTGTCGTCGTAGCTGGCCACCTCGATGCCCGCAATACGTGCCGGGACGCTATTGGCGAAATCGCAAGCGATCTGCACTTGGCGGGCCAGTGGAAGCATGTCGGGAAACAAGCGGGCCTGCAACAAGGTTGAGGGGTCGAACTTACGGTCGCGCGCATGGTCCTCGCCTTTTTTGAGTACGTCGCTGAGCGCCAGCAGCATTTGCTTGAGCACGGGAACGGTAGCGGCATAGAGTGAGATGGACATGGTTTTCCTATTGATGGATCCGGTCGAAGAGTCAGGTCTGGATGGGGCACTGTAGCCGAAACGGGACACTTGCCCCCAGTCCACGGCGCCCAGGACAAAGCACGGATGCAACCGGCAGCTACTTGCCAGCTCATGACAGAAATCTGTATCGAACCTGTGAAAACCAACCTGGACCTTCTCCACCATCATCTACCTTCATTCTGTGTGGCAGAAATGGCGACATCGGACACTTTGCCAATCCGAAAGGCCACCAACATCACGTTGGACGCTGAGCTGTTGGAGCAAGCCCGCGGATTGAAAATCAACATTTCACATGCTGCACAGGAAGGGGTTTCGCGTGCGGTGGCCGCCAAACAGGCTGCGATTTGGCTCCAGGAAAACCAGGCGGCGCTGGACAGCTCCAATGCCTATGGGGACCAGAACGGGCTTCCTCTGATAAAGCACCGGAATTTTTGATCGCGCGCTTCGATGTCTATACCAATCGAAGCGGCTCTGGTTACCTGCTGGATGTGCAGGCCGACCTGATTTTTGTGTATCAGTCAAGAACTTTGATGAAGCACAAAGAGGCTAGCGTCGCGTCCTGCGCGCGCTTGCAGGTAAGCTGAACTCGGCCGTCAAGCGGCTCGGGGTTGCGGTCTGAGGGACAGCAACAGAGTGTTGGCAGCAGTACTTCACCAACAACGCATCGGTTGGGATGCACATGACAGCGGACCGACCGGCGGCTTCCTGTCATGAGCGGGCGCATGTCCGGCGCACGCGCTGCCCTTCGGTTCAGGCTGGCGGGGTCAAGCGCATGTTGATGCGATGCACGGCCTCGACCAACGCCGGCTGGTCATGCGCGAAAGGCATGTACCCAGGGCGGGAATCAGAATCGCCATCCCTCTCCCCCCAAGCTGTTGTTGAATGCTAACTGCAACCCGACGATGCACTATACGAGCCTAGCGCCGTGGGCGGTGTTGCGGCAGCGTCGCAGCGCCACTCCGGGCGTCAATCTGCAGTGGTCCTTTGGCGCTTTATTTTCTTTCTGTCGCAGTAGTAGGTAAGCGCAGCGCGGATACACAGCGCCAGTGCCTGTTTGTCCATCGGCGTGTCGGGCGCCAACACAATGGCTCGGTTGCCTTCGAACTGAAGACCCTCAGGAAACAGGCTTCTGAAAGTGTCGACCAGATCCGTGTTGCAGTTGAAGTACAGCGCACAGGATCCGGGCGGAGTTTTCGGGCAGCCCAACCGGACCGTGCTGCCGCTGTGCGACTGCTGCGTCAGGTAGGCAGGTGCGCCCCACTTGAGCGTCTCGGTGAGTGTGCCCACACCGTCTGTGTCGGCCGCCATGGAAAAAATCAGCTCGCGTATTGCCAGCAGCCGCTTGCGTGGGGCGCTGGGGAAAGCGACAAAGGCCTGTTCGACGGCGGGGCTGGCAAACGGGATGGGCATGTGAGGCGCAGTATCGCGGACCCGCCCGCGATTGTGCAAGCCCTGCGGCCTATGTGGCAACTTGACATCGCCCTGCGCCGTTTTCTCGAAATACACGCCGGTACAGGCAACGAAGGCCAGGTCGCAAGAAACGGTGGCGATTGCGATGGCGGTCATCAGAGTGCAAGCTTCCGAGTGGTGATGGCGCCGCCTGTCCCGGTGATCTTTTTCGCCCTGTGGGACGATGGCCTCAACGATAACGCGATACATGTGCGGTGTACAACACCTGTGCGTCGAGCGTGCGCAGTCTGCCATTGACCTCGATCATCGGCGGAACCCGGCCTTCGTAGCGCAACACATGGCGCGTGATCTTGTCAAAGGTCACCCGCAATGGTGCAACGGCCAATCGCACCAGCCAGTTGCGGGGGGTGATCGAGAATGTCGTGCGGCCATCATCGCCCTCGCGTACCTGGCGGATGTCGAATCCATAGGTTCGCAATTCGTCCAGCACCACCATGCGCACCGGCACTGTGGCGCCGCTGGCCAGGACATCCCAGTGCTGGAGCACGAAACCGTGTAGGGACGGGCCGCTGACCAGCGGATCGCCGATGGTTTCGCGGCGCGTCCGCTCCTTGCCTGCCTGGAGTAGCGTGAAGTCCACATGGCGGCCATCGGTGGAAGCGACGGCCGAGCCGCTGTTACCGGTCTGCCGGTTGGCGATGTCCAGGCGTCGCAACACATAGGCGGGGGAGACGGTGGCGGCTTCCACGATCAGCACTGCACCCTGGGTGTTGTGCGTGATGTGCGTTGCGGTGAGACCGTCGGAAGTGGCCAACACCCGCCGCTCGTAGTGGTACAGGGCTTCCGCGTCGCCGGGTGTTGGCGCGAAAACGAGGCCACGGTAAACCCGGGTTCCGGCAGAGTCAGGCGCCCTATGCAAGGCGTCGAGCCGCTGTGCGGCGCCACCGTCAAGCGGTGGTGGCAGGTTGGTGGCCGATGCGCCCAAAGCGGTCAGCAAGGCGAGGACAAGTGGTGAGCGAAGAATCTGGCGCATGGTGTGGTCCTGTTCGGATGGTTGGCTGGTCTGGCTGCGGTATCGGCTGCCGGGTGCGGTCATGGCCGGTGTTGCAATGAACCGACTGTAAAAACGGGACTCGCCGCCGAACAGGCCTTTCAGCCCTATGCACTGGTCCTGAAAATGGAACAATGCGCCGATGGACCAGTTGCGCGCATTGCGGGTATTCGACAGGGTGGTGACCGACGGCAGCTTTGCGGCGGCCGCGCGCAGTCTCGATCTGACGCCACCGGTAGTGACGCGCCTGCTGGCCGAACTCGAGTTGCATGTGGGTGTACGCCTGCTCAACCGCACCACGCGGCGAATGGCCTTGACGCCCGCCGGTGAGGCCTATCTGGAAACGGCGCGCCGTGTGATGGCCGACTGGACGATGCCGACACGCTGGCCGGCACTGCCAGCCGGCAGCCGCGCGGCCTGTTGCGCATCCTGTGTCCGCCGGCTTTCGCAGTGCACCAGTTGGCCCTGCATCTGCCGCGGTTCCGGGCGCTGTATCCGCAGGTCGCGCTGGAGGTGACGGCCACCGGGCCGTTCGATGCGGCTGATGACCAGCATGATGTGTCCATCGTTTCGGTTGGTCAGCAGGTGCTTCAGGGAGGCTTTGTCGCACGCCAACTGGTTCGGTCCACCTTCGTGCTGTGCGCGTCGCCAGCCTACCTGAATCGGCGTGGCCGGCCCGCGGTCCCCGAGGATCTGCTGGCGCACGACGGCCTGCTGCCCTCGGTGTCGGCCTTGCGGCGCCAGCTGAACCTGTACCGCGATGATCCGCTCGGTGGCGAAGGCGAACCGGCACGGGTCGTTCATCTGCCGCTGCCGCGCGCCACGTTGTCAACCGCGCATATCGAACTCTTGCTCGCAAGCGCCGTCGCCGGCCTGGGTATTGCCGGCCTGCCGTCCTTTGCCGCCAGCGCCTGCCTGCGCGACGGGCGTCTGGAGCGGGTGTTGCCGCAGTGGCATGGCGGCGCGCTCAGGCTGTATGCGGCCATGCCCACGCGTCGGCAGGTGCCGCTGCGCACGCGCCTGTTCTTCGATTTCCTGGTGCAGACCTTCGGCGGGTCCGATCGGGATCCCTGGCTCGACCCGCAGCCGGTCTGAGGTGCTGGCTGGCGTGCGTTGATGGCGGCAGCCAGCATTGGCAGCACGGCGCCCCCGAATGACAATGCAAAGAAGGCCGCGTGCGGTACCCTACGGTTGAACAGCGAATGCACCGTGGCATAGGTCGGGCCATTGACCTGCAGCATCGCCACATTGATGTTGAAACTGTAGGTCCGGCAGAAGCCGGCCATCAGGCCCAGTACGGCGGCAGCGATAGTGATCGCTGGTGGTTTCGAACAACCCGCGGTCTATTGATGCGTCTGTCGCTGGGTCATGCATGGGGGAAGACGGGGGCCACTGAGTGTGGCAGCCGCGGACGAGCAAGGCGTGCCAGTCCGTTTTTCAAGTGGTCACGGCCGGGCTTTGCCGGGCCACAGGCCGAGCCCTGGCAGCCGCAGCCGCGCGTCGTTGACGTCGATGCCAAAACCCAGGCCCAGCAGGTTGATCTCCAGACCTTCCTCTAGCGCCACCGTCACGCCGGCCAGGCCGGCCAGCGAGACCTGCCAGCCTGTGCCGCTGGGCGCCCTAGCGAGCAATGTGGTGGGCCCCAGGTAGTCCTTGCCGATGGCAGTGGGTGGCAGGTCCAGACCCAGCTCAGGTACTTCGCGCGCTACGTGGGCGACAAAAGTATTGCTGTTCGGGCCCGGCCAGAGTCGGTACTGGCGATTCCATGGATACGCGGCGACGGCCGCTTCGATGTGATCGATCATGGCTTGCGCGAGCGGTCCCCGGTGTTCGACCAACAGCTGCGGCGCGGCGCCGAACCAGTGCGCATCGGGGCTGCGGGTATCGGATGCGACCACCGCGTCGCCACCGCGGTAGGCGCGCCATCCGATTTTCTGATAAGTGGTGTAGCTGTCGGCGTCAGCGCGTTTGACAGCGATCCACGGATGGATGCCGAAGGCGCCGCGCCAGCGCACCGTGCGCGCACCATAGACCTGCACGACGGCCTCGCGAAACTCGGCTGGATCGGGCGCCTGGCCGGTACTGTCGCGGCGCGTCTGGTGCCACGGCGTGCGCAGGTCGACATCGCCAAACGCCAGCACGCCGAACGGGCCCATCAACAGCAGCAACACCAGACCGGCGAGCACGGCAGGCCAACGGGCCCAACGGAACCGGCCCAGGTGTTTTCGGGGATGCGGGTTGAACCAGGGCATCTGGTCATTCTGGCACCGCCAGTGCGGCGCGCGCAGCCGCCTGCCGAAAGTCCGACAGTACGGCCTGCCCATGTTGGCCTGGCCCATGTTGGCCTGGCGCTAGCGCGCACGCATAATGCCCCGTGCCCAAAGTTCCTTCGTCCCTGCTGCCGGCGGCCATTGCCGCACTGATCAACGCCACCGTCTGGGGCCTGGCCTGGATTCCACTGAAATGGCTCGAGGCCCGTGGTGTGGACACCTTGTGGACGACCCTGTTCATCTTTGCCGCCTGCACGCTGGCCGTGCTGGCGGTGCGGCCCGGCGCCATCGTTCGCAGCCTTGCGTCGCCGCAGTTGCTGTGGCTGATGCTGGCGTCGGGGCTGACCAATGTCTGCTTCAACGTGGCGTTGGCCACAGGCGATGTGGTGCGCTCGGTGCTGCTGTTCTATCTGATGCCGATGTGGGTGGTGGTGCTGGCGCGCTGGCTGCTGCATGAAGCCGTCACCGTATCGGCTCTGGGGCGCATCGCGCTGGCCTTGATAGGCGCGGTGCTGGTGCTGGGTGAAGGACGCCTGGAGCTGCCAGTGCCGTCGTCCGCGGCCGACTGGCTGGCCGTTGTGGCCGGTTTCTGCTTCGGCTTGAACAACGTGTTGCTGCGCCGGTTTGCGAGTCTGACCGATGATGTGCGCAGCCTGGCGATGTTCTCGGGCGCGGTGTTTTGTGCGCCGATCGCCATGCTGGTGCTGACCTTGCTCGGGCAGCCGCCGGTGCTGACCCTGCAAGGGTCGACATGGCTGGTGCTGGGCCTGTTTGCGCTGGCGGTACTGGTCGGTAACCTGGCCTTGCAGTATGGTGCCACGCGGCTGCGCGCCAATGTGTTGTCGGTGCTGATGCTCGCCGAGATCCTGGTGGCCAGCGTGTCCGCCTGGTGGGCGGGCAGCGCGGTCATGTCTGGCACCACGGTGGCGGGTGGCTTGTTGATCGTCAGCGCCAGCGTATTGGCGATTTTCTCCCGAGGGCCGGCGCAGCGTGACACACCACCCATGCGCGTCACCAGGGAATCGGCTGGCCCCGGCGGTCAATGAAAATCGCGCGGCCGGTGGCGGGCAGGCCGTCAAGTGCGGCCAGCATCTGGCTTGCCGAATCCTGCGGGTCGAGCGCATCAACGCCGACAAAAGGGTAGCTGAGGCGTGAACGCACCGTGCCCGGTTGCAGCGCCGCGATCACTGCCAGCGGCCGGCGCCGTGTGATTTCGATCGCCGCCGTCTGCAACACCATGTTCAGTGCCGCCTTGGATGCGCGGTAGCCATACCAGCCGCCCTTGCGGTTGTCCTCGATGCTGCCCACCCTTGCCGACAGCTTGGCCCAGATCACGCGTTCGCCGCTGGCCAGCAGCGGCACAAAGTGCTTGAGCAGCAGGGCCGGGCCGATGGTGTTGACCTGCATCGCCCGCATCAGCGCGACGCCGTCGAGCTCGTCCAGGCGCTTCTCGGGGCCGCGGCCGTCGATGACCAGGGCGCCGGTAGCGTCCAGGATCAGGTGGAACGGGCCGCTGCCAGCCACGGACGCCGCAGCCTGTTGCAGGCTGGCTTCGTCCTCCAGCACCAGCGACGGCTCGCCCGAGCGCGACAGTCCCATGGCAGTGTCGCAACGCGTGTCGTGCTGCAACTGCTGCAACCAGGCCTGGCCGATGGCGCCGCTGGCGCCCAGTACCAGGGCACGATAGCCGTCAACGAGTGTGTTCATCATGGCGCCATGATGCCCGGGTACGCTGACCGCTGCAAAGTGTCCGGGGCACGACCGCATGCTGGGCGGTGGTATCTTGGCGTGTCTGCTGGCCCATCCACGCGCACCACCATGACCGCACCTTTGCTCGAATATCTGCAACTTGACGACATCCGCATGCGGCTGGCCAGTCAGGGCCAGGGTCCGTTGGTGTTGTTCAGCCATGGCTGGCCCGAGAGCTGGTATTCGTGGCGCCATCAGTTGGCTGCGGTAGCGGCGGCCGGTTACCGCGCGGTGGCGCCGGACATGCGCGGATACGGCGGAACCGATGCGCCACAGGAACCGGCCAAGTATTCGTTGTTGCATCTGGCGCCGTGGCGTGGCGCGCCGATCCGCCAGCCTTCGGTGTTCATTGCGGGTGCGCGCGACGGCGATTTGCGTTTTCCAGCGTCGTCGGTGCAGATCGACCGATATGCCAGCACGCTGCCGGGCTTGCGCGGATGCCACATCCTCGAGGGCGCGGGGCACTGGATACAGCGCGAACGTTCTGCCACGGTCAGTGCCTTGTTGCTGGAGTTTCTGCGCGGACTTTGACGGCCACGGGGCGTCTGCCCAACACCTGTGGTTTTCTTGCCCATCCGCGATGTCAAAGAGGGGTGTCGGCGGCCTTCTGCTCGTAAACTCGGCCTTGACAAATCCGGCGCAGGCCGGTTGCGTCTGGACGAGGCAAGGGAGTCAGCAGGCAGGTGGTGCCAATCCAACCGGGATTCATCACGGGCACGTGGTCGTGCCGATGCAGGAAACTACATGGCACAGTCGATCCATCGCAGGGGTTTCTCTGTGGCGGTGATGTCGGGTTGTTTTATGTCAAAGGTGGCGTCGGCGCAAGCCGTGGTGCCGCTCGAAATGGGCCTGCTGCCCAACATCAGCGCGCGGGCCCTGTTGTCGCAGTACCAACCCTTGCGCGAATACCTTTCGCGGGCATTGCAGCGACCGGTCCATCTGTCCACCGCATCCGACTGGAGCGTGTTCCACCAGCGGATGGCGTCGCCCGAGTACGATCTGGTGACCACGGCGCCCCATATGGCGCGCCTGGCCCAGCTGGACCACGGCTGGCAACCGATGGTACAGATGCTGCCGGACATCAAATGCCTGTTGGTGTGTGCTGCGACCCGCCCGCTCAGGTCCGTTGCCGAACTGCGTGGCAAGACGTTGGTGTTGTCCAATCCGCAGTCTCTGGTGGCTCTGCATGGGATGCGTTGGCTGGCAAGCGTGGGCCTTCGTAGCGGCCAGGACTTCGGCCTCGTGCGCACGCCGACCGACGACAGCGTCGGCAATGTGTTGCTGCGCGGCGACGCGACGGCCGCGCTGATCAGTGACGGCGAACTGAGGTCCATGCCCGAGGTCGTGCGAGACCGGTTGCGCACCTGGACCGCCTTTGCCGAAGTGCCGGGTTTCATGATTCTTGCCAGCGCGCGTGTCGACGCTGCGATGCTCCGGCAGTTCAGGCAGCACTTGCTGGCCTTCGCTGATGCCAGCCCCGCAGAGGCGGCGGCATTCATGCGTGCCACCGGCTTCACCGGCATCCGCGAGATCGCGCCGGGGGTGCTGCAATCGATGGACGTGTATGTCCACGCTACACGGGAAAAGTTGGTGAACGCATCATGAGGTGGTTGAAACTGGCGCGCTGGTCGCTGCGGCGCAAATTGATCGTTGCCTGTGTGGCCGTCGAGCTGCTGGCCATCAGCCTGATCTGGATCGGCGCCGCGCGCCTGATGCAGCAGACACTCAAGGACCAGGCTTCGGCACAAGCGCAGGAAGTTCTGGCCTTGCTTGACCAGGCACTGGCTCCGGCGCTGGCGCAGCGCGACTATGCGACGGTGCAGCAGACGCTTGACCTGGTGCGCCATCCACAGGCGATCCATTACCTCGTTTTGTTCGACCACCGCGACCGACCGGTGGCGTCCTCAGGATGGGACTTGTCCAAGCCTTTGCCGGCCCGCGATACCGGCGCCATTGACCTGGACCGACCAGATGACACGCTGCATCTGGTCGCGCCGGTTGCGCTGGCCGGCCAGACCATCGCGCGACTCGAACTGGGCCTGTCGACCCAGCGTTTGCGCCAGGCCCGTGACGAGTTTCGCGCAAACGGGCTGTGGATCGGCGCGCTCGCGCTGGCCATGTCTGCCTTGTTGCTGATCATCATCGCCTATGCCCTCACACGCAATCTGGCTGCTTTGTCCAGGGCCAGCCGACAGGTGGCGGCGGGCCAGTTCAATATCGCCCTTCCGGTGCGCACGCGTGACGAAGCCGGGCGCCTGGCGGCGGCGTTCAATACCATGGCAACCACCATCCAGCAGCGGGTGGCCGCGCTGGAACACAGCGAGCAGCAGCAGGCGCAGCTTCTGGTGGCTGCAGCGCAGGAGCGCGCGCGGCTGACCACATTGCTTGGTGCGCTGCAGATCGGCATCCTGTTTGTCGACTCCGACCAGCGGGTGTTGTACGCTAATGCATTGTTCTCCCGCATCTGGTCGCTCAACGGCCTGCAACCGGGTACGCCGGTGTCCGATACGGTGCCGCTGATGGCCCGGCAGGTGGGTGTCGACAGTGTCGACGTGCTTGAGATGATGGTCAGCGACGGGGTGGATCCGCCTTTCGTCGACAGCGAGATCACGACACGCGATGGCCGACTGATCGCACAGCGAATGCAGGTGGTGGCAGATGGTCCGAACGGGCCCGGCGGGCGCATCTGGCTGCACGAGGACGTCACGCAAAGCCGACGTACCGAGCAGCGCGCCCGCCTGGCTTTGATCGATCCGTTGACCAGCCTGCCCAACCGCCGTGGCCTGTATGACGTGCTGGACAAAGCCCTGGTGCACGCCAGCGACCAGAGCCGGGGACTGGTGCTGGTATTTATCGACCTGGACGATTTCAAGCATGTCAACGACATGGCCGGTCATCGCGTGGGCGACCAGATCCTGGTCATGGTGGCCAAGGCCTTGGCCCGGGCGATGCAACCCGGCGAAACGGTAGCCCGCCTGGGTGGCGACGAGTTCGCCATCGTCAGTCCCGGCGACAATGCCAAGGATGCCCAGGCGCTGGCGCTGCGCCTGACCGAGGTGGTGTCGGCGCTGCGTGTGGACCTGGAGACCCAGAGCATGGTCGTGGGCTGCAGCATGGGTTTCGCGCTTTTTCCGGCCCATGCCCGCACGGCCGATGACCTCATTGCCTGCGCCGACACTGCGATGTATCAGGCCAAGCTCGATGGCAAAAATGGGTGGGGCATTTACCGCGACGATGTGGCCCGCGCGCGCGCCGAGTCCGAGCGCGTGATCTGGAATGGCCGCATCTTCCGGGCCATGCGGGACAAGCGCCTGCAGATGCACTACCAGCCGGTGATGCGCATGTCGGACATGGGCATCGCCTACCACGAGGCGCTGCTGCGCATGGTCGACGAGGACGACGAGACGCAGCTGATCGCGCCGGCCGCATTCGTGCAACATGCCGAACGCAGCGGCAAGATCCGCCAGATCGACCGCTGGGTGTTCGAGACCTGCATCAGCATGCTGGCGCGCTCGCAGGCATCGGTGCGCATTGCGGTCAACCTGTCACCGCGCACGCTCGACGACCCTGGTTTTGTCGGCTTCCTGCGCGATGCGCTGCAGCGCTGCGACGTCGATCCGCGGCGCCTGCACATCGAGCTGACGGAGACGGCGGGGATGGGCGATTTGATGTCCGCCCGCCCGATGATCGCGGCCTTGCGCAGCGTGGGATGTGCGGTCCATCTGGATGACTTCGGCAGCGGCTTCAGTTCATTTGCCCACCTCAAGTTGATCGAGGTCGACGGCATCAAGATCGATGGCGACTTCGTGCGTGACCTGACAACGGATGCCGGCAACCGGCTTGTGGTGTCCTCATTGATAGAGATTGCGCGCAGCATGAACAAATCCACTGTGGCCGAATGCGTGGAAGACGCGGCCACGCTCGAGGCGTTGCGTGAGCTCGGCGTCGACCATGTCCAGGGCTTTCACCTGGGTCGTCCGGCCAACGACTTGATGATGGAGCCGCGCCAGAACGAACACGTCCGGTTGGTGGCCGAGGCCGGACAATTCGTCCGGGGCGCAGCGGCTTGAACCTGCCGCAGCGCGCCGTCGATTGCAGGCACCACGGCCCGACGCGGTGCGGACTACGCCCGCGCCGCGGGTGCGCCAGCGGCCGGTTCGAGGCAGGCCAGTGCCGCTGCCAGATCGGGCACCAGTGCGTCGGGGTGGATCTGTGCCAGCCAGCCGCTGCGCCGGGCGATGTCGTGCGGCTGGTGCGTCAGGCCGCAGACCACCAGCGTGACGTTGGCGTCGGCGCAGTGGCGCGACAGGTCGATCAGCGCGTCGATGCCGGTGGAGTCGATATAGATCACGTTCTTGAGGTCGACCACCAGGGTGCGCGCCGGCAACCTTAAAGCCATGTCGCTGACCAGTTTGACCGCGCCGAAGAAAAGGGCACCGTAGAACCGGTAGGCACACGCGCCGGCCGGTGCGAGCTGCGGATACTGTGCATCGTCGAGCTGTTCGCTGCGTGACAGGCTCGAAATGCGGTAGATGAAGGTGATGCAGGCCACCAGCAGGCCGACCTCGACCGCGACCGTGAGGTCCAGCACCACAGTCAGCAGGAAAACCGCCAGCAAGGTCACGCGGTAGGGCAGCCGGTAGTTGCGCAGGTGCAAAAACTCGCGCCATTCGCCCATGTTCCATGCCACGTAGAGCAAGATGGCCGACAGACAGGCCAGCGGAATGGTACCCGCCAACGGCGCTGCGATCAGCACCACTGTCAGTAGCGTTCCTGCGTGCACCACGCCCGAGATCGGTGAGACCGCGCCGCTCTTGATGTTGGTCATCGTACGTGCGATGGTTCCGGTCGCGGGCATACCACCCAGAAACGGGGTGACGAAGTTGGCCACGCCCTGGGCCATCAGTTCCTGGTTGGGGTCGTGCCGGTCCCGCGTCAGGTTGTCGGCCACGCGGGCGCACAAAAGGGACTCGATGGCCCCGAGAATGGCCAGCGTGGACGCCGGGATCAACAGGAAACGCACCGTGGCCCAGTCGAAAGAAGGCAGGGAGAAAGCCGGCAAGCTGGCCGGAATGCCGCCAAAGCGGCTATCGATGGTTTCCACCGGCAGACCCAGCAGCCAGACCGTGGTGGCTGCCACCACCAGCGCCACGATGCTGCCCGGCAAAGCAGACAGCCGGGCCAGCAGGCCGGCGCCATGGGCCCATTGCTTGCGCAGGTGCTCCCACAACAGAATCAGTGCCAAAGATGCACTGGATATCAGCACGGCAAACGGATTGGCGGTCGCCGCTGCCACCCACAACACCTGCACCATTCCGAACAGGTCGGCCGGGACGCCAGTCACCTGCAGGCCGAAAAAATCCTTGATCTGCGACAGCGCGATCAGCACGGCAATGCCGTTGGTGAAGCCGATCACCACAGCCACTGGAATGAAACGCACAAGCACACCGAGGCGGAAGAACCCGAGCAGGAACAGCATCACGCCCGACATGGCGGTGGCGATGATGAGGTTGGCCACGCCATAACGTTCGACGATGCCGTAAACGATGACGATGAAAGCGCCGGCCGGACCGCCGATCTGCACCCGGCTGCCGCCGAGCACGGAAATCAGGAAACCGGCAATGATGGCGGTGAACAGGCCGGCTTCAGGCTTGAGCCCGCTGGCGATCGCAAAGGCCATGGCCAGAGGCAATGCCACCACGCCGACCGTGATGCCAGCGACCAGATCGCGGCTGAAATCGCCGCGCCGGTATCCTGGCAGTGTCTCCAGCAGCTTGGGCCGAAAGGCGAACGAAAACTTCATGTCCGGTTGCGGGGGCGCGATCCTCGGATTCGGACGGCTATCGCTGCCCGGAGCGGAAAACACGGTATCGACAGTGCGACATCATAAACCGGCAATCGCCGCGCCTTGCCTTGGCGCGACATCGGAAAACACGGCTGCGCCGGAACCGGCTCCGCCGCCCCGTCGCGCGTATCGCAGGCAGGGGTTCGCCCGTAGACTACCGCGCAAACCACGCACACCGATTTCGAGGTGCAAGTATTCAACCAACCGGACCATATTGATGCGACTGATTCTCACGCTTTCCTGCCCCGACCGCCCTGGTATCGTGCACGCCGTCAGTGGTCTTTTGCTCGCCCAGGGTGGCAACATTGTCGAAGCCGCGCAATTCGACGATACCGTGTCCGGTGTGTTCTTCATGCGGGTGTGTTTCGAACTGCCCAAGGCCGACGCCAGGACAACGGCCCAGATGGACGAAGTGTTTGCGCCACTGGCCGCGGAGTTCGGCATGAAGGTGCGTTTTGCCGCGGCAGCGCGGCCGATCCCCACCGTGATCATGGTGTCGCAGCATGGCCATTGCCTGCATGACCTGCTGTTCCGCTTGCGCTCGGGCGTGTTGCCGATCGATGTGCGCGCGATCGTCTCCAACCATCGTGATTTCTATCAGTTGGCGGCCAGCTACAACATCCCGTTCCACCATATTCCGGTCAAGGCCGATACCAAGGCTGCGGCAGAAGCCAAGCTGCTTGATCTGTTCGAGGCCGAAGGCGGCGAACTGCTGGTGCTGGCGCGCTACATGCAGGTGCTGTCAGACGACCTGTGCCGCAAGTTGTCGGGCCGTGCGATCAACATCCACCACTCCTTTCTGCCCAGCTTCAAGGGCGCGCGACCCTACCAGCAGGCGCACGAGCGCGGCGTCAAGCTGATTGGCGCCACGGCCCACTATGTGACGGGCGACCTGGACGAAGGTCCGATCATCGAGCAGGATGTGGCGCGCGCCACGCACAGCATGGACGTGGCAACACTCACCACGCTGGGCCGAGACACCGAGAGCGCGGTGCTCGCGCGTGCCGTCAAGTGGCACGCCGAACACCGCATCCTGCTCGACGGTCACAAGACGGTGGTGTTCCGCTAGCTACAGACACGAGGATCGGCGCCGGGCGGCGTCGGCGACAATCACTGCGGCCAACCTGCCGCCATGTGGAAATGATCCTGTCCGAATGCGCTCCCGACGAGCAACGCGATCTGGCGCTGCTGGCCCAGCGCGTTGGCGCCACCCACCTGCGCCAGCGGCTGGGGCTTGAGGGCGAGCGTCAGAACGGCCCGCGCCTGAAACACCGGATGATCCGCGCCGGACTCACAATCGGCGGCCTGCGTAAACGCGGACGGCGCAATGTGCTCAACATCCAGTTGCGCCACAACACGGTGCATCTGGCGCGCCTGCCGCGCGACTTCGACGGCGCCACGTTGCTGCACATCAGCGACCCGCATCTGGACATGGACGCGGCCTTCCTCAATCACCTGATCGACAGGGTGCAGGGCCTGGCTTTCGACGCTTGCGTGCTGACTGGCGATTTCCGCTTCCATGGCTTCGGGCCTTATCAGGACGTGCTCGGCGCCTTGGCGCGCCTGCGGCCCCATCTGGGCGCACAGGTCCTGGCGGTGCTGGGCAACCATGATTCGATCCGCATGGTGCCCGGAATGGAGGCGCGCGGATATCCGGTGCTGATGAACGAGTCGGTCCGGCTGCACCGCGGCGCCGCGTCGCTGGCGCTGGTGGGCATCGACGACGCCCATTACTATCGTACGCACAACCTGCACAAGGCGATGGCGGACGTGGCACCGGACGACTGTGTGGTGCTGCTGTCGCATACACCCGAGCCCTACCGGCAGGCGGCCCATGCGGGCGTCGACCTGATGCTCAGCGGCCACACCCACGGCGGACAGGTTTGCCTGCCAGGCGGTTTTCCGATCCTGACGGATACGCCGACGCCGCGCGCCTATGTACGCGGCGCCTGGTCTTACCGGGAGATGGCCGGATACACCTCGGTCGGTTGTGGCTCGTCGGTGGTCGATGTGCGGCTCAATTGCCTGCCCGAGCTGACGCTGCATAGTCTGCGCTGCGCCTGAAGGGCGTGGGTTTGCCCGCCACCGGGTGGGCCCGACGTAGCAGGGGACAATCAGTGTGTGCAGAGAATTCCCAGGTTCTGCGCACTTTGCTCACCGAGGTGCGCCCTGGTGTCCCTGGCCACTTGTTCACCGAATGAACCCCCACCGCCCTTTGGGCGCATCTGCTCGCCATGGACAACTTCCGAGATCCCGCCATCCTGTTTTTTGTGTTCGGCCTGCTCGCCGGCCTGATGCGATCGAATCTGGAAATTCCGCAACCCATTGCGCGTTTCCTGTCGCTTTACCTGTTGATGGCGCTGGGACTCAAGGGCGGGTTTGCGCTGGCTGCTTCCGGTCTGTCGCGCGAAGTGGTCACCAGTTTGTTGTGCGCCTTGCTGCTGGCGGCAGTGGTGCCGGCGCTGGGCTACATGCTGCTGCGCCGCTGGCTCAACGGTTTCGACGCTGCGGCCATTGCCGCGACTTACGGGTCGGTGAGTGCGGTGACCTTCATCACTGCCGTCCAGTACCTGGACAACCACCAAATCGTGTTCGGTGGCCACATGGCGGCGGCCATGGCCTTGATGGAGTCGCCTGCCATCATCATGGCAGTGGTGCTGGCGAACCGGGTACGCACTCAGGCCACGGGCAACGGTGGTGGCAGTCAGCCGCTGGGAAAGATCCTTCACGAGTCGCTGACCGATGGCGCGCAGTTGCTGCTGCTCGGTGCGATGGTGGTGGGCCTGTTCACGGGTGCTGCCGGGCAGGAGGCGATGCAGCCGTTTGCGGTCGACCTGTTCAAGGGCATGCTGGCCTTTTTCCTGCTCGACATGGGGCTGTCGGCGGCACGCAATATGGGCAGTCTGCGTGGCAAGTCACCCGTCGTGCTGGTCTACGCGCTGGTGGCGCCGCTGGTCCATGCCGGACTCGCATTGCTGCTCGCCATGGCGTTCGGCCTGTCGGTCGGCGACGGCGCTCTGCTCATGGTGTTGGCGGCCAGCGCTTCCTATATTGCGGTGCCGGCCGTGGTGCGTCATGCGATTCCCGAAGCGAATCCGTCCTTGTTCATCGGCATGTCGCTGGGCCTGACGTTTCCGTTCAATATCCTGATCGGCATACCGCTGTACGTCGGCATCGCCACATCGGTGCTGGGGGGCTGACTCTCATCCAGGAGCCGACGCCAGCAGTTCGCCGAGCAAGGCGCCCAGCGCCAGATCATCGATCTGCCCCAATTGGTTGAGTTGCAGTTTCCCCTGACGGTCGAACACCAGCAGCGTCGGCGTGCCGCCCATCCGGTAGGCCTGCATCGTGCGTGGCATCGGACCGGGGTCGCCCGCCATATCGATGCCAACCGGAAATCCGATGCGGTATTCATGCAAAAACACGCGTAATGCGGCCGGCGTCATCACCGCATGGTGCTCGAACACCGTGTGCAGGCCGATCACCGTCATATCGCGGCCGGCGAACACCTGTGTCAGGCGTTTGGTCTGCGGCAGGCCGTGGGCGACACAACCGGGGCACAACATCTGGAACGCATGTACCACCACCACCTGTCCGCGCAAAGCGGCCAGGCTCAGCGGCTCGGGCGTATTGAGCCATTCGCTGACCTGCAGTTCCGGCGGATGAGCGGTAGTGGGGGACATGGTGAATTCTCGCAAGAGTGATTCAGGCAAAGGCGGCTGGCCAGGCCGTCAAGCGGTCTTCCTGGCCGGCACCAGCGCCATGGCCGTAAAAGCCAGCGGCACCGCAAACACGATGTTCACACAATTGGTGAACAGGTTCAACGCCAGCGCAGCAATCAGGGCGATAAGGCATCGTTCGCGTATCGCAGGCGCAGCGCACGCCCGAAACAGAGCCCCAGTGCAGCGATGGCGCCGCCTCCGAGCGCTACCACCATGGGCGATCCCACCCGGTCGATCAGTCCGGCGGCGAGCATCGCGCCGACCGACTGGCCCAGGAACAAGGCCGCAGCGAACATGGACACGCCTGTGCCACGCGCCTGGGGCGCCATATGTGCGGCATTGGCCTGCATGGTGTTGTGGAACATGAAGAAGCCGAAACCGGCGAGCAAGCTGGCCGGCACTGTCAGCGGCCACCAGGGCGTGTACGCCACGACCAGCGCTGCGAGGCCCATCATGCTGCCACCGGCTGCGGTCAGGCCATGTTGCCCCAGGCCGGCGATCAGGCGCCGCGCGCTGGCCATGTAGGCCATGCCGCCGAGGCCGAATAGCGCGACGATCGTGCCGGCACCTGACAGCGACAGATGCAGGGCGCGGTGCAGATGGGTGGCCCACATGGCCAGAGCGCCAAAGCCGGCTGCGCCTTCGGCGAAGGCGACCAGCAGCACCACCCGAGACCAGCGGCCGGTGAGAATGGGCAGCGTCTGCGCGAAGAACGATTCTGCTGGCGCCGGGGTGACAGGTGCAGTGTCCACTTGCGCCTGTTCGGCTTTCTGACGCAGCCAGTCCTTGAGCAATAGCGCGCCGACCGCTCCGAACAGCAGCGCCAATACGACAAAGGCCCAGCGCCAGCCCAGCGTGTTGGTCATCAGGCCGCCGACCAGCTGGCCCCCACCAATGCCCAGTGTCGTACCCAGGCCGACCCGCGCCAGCGTCTCCTGCAACTGATCGAAGCGTACGTTGTCTGCAATCCAGGCCATCGACAATGGAATGATGGCGGCCGCCGCCAGCCCGGTGGCCATGCGCGCCAGCACGAGCAGATCCAGGCTGGCTGCAAAGACGGCCAGCGCACTGCCGATGCCGCAGCACAGCGTGGCCCAGGCGACGATGCAAAACTTGCCGAGCCGATCCCCCAGAGGGCCATAAATGAGCTGCGCCAAGCCATAGACGATGGCGAACATCGACACCACTTGCGCCACCTGCGCGAGGCTGGCATCAAAGCTGCGCGACAGCTCAGGCAGCATCGCGTCGCAGATGCGCTGCGCCACCATGCTGGAGAACGTCGCAAACGACAGCAGCAGGATCGAGCGCTGGGTCGTGGCGGAAATGGGCGCGGCGGCGGGGATGGCGTTCGGGGACAAAAGCAGATGGATTCGAAGGGTTCGGGTGCAGCACACAGGCGCTGTACGGCTGCGGGCTGGCGCATTGTAGGCAGGGCATTGCCTTGCTGCAGGGTCGGCGTGCAATGGCCGCTTGCACTGCGCCGTGCTCTCATTTCCCGGCAAGCCCGGGCCGGCGCGTTAGGGCCATTGCTGCTGTGGCCTTGGCCTGACGCATCGAGAACCGACAATAAGACGCATGAAAGCCCCCCCGCGCCTGCAGTCCCTGGTCGACGAAGGTCTGATCGATACCGTCGTACGCCAGCTCATGAGTGGCAAGGAAGCCATGGTCTATGTGGTGCGCAGCGGCGACGAGACGCTGTGCGCCAAGATCTACAAGGAAGCCACGCAGCGAAGTTTTCGCCAGGCGGTCGACTACACCGAGAACCGCAAGGTCAAGAATTCGCGCCAGGCCCGCGCCATGGCCAAGGGCACGCGCTTCGGCCGCCAGGCCCAGGAAGCGGCCTGGCAAAGCGCTGAGGTCGATGCCTTGTACCGGCTGGCCGGTGCCGGCGTGCGTGTGCCCAGACCGCACAACTTCCATGACGGTGTGTTGCTGATGGAACTGGTCAGCGATGCACAAGGCGATGCCGCGCCAAGGCTCAACGATGTGGATCTGACGCCGGAGCAGGCGCGGGTGCACCATGCCACACTGCTGCTGGAGGTGGTGCGCATGCTAGGCGCCGGCATAGTGCATGGCGATCTGTCGGAGTTCAACATCCTGCTTGCTTTCGACGGCCCGGTCATCATCGATCTGCCGCAGGCGGTGGACGCTGCCGGCAACAACCATGCGCAGCGCATGTTGCTTCGCGACGTGGCCAATCTGCGCGACTTCTTCGGACGCTTTGCGCCGGAAATTCTGAAGACTGACTTCGGCCCAGAGATCTGGGACCTTTACCAGCGCGGTCTGCTCGACCCATCGGTGACCTTGACCGGCCGCTTCGCGCGCAAGACCGGCGCCGTGGACGTGGGCTATTTGCTGAGTGAAATCGATGACGCGCGGGCGGAGGAAGCGGCGCGGCTGTTGCGCATGCGCGGAACGCGATGAAAGTTGCCCAGGCACGGGGTCTCCGCCCGCCGGGGGGCGGGCTTCATGCGCGGGGAGCACGCGCATGACCCAACGACTCACCCCGGCGACTGCGCTGCTGCTGACCGTGCCGCCCTTGCTGTGGGCTGGCAATGCGGTGGTCGGACGCCTCGTGCGCAACGATATTGCGCCGTTCACGCTGAACTTCCTGCGCTGGATCATTGCTTTTGCCATTTTGCTGCCGCTGGGTGCCTGGGTGCTGCGCCGCTCGGGCGGCATGTGGCCGCACTGGCGCCGTTTTGCCTTGCTCGGCCTGCTCGGCGTGGGTCTGTACAACACCTTGCAATATCTGGCCTTGCAGACATCCACGCCACTGAATGTGACGCTGGTGGCATCGAGTACACCGTTATGGATGCTGGCGCTTGGCGCGCTGTTCTTCGATACCAAGGTGTCGCGCCCGCAATTGCTGGGCGCGGTGTTGTCGATCACCGGTGTGGCGGTGGTGTTGGCGCGGGGTGAACGGGCCCAGTTGCTGGGGCTGCGCCTGGTGATCGGTGATGTGTTCATGCTCGGCGCGACCTTTTGCTGGGCCAGTTACAGCTGGCTGTTGACGCGCCGCGCCGAACCCGACGCGATCCGCAACGACTGGGCTGCGTTCCTGCTGGCGCAGGTGACCATGGGTCTGATGTGGTCGGGGGTCTTCACGGCCGGCGAGTGGGCGATGACCGATGCGCAGTTGCGCTGGAGCGGTTCCTTGGTCGCTGCGCTGGTGTTCGTGGCGATCGGCCCGGCGGTGTTGGCTTACCGCTGCTGGGGACTTGGAGTGCAACGGGCGGGTCCGGCGGTGGCGAGCTTTTTTGCAAACCTGACACCGCTGTTTGCCGCGCTGATGTCCACCGTCTTTCTGGGCGAGTCGCCGCAGCCGTACCACCTGGTGGCCTTTGTGCTGATCGTGGCCGGCATCGTCGTATCGTCGCGCTGAGGGTTGGCCGACGCTCTTGCAATAGACTGGTAGCCTTCCGGCTGGCGCCGTCAGCATGCTTCAAGAACATGGTTCCATCTGCCCACGCACCCTCCTATTACGCCCACTCCGCGCACAAGGCGCCGCTGCGACCACCCCTGAGCGGCACCGTCCAAGCCGATGTCTGTATCGTCGGTGCCGGCTACACCGGTTTGTCCGCGGGTATCGCACTGGCCGAGGCCGGCAAGCGCGTCGTGATCCTGGAGCAGTCGTCGGTCGGCTGGGGTGCCTCCGGGCGCAACGGCGGCCAGATCGTGCACAGCTATTCGCGCGACCTGGACGTCATCGAGGCCAGCTACGGCCATGCCGTGGCCGAACCACTGGGTCGCATGATGTTTGAGGGCGCCCAGGTGATCCGCGAGCGGGTGGCCAAGTACGCCATCAACTGCGACCTCAAGGATGGCGGCATCTTTGCCGCAGTCAACGCGTCCAAGGCCAAGGGCTTGAACGAGCAAAAGGCGTTGTGGGAGCGCTGGGGCCATCCGGGCCTGAAATTGGTGGATACGCCGACCGAGGTGCGCAAACTGGTGGGCAGCGACCGCTACCGCGCGCTGTTGGTGGACCCCACCGGCGGACACTTCCACCCGCTGAATTTGGCACTTGGTGAGGCGCAGGCGTTCGAGAGTCTGGGTGGCACGATCCACGAAGGCTCGGGCGTGCAGAAGATCGAGCGCGGCGCGACTGCCGTAGTGCACACTGCCCAGGGCGAGGTGCGGGCGGTGCAGGTGATCGTGGCCTGCAATGCCTATGGCGGCAACCTGGAGCCCAAGCTGGCCAGCCGCTCCATGCCCTGCGGCACGCAGGTGATTGCGACCGCGCCGCTGGGCGCGCTGGCCGATGAACTGATTCCATCCGACCACTGCGTGGAAGACAACAACTTCCTGCTCGACTATTTCCGCTTGTCGGCTGACAAGCGGCTGATCTACGGAGGTGGTGTGGTCTATGGCGCGCGCGATCCGAAAGAGGTGAAGTCGCTGATCCGGCCGCAGATGGTCAAGACCTTTCCGCAACTGCAGGACGTGGCGATCGACTTCGGCTGGACCGGAAACTTTCTGTTGACGCTGTCGCGCCTGCCGCAGGTGGGCACGCTTGCGCCCAACATCTACTTCTCGCAGGGGTGTTCGGGCCATGGCGTAACCTTCACGCACCTGATCGGCCGGGTGCTGGGCGAAGCGTTGCAGGGCAACACGACCCGCTTTGATGCCTTTGCGCGTCTGCCGCACCATCCGTTTCCCGGCGGGCGCGCGTTGCGCGTGCCGTTCACGGCGATGGGCGCCTTGTGGTACCAGCTGCGTGACCAGCTGGGCGTTTGAACAGCGATCGGAGAAATCGACATGGGCAACAAGGAATTCGACATCGTCGTTCACGGGGCAACCGGTTTCACCGGCCGCCTCGTCATCGAATATCTGCTGCAGCAGTATCCGGCCGGCTCCGGCCTGCGCTGGGCCATGGGTGGGCGCAGCGCGGACAAGCTGGCACAGGTGCGCGACGAACTACAGGCGCCCGCCGACACGCCCTTGGTCGTCACCGAAAGTGCGGACCCGGCCAGCCTGGACGCCTTGATGGCGCGCACGCGGCTGGTTCTGACCACGGTCGGGCCGTATCAGTTGTATGGCAATGAACTGGTCGCCGCCTGTGCCCGCGCTGGTGTGGATTACGTCGACCTGTGCGGCGAGCCGGCCTGGATGCGCCAGATGATCGATGCGCATGAAGCCCGGGCCAAGGCCAGCGGCGCGCGCATCGTGTTCTCCTGTGGTTTCGATTCGATTCCGTTCGACCTGGGCGTGGCGATGCTGCAGGACGAGATGCAGCGGCGCTTTGCCAGTCCCGCGAACCGGGTGCGCGGTCGCGTGCGCAAGATGAAAGGCACGTTCTCCGGCGGCACGGCGGCCAGTCTGAAGGCCACGATGGCCGCTGCAGGCCAGGACTCCAAGGTGTACGACCTGCTGCGCAATCCGTTTTCGCTGACACCGGGATTCGAGGGCCCGCGCCAGCCCTCGGGCAGCAAGCCGATGCTCGACGAGGCGCTCGGTGCCTGGGTCGCGCCCTTCATCATGGCGGCGATCAACACGCGCAATGTGCACCGTTCCAATTTTCTGCTGAACCATGCCTGGGGCCAGGACTTCGTCTACGACGAGATGCTGGTCACCGGCAAGGGCGAGAAGGGCGAGGCCATTGCCCATGCCGTGGCGGCCGACAAGTCGCTGGGCGGTGAAGGCGGCCCACAGCCGGGCGAAGGGCCATCGCGCGCCGAGCGCGAGGCCGGCTTTTACGATGTGTTGTTCATCGGCGAGAACGCGCGGGGTGACCGCCTGCACGTCGGTGTCACCGGCGATCGCGATCCGGGCTACGGATCGACCTCGAAGATGATCACCGAGGCCGCGGTCTGCCTGCTGCAGGATGCGACCCATCCGCCCGGTGGCATCTGGACGCCGGCGTCCGCCATGGGCGCGCGGCTGATGGAGCGACTGCAAAAAAATGCCGGCCTGACGTTTGCCGTCGAGGCCGGCATCTGAGGTTGGGCCCACGTCACGGATCAGGGTTCGGTTGCGAACCTCAATTCGGTGGTGGTCAGGCGCAGCCCCTCGGCCAGGCTGCGGCTCAGGTGGTACTGGATGCAGCGCGCGATCTCCGGATGCTCCTGCTGGATCTTCGACAACTGGTCGCGCGTCAGTTCCCAGACGGTGCCGGCGCTCTTGGTCACCGCATCGGCCGAGCGCGGTGCCGGCGCGATGGCGGCCTGCAAACCCATGGCCGGCAGGGCGGGCCGGGGTGGGGGCCTCAGGCCCCCGCATGCTGGCGTTTCGGCGCTGTGGACAGTCGCTGTCGCTGGCGGTTGACGATTGGGTTGCGCGGATCGCTGCTCCACTCCATCCAGCCGCCGTCGTAGACGCTGATGTCGTCCCATCCCATCAACCAGGCATAGAAGAAGGCCAGAGAGGCGCGCCAACCGGTGCCGCAGTAAAACGCGACATGGGCGCGTGGGTGAATGCGCTGGCTGGCCCACAGCTGCAGGATTTCGGCGGCAGGGCGCATCAGGCCGGCCGGGGTATGGAAGGCACTCATGTCGTTGACATCGCCGTCGGCACCCGCATGGCCCCAGCGCGCGCCGGCGATCTCGCCGCGCGCGGCGATGTAGTCGTAGCCCGAGGTCTTGCCGATGAACTCGCTCCAGGTGCGCACGCTGACCAAGGTCGCGCGCGGTGGCGCCAGCAGCTGGTGTACTTGGGTCGTGTCGAGCAGGTATTGCGGACAGGCCGCAAGATGCAGACCGAAGTCCGGCGCAGGTATTGGCGCGACTTGCGGCGCGTCAGTCAGTGGCAGACCGGCGCAAATCCAGGCCTGGGTGCCACCGTCGAGCAAGCGGACGTCGCGCACGCCGGCATATAGCAGCAGGTGCGCGACTCGCGCATTGGCCACCAGCTCGCGACCGGCCAGCACCACCGTGCTGTCATGACGTATGCCCAGCGCCTGCAACTGACGCAGCAACTCGGCATCGGACACCTTGTTCCACAACGGCGGGCTCTCCAGTTGCTGGACATCAAGCCAGCAGGAGCCCGGAATACGTACACCGGTCAATGCCCCACGTGTGCCTTGGACGACCTCGAACAGCAAAAATGAGCGCCCGCGGTCGGCCGAATGCAGGGCGGGGAGTGACAGCCACCCATGCAGCTGTGCGGTCGAGACCAGCTGACGCGCGCGCACCAGGTCGGCACGCCATAAGGCGTGGTCGTCGCGGGCATGGGGGCGGAGCGTGGGCACGGCAGAAAGAAGTCGGGGGGCGGCCATTTTAGGCGGCCGCCCCGATGGCCAGATGCGCGCAGGCCTCAGTGTTTGCGCGCGCGCATGCCCACCAACGCGGATCGACCCACATGATGGTCGCCCTCGGCCAGTTCGTCTTCGTACAAACGCAGCTCCAGCAGGTCCATCTCGGCGAAATCGCTGCGCAATTGTTCCTCTGTGTACAGATGGGACAGAATGCCGGGTCCGCCGGTTTTGTATTCGATCTGCAGCGGCGTGTATCCCTGCAGGATCAGCAAGCCCCCGGGCTTGAGGCACTGCACCATGCGTGCAAACATGCGGCTGCGCATGCCCGGATCGGCAAACTGGATAAAGATGGCCGCCACCACATCGAACTGCGCTTGCGGCCACGGCCATTGATCGCAGTCGGCAATCTGGTAATGGACCTGCACGCCCGCGTCCTGTGCCAGCTTGCGCGCCTTGGCTACGCCGACGGGCGAGATGTCGAAGGCCTGCACCTGCAAGCCTTGACGCGCCAGCCAGACACTGTTGCGTCCTTCACCGTCGGCCACGCACAAGGCATGACCGCTGCGCGGCAGGTGCGCGGCCTGTTCGAGCAGGTAAACGTTGGGCTCGGTTCCGAACAGGTAGTCGGGCACGCTGAAACGCTGGTTCCATTTGGCCGCAGCCTCGGTAAAGCCGGTGTCGGAAGTCATGGCAGAAAGGTCCTTGCAGGTGAAGAGGGTGGCCCCCTGTATTGTCGTGTCCACGGCATCGGCATGGGGCAAGGCTTGCATCGGCTTGACGCACAATGCCCTTTGCAGGAGGCGTTATGCATGATCTGACTATTCTGACTGGGGCGTCGCGTGGCATGGGCCTGGCCATGGCCGAGCAACTGTGTGTGCGTGATGCCGTGCTTTTGTGTATTTCGCGCCAGCGCTCAGAGCCGTTGGCGGCGTTGGCCCAGCGCCAGGGCGCCCGACTTACCCAGTGGCAGGGCGATCTGGCCGACCCGAATCCGGTGGCCGAGCGGCTGCATGCATGGCTGGCCGGGCAGGACTTGGAGACATGCGCCAGCGTCACCTTGATCAACAATGCCGGCGTGATCGGGCAACTCGGACCCCTCGAGGCCGGGCAGGCGCAAGACATGGCGCAGACGCTGCTGATCGATCTGATGGCGCCGATACAACTGGCAGCGGTGTTTCTGGCGGCCACGCATGGCTGGACCATGCCGCGAAGGATTCTGAATATTTCGTCCGGCCTGGGGCGTCGCGCCATGGCCGGGAACGCCTTGTATTGCGCGGCCAAGGCCGGCATGGACCATTTCAGCCGCTGCGTGGCGCTCGACGAAGCGCGCCAGAGCCACCCGGTGCGCATCGTTTCTCTGGCGCCGGGCGTGATCGACACCGACATGCAGGCGGCTTTGCGTGCGGGGGATCCTGCGGCATTTCCCGACCGTGACAGCTTCGTGCGTCTTCAGCAGACGAACGCATTGACCTTGCCGGCCGACGCAGCAAAGCGGGTGCTGGCCTACCTGGCGCGGGCCGACTTCGGCGACACGGTGATCGCCGACGTGCGGGACGCCTGACGCGCGGCGCAACCGCCTGGTCTGTCGATTTCATCGGCGACGCATTGGCGTGCCACGGCCCACTCGCGTAAACTGGGCCAGATACCAACACATACATGTCGCCATGCGGGTCTGCATGGAGTCGGGTCTCTTGATTCCTGCCTGGGCCGCGCCATACCGTCATCGGTGTGGGGGCGTGAAAAGGAGACCATGCAATATTTTTCCCGTGGGTTGATCGCTCTGATCGTGGTGCTGGGCCTCGTTGGCATCGCCTACCTGTGGTGGCAAAAACAGCAGATGCAGATCCAGGCCCCGATTGCGGTTGTACCGCTGCCGTCAACCGAACCGTTGGCCCAGGCGCCTGAGCCGCCGGCCTCACAGGCCGCAGACTATCCGATCGAGGCGGTTGCCGCACAGCAGGCGGTCTCCGCGCCGTTGCCGCCACTGGAAATGCAAGGTGATGCGGTGCGCGATGCACTCATAGCCCTGATGGGCCGGCAGTCGGTGCTGTCGTTTTTCGATCTGGAGAATTTCGCGCGCCGTGTCGTCGCCACGATCGACAATCTGGCAAGGCCACACGCGTCGGTGCAGCTTTGGCCAGTAGTGCCAGCGCCGGCCCGCTTCCTGGTACTCGAGCGCGACGGTGACATGTTTGTTGCCAAGGGCAATGCCGACCGTTATTCGGCGTTTGGGCGTTTTGCGACCGGCATCGACACAGCCGGCGCCGTATCCCTGTACGTGCGCATGTATCCGGCGCTGCAAAAGGCGTATGAGTCGCTGGGCTATCCGAACCGGCAGTTCAACAACCGGCTGGTCGAGGTGATCGACCATTTGCTGCAGACGCCCGAACCCGAAAAG